>OGQO01002855.1_pt1 | contig 12782 bp, 9 predicted proteins | sample 1553241 | NCBI WGS metagenome assembly OGQO01 (sample SAMEA2579933, study PRJEB22360) | human gut metagenome | biome: human gut; feature: human-associated habitat; material: faeces | place: Denmark | collected 2008/2010
CTCACCTGTCCAAGCCGCTCCCGATAATCGTCCTCCACCGACGTGGGGTGTAGCCCCATAGCCATACGGCAATAACCGGGAAACAAATCGTTCGTGGCATGCATGGCTTGCACCGTGTCGAAATCGACATTGGGCAATATCACCCGTTCGACTCCCGCTTCACGGGCGCGGCGCACCACCTCGACACGGTCTTCGTCAAACTCTTCCAGATAAATATGCGTGTGAGTATCAATCATCTTCGGGTCGCTTTTCTCCACTGCGGTAATAATATACCACGCCGTAGGCCCGGCAACGGTTCAAACGGATTTCGGCAGGGAGGTCGGCGTAATACGCCTCCACCTGATTCCACAAATCCAAGATAATCCGGTCAGCCTCCTCGCGCAAGGCATCCAACCCCGACTGGGAACGAGTCGTATTCAGTTTATAATTCTGTTGTTCCCGATAGGCTTCCTTGAAAATATCGTAATGCACGGTCACTTTCGCGATCGTAGGGTTATAAATAGGTGCGCCTCCGTGCGACACCCGTTCGCGTTCCCCCTCGATGAGACGTTCTCCCCAAACGAGAATGTGCTTCTCGCCGGTCAGCTCGGGCACGGCAAAATCTTCGGGGTCGAGCCCGTAAAACAATTTGTGTTCCTTACGCACCTCGTTACGCAACACTGCCAAATTAAGCACCTGTATGAAATGCGAGATGTACAACCGGGCCGTCTTCAAATGCGACTGATATTGTCGGTTGGCCTCGGCCTGAGCCGTATAGCAATACTGGAACTGCTCGACGGCACTTTTGAAACGTCTCAAAAGAACGCGGGCCTCGTTCAGCGTTTTATACGAAGCCGCCTGCTTGTCCACATCGCACTCGTGCTCCATCGCCACCGCTTTTTCGAGAGCGGTAAGGCGGGCTTTGTCTGTATTCGGTAACCGGCGGTAAGGCATTGTTTCTGAAAAATTTTAGTGATCTCGTTTTATCAATGAATTCGCCAAATCGTATAAGGGCTGCTTTGCCGCTTCGTCCACCCCGATTTGCAGCAAAGCCTCTATCGCCCGACGACTGTATTCGTCGACCTGCCGCAGACACAAATCGCCCGCACCGACACGGTCGTACAACGCCGTCACAGCAGCTATCTTCTCGGAAGGATCGTATTCGGCTGCGCTCAACCAGCGGGACAACTCCTCGGCATCTTTCCCTTCGACCCGTTGCCGGGCATTGATGAGCATATACGTTTTCTTGTTATTCAGAATATCGCCTCCTATCTTTTTCCCGAAACGGGCAGGGTCGCCATACACGTCCAACCAATCGTCCTGCAACTGGAACGCCAGTCCCAAAGACTCGCCGAAACGGTAGATACAATCCGCATCCGTCTCGCTCGCTCCGCCTATAATCGCCCCTATCTTCAACGCTCCTCCCAACAGCACGGCTGTTTTCAAGCGAATCATCTCGATATATTCCGCCTCGGTCACATCGTCCCGACGCTCGAATTCCATATCGTATTGCTGACCCTCGCAAATTTCAAGAGCCGTTTTCAGGAACAACTCGACGACAGCCCCCGTGTGCGGAGCTTCCGTGCGGGCGATATAACGGAAAGCGATGATCTCCATGGCATCGCCCGAAAGTATGGCCGTATTCTCGTCCCACACCTTATGCACCGTAGGTTTACCACGGCGCACGTCGGCTTTGTCCATCACATCGTCATGCAACAGCGTAAAGTTGTGAAACACTTCCAACCCCACCGCCGCATTCAATGCCCGACGATAATCGCCCGCAAACATCTCGCAGGCAAGCAACGTCAACAACGGCCTCACGCGCTTACCGCCCAACGACAACTCATAACGCACGGGAGCATACAATCCATCGGGTTCGGCGGCATATTCTATCTTCGAAAGTTCAGCTTCTATCGCATCGAAATATCTTTGCAGTTTTTCCATAAACTACTTGAAAATTTTTATGTTTTACATAGAACAGAGTTCAAAATTAACGATTTCCATCGAGCCGAGCAAACATAACTCACAATATAATACGAATAAAGTTCCGATACAAACTCGTTCCGCCACATACTTTATTGCCCTTTTTCCCGTTAATAAATCATCGGGAACCATTCTGCCGAAAGCAAAATTCAATCACGCGACCTTCTGCCGACCGGGAATTTTGGCTATCTTTGAAACCCGAAAACAATTATGACACATACGTTTCGATATATAACGGTTCTTCTGGCGACTGTCACTACATGCTTCGCCGGGAGGGGACAAGAGGGGAAAAGCTCGTTCGACTTTCTCAATATCCCCACCTCTACCCACGCCTATACGTTGGGAGGAACCAATATATCCGTCATCGACGAAGATATAAACCTCGTCAATCAAAACCCGGCTCTGATGGGACCCGAATCGGATTTGCAACTCGGGCTGAACTACATGAAATATGTCGGGGGAATCAATCTGGCAGGAGCCACTTTCGGAAAGGCGGCCGGGGTAGTAGTTGAGAACGGGGAGCATGGGCGGCCGGCATACAATACTACGGGTATGGCAAAATGAAAAGTGCCGACGAAACCGGCGTGATCACCGGTGAATTTTCACCCAAAGACATCGTTTTCAACGGTATCTACGCCCACGACATCACCACGACCTTGCGGGGCGGAGTCAATGCCAAAGTCATCTACTCCTCCTACGAACAATACACCTCTTGGGCGCTTGCCGTCGATCTCGGCCTCAACTACTACAACGCAGACAACGACCTCTCGCTCTCGCTGGTAGCACGCAATCTGGGTGGACAAATCAAACGTTACAACGACACATTCGAACGCATGCCGTTCGATTTGCAGATAGGCTATACGCAAAGCCTCGAACATGCGCCCATACGGGTGTCGGTCACCGCTCGTAACCTCACAAGGTGGAAACTTCCCTATCCCGCCATCGAAAGCAGCTCTTACACCGGGGGCGACGAAATCGTCGAAAAAAGCGGATTCGTGGACAACCTTTTCCGCCACCTCATTTTCGGCGTGGAGTTCCTGCCCACCGACCGCATTTACATAGGAGTGGGGTACAACTACAAAACCCGCACCGACATGCGCACCGCTCACCGTAACTTTCTCTCCGGATTCAGCATAGGCGGTGGAATCAAAGTCCGCATGTTCGGCATAGGTGTCGCCCTCGCACAACAACACACGGGAGCGACCACGCTCATGGTCAACCTCTCGACCAATCTTTTCGAATTCAAAAAATAAACGCTTATGAATAAACCTGAACCTCGGATAATCATCGCCGTCGACGGCTTCTCTTCGTGTGGGAAAAGTACGATGGCGAAAGCTCTTGCCCGGAACATAGGCTACATATATATCGACAGTGGCGCGATGTACCGCGCCGTCACCCTCTACTGCCTCGACCACGGTCTCATCGACGGCGACACGGTCGACACCGATACGCTGAGGTCCCTCATGGACGACATTCAAATCGATTTCCGCCCCGATCCCGAAACGGGTATGACACACACATTTCTAAACGGAATCGACGTAGAGCGTGAAATTCGCTCCATGCGAGTATCCGATAAGGTAAGCCCCGTTAGTGCCATACCTTTCGTGCGCACGGCGATGGTCGCCGCACAGCAAAAAATGGGCGAACGGAAAGGCATCGTCATGGACGGACGCGATATAGGCACGACCGTATTCCCACATGCCGAACTGAAAATATTCGTCACGGCCTCGGCGGAGACCCGGGCACAACGACGCGTCGACGAACTGAGGGCGAAAGGTATCGATGTCGATTTCGACGAAGTGGTCGCCAACATCAACAAACGCGACCACATCGACCAGACCCGTAAAGAAAGCCCTTTGCGCAAAGCCGAAGATGCCATAGAGCTCGACAATTCCCACATGACAATCGTCGAGCAGGACGCATGGCTCATGACCCGATACAGGGAAACCGTCGAAAAACTTCGATAAACCACCCGCAAAGGTAGAAAGGAGACAGGTTATGGCACGCATAGAAATAGATGAACATTCGGGTTTCTGCTTCGGTGTAGTCACGGCTATCCGCAAAGCCGAAGAAGAACTCGACCGCACCGGACGGCTCTACTGCCTCGGCGACATCGTACACAACAGCAACGAGGTGGAACGACTCAAAGCCAAAGGGCTCATCACCATAGACCACGAGCAACTCAAACAGTTGCACGACGTGAAAGTATTGCTGCGAGCCCACGGCGAACCTCCCGAAACCTACCGAATCGCCGCCGAGAACAACATCGAAATCATCGATGCCACCTGCCCCGTCGTGTTGCAACTGCAACGTAAAATCAAAACCGCATACGATTCCAACCCTCCCGGAGAGGCGCAAATCGTTATCTACGGCAAAACCGGACACGCCGAAGTCAACGGACTGGTGGGACAGACCCACGGCAAAGCCGTCGTCATCGAGGGGGACAAAGACCTCGACAAGATAGACCTCCGCAAAAAACTGTTGCTCTATTCCCAGACAACCAAGTCGGTAGAAGGCTTCCGCCACATCGTCGACGAGATAAAACAGCTGAAACCCGACGGACAATTCGAATCGTTCGACACCATCTGTCGGCAAGTCGCCAACCGCATTCCCAATATCAGGGAGTTTGCCCGCCGACACGACCTTATCCTGTTCGTTTGCGGGAAAAAGAGCTCCAACGGACGGGTGCTTTTCGGAGAATGCCTGCAAGTCAATCCCCAATCCCGACTCGTTTCCGACATCAGTGAAATAGACCCCACATGGCTCGAAGGAAAAGAGAGCATAGGTATCTGCGGAGCTACCTCCACCCCCCGCTGGCTCATGACCGAAGTCCAAGAATACATAACCCGGTTATTGGAAACGACCGGCTCTACCGCCACCCGATGACCGACCGTATTTCTGTGAATACCCAAAAGCAAGCATAATCCGGCTCAGCCCGGATAAGTTTACTCCGATACTCTATACAAAAATAGATTCTACCCCTACCTTTCATTTCGGTAAATAGTTTATCAAAATGAAAGGCATTTGCGCTCCGAAAAACCGACTATCACCATAATAATCAACAATTTAATCATATCCCCACAAAAATGGTCTGCCATTTGTCGTGCAAGAGATATGAAACTCTACATCATATCAAACAGACTGCCGGTCAAGGTAAGCGAAAAAAACGGAACGTTTTCATTCACCCGAAGCGAAGGCGGACTGGCAACGGGGCTCGATTCTCTTCAAACTGCTTACGAAAAGCATTGGATCGGGTGGCCGGGAATTTGTGTGGATAATGATAGCGACAAACAAGCGATCGGGGAAAAATTGGAAGAACTAAACTTTCACCCCGTATTCCTGTCCGACACCCAGATAAAAAATTATTACGAAGGTTACAGCAACAGTACCATCTGGCCGCTGTGCCACTATTTCTTTGCCTATACATTGTACAAGGACACTTTCTGGCAAGCCTACCGAGAAGTAAACAGACGGTTCTGCGAAACCATCTGCCGGCTGATAGGCCCCGAAGATAAAGTATGGGTACAGGATTATCAACTGATGTTATTGCCCGGTATGCTTCGAGAAGCCGTTCCCGACTTGTGCATAGGCTATTTTCATCACATACCTTTCCCGTCCTATGAACTTTTCCGCATATTGCCCGAACGGGCCGAGATTCTCAAAGGTCTGTTAGGAGCCGATTTCATAGCTTTTCACACTCACGACTACATGCGGCACTTTATCAGTGCGGCAGAACGTGTGCTGCGCATGAATTTCAAATTGGACGAAATACAGTTAGGCAATCGGGTCGTACGAATAGATGCCCTTCCTATGGGGATTAATTACGACCTGTACCACAATGCTTCTACACAACCGGAAGTCCGTCAAGCGGTCGACCGCACGAGAAAACTGTTCGGAGATCACAAGTTGATTCTCTCCGTGGACCGCCTCGATTACAGTAAAGGAATCCTGCACAGGCTGCGAGGCTTCGCCGCCTTCCTCGAACATCACCCCGAATATCATGGCAAGGTCGCTCTGGCTATGATCATAGTCCCCTCGCGCGACCACGTAGGCAGTTACGCCCAATTAAAGACCAAAATAGACGAAGAAATAGGCTCCATCAACGGGGCGTATTCCACGATGGATTGGACTCCGGTATATTATTTCTATCACGGATTTTCTTTCGAGGAACTGACAGCCATGTACCACATGGCCGACATAGCGCTTGTGACCCCTCTCCGGGACGGTATGAACTTGGTAGCCAAAGAATATATAGCCGCCAAAAGCGAAAATCCCGGTGTATTGATTCTCAGCGAAATGGCAGGAGCAGCCGTCGAATTGACCGACGCTCTGTTAATCAATCCCAATGATACGGGACAAATCGAACGGGCAATTTGTCAAGCATTGGAAATGCCCGTAGAGGAACAGTTGCGACGGCTGCAAAACATGCAGAAAATCATCTCGACCCAAACCGTCGACAAATGGGCTGCCGACTTTACCGACGAGTGGAACGATATTTGCCGCAAGAACATCTCCTTCCGCAAAAAACAGATTACAGCAAACGCGATAGGCACTATCAAACAAGAGTACAATAGAGCGAAAAAACGGCTCATTCTTTTGGACTACGACGGAACATTGGCGGCTCTCAAACCCCGCCCCGAAGATGCCGAGCCGACGCCCGAACTCATAGAAACGCTACAAAAACTTTGTGAAGACTCCGACAACCACATCGTTATCAATAGCGGACGCGATCACTTCACATTGGAAAAATGGCTGGGAAACCTTCCGGTCTCGATAGCTGCGGAGCATGGAGCATTCTATCGGGAAAACGGGCTATGGCACAAAAACATCAACAAACCGGTATGGAGCGCAGGTTTGTTATCTATCCTCAAACTATTCGTAGCGAAAACACCCCGTTCGCGTCTGGAAGTCAAAGAAACCGCCATCGCATGGCACTATCGGGAAAGCGATGCTTGGCTGGGAACTTTGCGAGCCCAACAATTAGCCAACGAACTTGTTTCTATCTGTATACAACAGAAATTGCAAATCATTCAGGGAGACAAAGTGATCGAAATAAAATCGCCCGATTACAACAAAGGCTCGGAAGTTTCCCGCCAACTCAAAAAAGAATATTACGATTTTATTCTGGCTATCGGCGACGACACCACCGACGAAGATATGTTCAAGGCCCTGCCCAAAAATGCGGCAACCATAAAAGTGGGCTACGTCTCCGAAACCGCCAGATACAACTTGCCATCGCAGGAACAAGTCCTTCCTCTGTTGCAAACATTGGTAAATATTTCGGGTGAGTCATCGACCAACGATAAAGTCCGAAAAGGATTGAACTCCGCATTACATTTCTTTAAAGAACTATTAAACTTAAAATAAAACCGATGAATAACCTCAACTATGGTGTAATTGGAAACTGCCGGACGGCAGCGCTCATATCGGAAAAAGGGAATATCGAATGGTTGTGTTTCCCCGACTTCGATTCGCCCTCTATCTTCGCGGCACTGCTCGATAGGGACAAAGGCGGTTGTTTCGGATTCGAAGTGTCGAACGAATATCGCATCTCGCAATCTTATGTACCTCATACCAATATACTATCCACCCATTTCTCTTCCGACGAAGGAGAATTTGTCGTGCTCGACTTCATGCCATGCTACCGTTCCTATGAAAAAGAGCACTATCTGCCCGCAGAAATATATCGTTATATCCGTTGGATAAAAGGGACACCCCGGTTTAAAGTAAATTACAATCCGGCTCCCGATTATGCACGGGGAAAAGTCATACACAACATTACCGACGAATACATCGAAACTTATTGTTCGTCCGAGAACAAAGACCGACAATACCTATACTCTTCCCTGTCTTTACAAGACATCGAACAAAAAAAGGAAATCACGCTCCAACGAGATGAATTTTTCCTGCTGTCATACAACGAAAAGGTGATTCCGATAGACATCGAACGGGAAAAGCTCGAATATTGCCGCACACTGGTCTATTGGCTCAACTGGACGAACCGGACTAAAAAATACTCGCTCTACAACGACGTTATAGAACGAAGTCTGTTAGTATTGAAGTTAATGTCTTATTACAACGGAGCCGTATTGGCGGCACTCACTACGAGCCTGCCCGAAACCGTCGGCGACGTCCGCAACTGGGACTATCGTTTTTGTTGGTTGAGAGATGCATCCATGTCCATCGAGACCCTCTTCCAAATCGGGCATGCAGGAGCGGCTCGCAGATTTATGAAATTCATTCAATCCACCTTCGTCGCCAAGCACGAGTCTTTTCAAATCATGTATGGCATTCGCGGAGAAAGGCAATTAAAAGAAATCATTCTGGACCACCTCGACGGATATAAAAACTCCAAACCGGTGAGAATAGGAAACGATGCCTATCACCAAAGGCAAAACGACTCGTTCGGTTATCTCATGGACTTGATCTACCAATACTATCGACTCATGCCGGGGACGTTAGACGAGATAGAAGACATGTGGGAAATGGTGAAGAGCATTCTCGCCACAGTCGAAGAGGAATGGAGAGAACCGGACAAAGGAATCTGGGAAATCAGAGGGGAAAGCCAGCATTTCGTCTCCTCGAAAGTAATGTGCTGGGTCGCTTTGGATCGGGGAACGAAAATCGCCAATATGCTAAAAAAATACAAATATATCGAACGCTGGCAGAAAGAAGCCGACAAGATAAAAACCGATGTGATGACTCACGGCTGGAAAGAAAAAATCCACAGTTTTTCCCAGACCTACGAAAACACGGCCTTAGATTCCTCCCTGCTCCTCATGGAACCCTACGGCTTCATCGAAGCGAACGATATTCGTTATCACCAAACAGTGAAAGCCATAAAAAAAGCGTTGTTACACAAAGGCTTGATGTACCGATACAACAGCAAAGACGACTTCGGACTGCCCTCCTCGGCATTCACGATATGCACCTTTTGGCTCGTGAGGGCTCTTTTCGTCATAGGAGAAAAAGAAGAGGCCCGCTGCCTGTTCGACGAAATACTGAAATGCTCCAATCACTTGGGTCTGTTCAGCGAAGATTTGGACTTCGACACCAAAGAACAATTAGGGAATTTCCCCCAAGCCTATTCCCATCTGGCTCTGGTAAACACGGCCATTCTATTTGCAGAAGAAGACAAGAAATTATCGTTCATTCGACCCTAAAAAAACAGAAAAGAGACGGTATTACGAAAACATTTCTTCACAATATCGTCATCTCTACTGTACCGGTATTTGACTTTTAATTTCTATATTTGCCGAAAATGCAAAAATAGGAAGAGGTGCGGCATAAAATTAGCGCAAGCTCTTTTTTCTACATTCACCTTTCACTATCTTTGCTACCAATTAAACAATATAGGTTATGTCGCAAATTAAATGTGTAGGTATTTTAACTTCCGGTGGCGATGCTCCCGGCATGAATGCGGCCATTCGCGCGGTAACCCGTGCAGCCATCTACAACGGATTCGAGGTAAAAGGTATTTATCGAGGTTATAAAGGTTTGATTACGGGAGAAATAACCCCTTTCAAAACGCAAAACGTAAGTAACATCATACAGTTGGGAGGTACGATATTGAAGACAGCCCGCTGTCAGGAATTCAAAACGCCCGAAGGACGAAAAGTCGCTTACGACACACTCGTCAAAGAAGGCATAGATGCCCTTGTCGTAATCGGAGGAGACGGAACATTGACCGGTGCGCGCATTTTCGCCACCGAATACAACTATCCCATCGTAGGATTGCCGGGAACGATAGACAATGATCTCTATGGAACCGACACCACTATCGGATACGATACGGCGCTGAACACCATTATGGATGCCGTCGATAAAATACGCGATACCGCAACGTCCCACGAAAGACTTTTCTTTATCGAAGTCATGGGTCGCGATGCCGGATTCCTCGCTTTGAACGGAGCCATCGCTACGGGAGCCGAAGCAGCTATTATTCCGGAGATTTCGACCGAAGTGGACCAACTCGAAGAACTCATCAAGAACGGATTCCGCAAATCGAAAAACAGTAGTATCGTGTTGGTAGCCGAAAGCCCCATCACCGGTGGAGCCATGCACTTGGCAGAACGGGTACAGAAAGAGTACCCGCAATACGATGTCCGCGTAACTATTCTGGGACACATTCAACGGGGAGGTTCACCCACGGCGCACGACCGCATTCTGGCCAGCCGCATGGGTTCGGCCGCCATCGATGCCCTGCTCGAAGATCAACGCAATGTCATGATCGGTATCCGCAACAACGAAATAGAATATATTCCTTTCAATAAAGCTATCAAAAACGACAAACCCATAGACCGAGAATTGCTCAACACATTGAGAAAACTCTCGATCTAATCACGGGGAACAAAAAATTTCATTGCACGGGGCTGCCTGATTTTATTCCATCAGACAGCCCCGGTTTTATTGGAAAAAGACCGACCTACACCCTCTCCCGGTCCGATGGGTTGAGCGATTCGTAAGGTAAGAAAAATTTTGGCTTGGTAGAAATTCAGAAGTGATTTTTATGCAGCTAACACCTCTCTCCCCCTGCCGTGTCCCGTGGCATTACGGGGTGTTTCCGTAAGGGAATATAGGGGGAGTGCCCGTAGGGCGAGGGGGTTGAAACGACAGTATTCTCAGGGGGGGGGGGGGGGGGGGGGGGTTTTGAAACGACAGTAGAGCAAAAATATTGAATCTCACCCTCCTCCCCTGTGTTTCCGTTAGGGAATATAGGGGAGGTGTCCGCAGGACGAGGGGATTGAAAAAAGAAAGTTGAATAAAACCGGAAAAAGGACTGGTTAATTCCGCCTTTATCGGGCGGCAAAGTCGCAAGGAAGACAGAGGAAAAAGGGCGAGGACTGTTTGAGCGAAGCGAGTTCCGCAGACCCCGACGACGACCGAGGCGACGAGCCGAAAGGCCCGATAACTGCGGCAGCGCTTCTTGGTTCGTTCTTCTCGCTGCTGAGAAGAATGAACAACAATCTTTCAACCCCTCTCCTCAGAAACAAATGTTTCTTCGGTCTCTCCCCTATATTCTGCGTTGCAAAACACAGGGGGAGGTGGCACGTAGTGACGGAGGGGTAAAAAAAACAGGGGGAGGGGAGAAAGTTGGAATGTTTTTCTGAAAAGAAAATCAATAGGCTCGTCGCACCGATTCGGCAATTCGCCTCAATTCTCGAATAAAATTTGCATTTGCTCCCGACTTGTTTTATCTTTGTTTTTCTTAGATTTCGAGCTATGGAAACGTCCGATCAACAATACACCAACGAAGAGCAACTCATCGATGATAAATTTCAAGAACTGCTCAACGGATACCTCAACTCCAACCACCGGAAGAAAGTCGAGATTATCGAGCGTGCGTTCAAATTTGCCAAAGAAGCCCACAAGGGTATACGCCGACGATCGGGCGAGCCCTACATACTGCACCCCATCGCCGTGGCCCGTATCGTCAGTCATGAAATAGGTTTGGGCTCTACATCGATATGCGCCGCCCTGTTGCACGACGTAGTGGAAGACACCGAATATACCGTCGAAGACATCGAGAACCACTTCGGGAAAAAGATAGCATCCATCGTCGACGGGCTCACCAAAATATCGGGCGGTATTTTCGGCGACCAAGCATCGGCTCAGGCCGAAAATTTTCGGCGGCTGTTGCTCACCATGTCCGAAGACATTCGGGTAATCCTCATCAAAATGGCCGACCGTCTGCACAACATGCGCACGCTCGGTTCCATGCTCCCCAGCAAACAATATAAAATCGCTGGCGAGACGCTCTATATATATGCCCCGTTGGCCCACCGTTTAGGATTGTTCGCCATAAAGACCGAGTTGGAAGACCTCGCCTTCAAATACGAACACCCCGAGGCCTACAACCAAATCAAGCAGAAAATCGCCGAGACCGAAGAATCGCGCCAGCAAATCTACAACAACTTCTCCAAGCCGATTGTCGCGAAGCTCAAAGAAATGGGGCTCGAATTCGAGATGAAAGCCCGGGTAAAATCCATCTATTCCATTTGGAACAAGATGGAGTCGAAACACATACCTTTCGAGGAAGTCTACGACCTCTATGCGGTTCGTATCATTTTCAAATGCCCCAACGAAGCCGACGAGAAAAAAGAGTGCTGGGCCATTTACTCGGTCATCACCGACATCTACAAACTGCACCCCGAACGCACCCGCGACTGGGTGAGCCGCCCCAAAGCCAATGGATACAAAGCTCTGCATCTCACGGTCATGGGTCCCGACGGCAATTGGATAGAAGTACAAATACGAAGCGAAAAAATGGACGAGATCGCCGAACGGGGATTCGCCGCCCATTGGAAATACAAAGTGGGAAACTCCGACGAAGAGTCGGAACTCGACATCTGGCTGAAAACCATCAAAGACATTCTCGAACACCCCGAGCCCAACGCCATCGATTTTCTCGACACGATAAAGCTCAACCTGTTCAGTACCGAGATATTTGTCTTTACGCCCAAAGGCGAGCTCATCACATTGCCCAAAGACGCCACGGCGCTCGATTTGGCTTTCACCCTGCACTCCGACCTCGGCTTCCATTGTATCGCCGCCAAAGTAAATCACCGGCTAGTACCGCTGAACCAAAAACTGCATAGCGGCGACCAAGTGGAAATACTCACCTCCAAATCGCAAACGCCCAAAGAGGAATGGCTCAACTTCATCACCACGGCCAAAGCCCGAAGCAGACTGACGGCGTCGTTGCGGAAAGACCGGCGAAAAATCATAGCGAAAGGAGAGAAAATACTGAAAGACTTTTTCGAAAGCAATCACATCGAATACAACAACGATGTAGTAACCAAAATATTAAGCAACCTCGG
>OGQO01002866.1_pt1 | contig 12755 bp, 11 predicted proteins | sample 1553241 | NCBI WGS metagenome assembly OGQO01 (sample SAMEA2579933, study PRJEB22360) | human gut metagenome | biome: human gut; feature: human-associated habitat; material: faeces | place: Denmark | collected 2008/2010
TTTTGTAGTGTTGATGAAAGGAAGGGATGCGGCTCCGAGAATCGCCGCGTCGCTGTCGGGCAACGACGAGACCGACACTTTGATACGGTTGCGGTAGATATGGAGCGCGTGTTTCTCGATGGCCTCGCGCATGGCGGGGAGCATGAAGCGCGCGGCCTTTGCCACACCGCCGAAAAGGATGACGGCGTCGGGGTCGGTGAAAGCCGCGAACGTGGCGCACGCCTCGCCGAGGCAGCGGCCGGTGAAGTCGAAGACCTCGATGGCCAGGCGGTCTCCGGCGTCGGCGGCCTCTCCGATTGCCCTGGCATTTAGGTCCGGGGCAGGAATGTCGCGGAGTGCCGACGGCCGGACATCGGCGGCGAGCATGCGGCGCGCGGTCTCCACCACACCTCCGGCGGAGGCCACGGTCTGCAGGCAGCCGTTGCGTCCGCACTCGCAGGAACGGTCGGCGGCGAAATGGAAGAAGATGTGTCCCAGCTCACCGGCGAAGCCACGGCTGCCGGAAAGGATATGGCCGTCGCAAATCACTCCGGCGCCGACACCGGTGCCGAGTGTGAGCATGATGAAATTGCGGCATCCCCTTGCGGAGCCGTAAGTCATCTCGCCGACGGCCGCCGCATTGGCGTCGTTGGATATCACTGTGGAGATTCCGGTGGCCTTCTCCACGAGATCCACAAGAGGTATGGGCGACGGCCAGGGGAGATTGGTTGCCCCCTCTATCACGCCGGAGGCGGCATTGGCACATGGAGCGCCGATGCCTATGCCCTTCACCTGCCCTCTGGCGCCGTTGGCCTCCACGAGTCCGGTAACCTTCGCCCCGAGCGCCTTGACATATGACGCGGCATCGGGGTGTCCGGTGGTGGGAAGATAGTCGCGGGCCACTATCCGGCCGGCGATGTCGACGAGGGCGAGCTGGGTGTTGGTGCCACCCACGTCGACCCCTATAGTATATTTGATCTGCATAGATACATAAAAGATATAGACCGACAAAGTCGACGGCTCAGAAAGAACCGGCGCCGCGGCCGCTGAGCGGCGGCATGAAAGCGTCTTCGATATGCTCGATCGCGAAGGCGTCGATGTTTCCTGTCAGTGTAATGATGTCGAAACGATAATTGCACACTACGGGCATCCCGCGGAGATAGACGTCGGCTCCGGCGGAGAGGCTCTTCATCTTGCGGCGGTCGACGGAAGCGTCTGGAGCCTCCCATTCGCCGCTTCTGGCCTTCACCTCCACGAAGACAATCCAGTCGGCCTTCTGGGCGATGATGTCGATCTCGATCCTGCCGCATCGCCAGTTGCGGTGACGAATGGCATAGCCCTTGGCCACCAGCAGCTCGACGGCCTTCTCCTCGGCGAATCGGCCGAAGCGGAAGTCGCGGCCTGTGCCGGCTGCATCCTTCTCACTGCCGGAAACCTTTCGCAGCGTGCCGGAAGCCATATCAGCAGGCCTTGAACGACATGTCGAGCCCCTTGACGCTGTGGGTGAGCGCCCCGACCGATATGAAGTCGACGCCGGCCTCACCGTAGGCGCGGAGGTTCTCGAGGGTGATTCCGCCCGACGACTCCGTCTCCACCTTACCGTCGACGAGAGCCACGGCCTCGCGGGTGAGCTCGGGAGTGAAGTTGTCGAACATTATCCTGTCGACGCCGCCGTTGGCGAGCACGCGGCGGATGTCGTCGAGGCTTCTCACCTCGACCTCGATCTTCAGGTCGCGGCCGGTGGCCCTGCAGTATTCGCGGGCACGGTTGATAGCCTTCTCTATGCCTCCGGCGAAGTCGATGTGGTTGTCCTTGATGAGTATCATGTCGAAGAGGCCGATACGGTGGTTGGTGCCACCGCCGAGCCTGACGCCCTCCTTCTCGAGCACACGCATGCCGGGAGTGGTCTTGCGGGTGTCGAGCACACGGGTGTGGAGCCCGGCGAGCTCGTCCTGATAGCGTCGCGTCATCGTGGCCACGCCGCTCATGCGCTGCATGATGTTGAGCATTGTGCGCTCGGCCACGAGCAGCGACCTCACGGGGCCCTCTGCGATAAAGGCCACGTCGCCCTTCTTCACGGCAGCGCCGTCGGCGATCATCTGCTCCACCTTGATGGACGGGTCTACCTTATGGAGCACCTTCCTGGCCACCTCGATACCGGCGATGACGCCGTCTTCCTTTACTAAAAGCCTTGAACGCCCCATGGCGTCGGCAGGGATCGTGGAGAGGGTTGTATGGTCGCCGTCGCCGATGTCTTCCGCGAAAGCCAGGTCAAGCAGTTGGTCGATCAGCTCGTCAGTTGTTTTCATCTGTTGGTTGTTTGTCAGGTTAGGGTTATGCGTATGTTTGATATTTCCACCGCAAAAATAGCGATTAATAATGGGATTTACTTAATTTTGCGGTAGAATTTTTAAAAATATGGAATATTGTCTGCTCACAATCGGCAAGACCTCTACTGAATGGGTCAGAGAGGGCATCGACCAATATGCGGGGCGGCTTCGCAGATACGTGAGGTTTGCGCTCAAGGAGCTTCCCGACGTGAAAAACGCCAAAAGCCTCACGGCTACGCAGCAGAAAGCCGCGGAAGGGAAGCTTCTGATATCCGAGTTCAGCGACTCCGACATCATAGTGCTTCTCGACGAGCGTGGACGCGAATACACGTCGGTGGAATTCTCGGCATGGCTCGACCGGCTGGCGGCCGGCGGAAGGAAGCGCGTGCTCTTCGTGGTGGGAGGTCCCTACGGCTTCTCGGAGGAGGTGTATGCCCGCGCCATGTATAAGGTATCGCTGTCGAAGATGACGTTCAACCACGAGATGGTGAGGCTGTTCTTCACCGAGCAGATCTACCGCGCCATGACTATTCAGCGCGGGGAGCCTTATCATCACGAGTAGAGGGAGCGATTTCTTCAGGTTGCCTGGCGCCCCGGCGCCCCCAGACGAGGTCCTTGAGCAGCGGCGAGAAGCTGAGCACTATCAGCAGGGCTATGACTGCCGCGTATACCATAGAGAAATTAAAGAGCATCCGCGCGTTGTCGGTCTGGAAAGACATAGGATCGTCGGAGGTTCCGGGCGCCATGAAATCGTCGACATCCATGGCCGCGAGCGTACTCTTCCAACCTATCTTCCCGTCGTGGAGATACACCACCGAGGGATTGCCCCTCACCACTTCCTTGATGGCGGTGTCGTCGGCGGTATAGATGGGATAGGAGGCCATGGAGAGGTCGACCCAATTGTCGATATCGGCCTTGCTACCGGCCACCACCGCCATCATATCCATGCCGTTGCGGCGTGCCCAGGTGTAGAGGGAGTTGATTTTCCATGAAGTGGCGATCGAGACGTCGGAGAGACGGGGCATCATGAGCAGGATCTCTCCTCCCCCGCGGCTGATGACGTCTTCGGTGACATCCTCATCGCCGTCCCATATCCGGAAGTCCTTTGCCTCTGCCTTAGCCTCGGGAGCCGGCGAGGAGGCCGGAAGCTCGTGCCGATCCACGAAACGCCATCCATCGGCCTCGTCGGGCAACGTGTCGTCTTCAGAGAATTCCCTGGTCACACCATCCTTCTCATACACAAACACCATTCGCGGGCCTTCGTCACCGGCACCGGAGAAATCGATGATGTCGGTGCCCGCCTTATAGGGACGGAAATCGACAAGCGGCTGATAGGTGTATCCGATGATGGCCACGAGGCCGATATAGGCTACGGTGGCAAGCAGCGCAATCCACTGGAGAGCCGGGGTCACGGTCCATCGGCACAGCCGGTTTCGCCCCAGCAGCCAGACCACGCCGATGCAGAGCGCCACATTCTTCCAGAAGGTGGCCCAGTTGGAGATGACGTAAGCGTCGCCGAAACATCCGCAGTCGGCCACGGGATCGGCAATGGCGATCCATAATGTCAGAGGGAGCATGAAGGCCATGACCGCGGCGTAGATCCACGTCACCGAGCGGCGGAAACATCCGAGCGCAAGCATCATGCCCATGCAGAACTCGAGCATGCATAGGAAGAAGACGCCCACGAGCTCCAGATTGGGCCATACATGCAGATGCATGGCCTCGAGATAGTCGTCGGTCTTATAGAGAGTGCCCCAGGGGTCGACGGCCTTCACGAAGCCTGAGAAGATGAAGACGGCGGCCACTATGAGACGCACGGCAAGTGTGACCCACCGCACGGCGGCAGGCGACATCGAAGTGAGAGCGGCTCTCATCGTGCGGCCTGCTGCCCGCGCAGCTTGATGATGGCGAAGAGGGCGTAGTTGATCATGTCCATATAGTTTGCGTCGACGCCCTCGCTCACGGTGGTCTTTCCCATATGGTCCTCGATCTCCTTTGTGCGCAGCAGCTTCTGGAGGATGATGTCGGTGAAGCTGGAGACCCTCATGTGGCGCCAAGCCTCGTCGTAGTCATGGTTCTTGTTCAGCATGAGGGAAGTGGCCTTTGCGATTTCGTCGTCGTAGAGGCGCAGGGCCTCATCGTGAGGCAGCGGGTCGCCGGAGCCGATCGAGAGCTGCACGAGAGCCATGGCGCAATAGTTGACGATGCCGATGAATTCGGGCAGAACGCCCTCGTCGACACGCGCGTCGCCCTTCTCCTCGATGGAGCGTATGCGCCGTGCCTTGATATAAATCTGGTCGGTGAGGCTCGAGGGGCGCATCACGCGCCACGATGTGCCGTAGTCGGCCATTTTCTTCACAAAGATATCGCGGCAGACCGAAATGGCCTCCGCAAACTCAGCCGCAGTCCTGTCGGGCTTCCCTACCTGTTGGTCTGTCGTCATTTCCGGGGTATGATTTCCTGTTAATACAATGCAAAATTAAGGAAAATAAGCGACATTACCTTAACGAGGCCCTATATCTCGATAATTTTGATTATTTTTGTGGATAAAAACTCAAGACGACATGTCAGCAAACCAACGATTTCTCGCCGAATGGGAGCCCAGCGACGGAGTGCTCCTGGCGCTTCCGCACGAAGATACCGACTGGGCATACATCCTTGATGCGGCGCTCGACCAATACCGGCGCCTGGTGAAGGCGCTAACCGACAAAGACATACTCTGCCTGGTGTGCTGCCGCGACATGAAGAGAGCCGAAATTCTGCTCGACGAATGCGATTCAGCATCACTCATATTTATAGAGACAGACTACAACGACACCTGGACGCGCGACTACGGGCCGCTCGGAGTGATGCGCGACGACAGGCTCCGCGCCCTCGACTTCGGCTTCAACGGCTGGGGCCTCAAATTCGCGGCAGACAAAGACAACCTCGTCACGAGCCGGCTCGACAGAATGGGCTACTTCGACGATGGCGTCTACCGCAATCAGCGCGCGTTCATCCTCGAGGGGGGGTCCGTCGACACCGACGGGCGCGGCACCGTGCTCACCACCTCGCGTTGCCTCTGCTCCCCCAACCGCAACGGTGGCCTCACAAAGGCCCAGGCGGCAGAAGAGCTCAGCCTGCGTCTCGGCTGCGACCACACGCTATGGCTCGACTACGGAGCGCTGGAGGGCGACGACACCGACTCCCACATCGACACGCTCGCCCGCATGGCGCCCGGCGACAGTATAGTCTTCACTGGATGCCGCAACGTCGACGACTCCCATTTCGAGGAGCTCCTCAAAATGCGCGCGCAGCTCACCATGCTCCGCACGGCCGAGGGGGAGCCCTACAACCTCATCGAGCTGCCATTCCCCGACCCCGTATTCGACTGCGAGGGCAACAGACTTCCGGCCACCTATGCCAACTATCTGGTGGTGAACGGACATATCTTCATGCCCTCCTACGGGCAGCCCGCCAATGACCTGCTTGCCGCTAAAATCATCCGGATAGCTTTCCCGGATTACGACGTTACGCAGGTGGACTGCCGCACGCTGCTGTGGCAGCACGGCTCGCTCCACTGCGCCACCATGCAGCTGCCCGCCGGGACGCTCCGGAAGGTGACCGACAATTGAGAAACCGATAACCAAACAGGAAAAGATAAATGCGACCGACAAAGATACTGAAGACCGGAATCGTGCAGCACACGTTCTCACCCGAGATCGAGGTGAACCGCAACCGCAACATCGCCGCCATCGAACGCCTCGCCGACGAGGGGGCCCAATTAGTGGTGCTCTCGGAGCTTCACGACTCGCTCTATTTCTGCCAGACGGAAGATACGAGCATGTTTGACTTGGCAGAGACGATCCCCGGCCCATCGACGGAAATCTTCGGTGCCTTGGCGAAAGAATTGGGTATTGTCTTGGTGCTTTCCCTTTTCGAGAAGCGTGCCCCGGGCCTGTACCATAACACGGCCGTCGTCTTGGAGAAAGACGGTACGATCGCCGGAAAATACCGCAAGATGCATATCCCGGATGACCCCGCTTATTACGAGAAATTCTATTTTACCCCCGGTGATTTAGGCTTTGAGCCTATCGATACCTCTGTGGGGCGTCTTGGTGTGTTGGTTTGCTGGGATCAATGGTATCCGGAAGCAGCCCGTTTGATGGCTATGCGTGGCGCCGAGATGTTGATCTATCCGACCGCTATCGGCTGGGAAAGTAGCGATACGCAGGAAGAGAAGGACCGTCAGCTGGGTGCGTGGGTGACCATACAGCGGGGACATGCCGTGGCGAACGGACTCCCGGTCATTTCCGTAAATCGTACCGGGCATGAGCCGGACCCTTCGGGACAAACGGGCGGTATCCGGTTTTGGGGAAACAGTTTTGCGGCCGGTCCCCAAGGTGAGCTATTAACCGTATTCCCGAATGACGAGGAGGAGGTACGTGTGATAGAGATCGACAAGACTCGCGGTGAGAACGTGCGTCGTTGGTGGCCTTTCTTCCGGGATCGCCGTATCGATGCGTTTGGTGGTTTGACAGAACGATTTTTAGTATAATGACCGAATACACGCAAGAAGAGGCCGTCTTCCGCATGAACGAAATGGGGAAAGCGGGACGGCCTTTCCTTTTTATCATTGATTATAAACGAGAGCGGATCTACGTGGAGAGGCCGGAAGAGATCGCTCCCTCCGAGTTATTGTACGATTTGAACGGCTTTACGAATACAAATCATGAATGTAACTTGCGGGATTCCTCTCATCTTATATCCGGAGAACCTGTTGAATGGCAACCCTCGTATGTTTCTTTCGAGGAGTATGCCCATTCATTCGAGACCGTTTCCCGGCATATCCATGCGGGTAATTCTTATTTGGTAAACTTGACATGCGCTACTCCGGTATATACGAACCTCTCCTTGAAAGATATCTTTTACCATTCCAAGGCGATGTATAAGCTTTGGATGCGGGATCGTTTCGTGGTATTCTCGCCGGAGATATTCGTGCGGACGCGGGATGGTCTCATCTATTCGTATCCCATGAAAGGTACGATCGACGCTACGCTGCCCGATGCCCGGAGACGTATCCTTGATGATCCCAAGGAAGCGGCGGAGCATGCCACGATCGTGGATTTGATCCGGAATGACTTGAGTATCGTAGCCTCCGAGGTTTGTGTTCCCCGGTATCGTTATATCGATGAACTGCGTACGCATAACGGAAGTTTGTTGCAGGTCAGCTCTGAGATAAGAGGCCGGTTGCCGGAAGGATGGAACGGCCATGTCGGGGAGATTTTGTTCAGCCTCTTGCCTGCCGGCTCCATCACGGGCGCTCCCAAGAAAAAGACCTTGGAGATCATCGCCGAGGCGGAAACCTATGAGCGGGGCTTCTATACGGGGGTGATGGGGTATTTTGACGGCCAAGATTTAGACAGCGCCGTGATGATCCGTTTTATGGAACAAGTCTCTCCCCATTCGTTTGTTTTCAAGAGCGGTGGGGGAATCACCTCTAAAAGTGAGGTGAGATCGGAGTATAACGAGATGAAACAAAAAGTATATGTGCCCATCTATTGAGACCTTATCTGGGAGTCCGTTTGTGGAGACGATCCGTATCGAGAAGGGACGGATACATAACCTTCCGTACCATAATGCCCGGATGAACCGTACCCGCAGGGAGCTATTCGGAGCGAGGGAAGAAATTGATCTCGCGGGTTATATTCATCCGGGGCCTCATCAAGAACGTACCAAATGCCGGGTGGAATATACCCGCGAGGTCTTAAAGGTAGAATACGTTCCTTACCGTATGCGTCCGGTTCATTCCTTGCGATTGGTTACATGCGATGAGATCGATTATTCCTATAAGAGTACGGATCGTCAATGCCTAAATGATTTATTCGCCCAACGAGCGGGACATGACGATATCTTGATAATCCGTGACGGTTTGCTGACCGATACTTCCATTTGTAATGTCGCCCTTTGGAATGGCACCTCTTGGATCACTCCCGCACGCCCTTTGTTATGTGGTACGATGCGTGCTTACTTATTGGATAAAGGCTTGGTACAGGCCGAGGATATCCCGGTAGAGGATCTGCCTAAGTATACCCGGATCCGTCTGTTTAACGCCTTGATCGAGTTCGGTGAAATCGATGAGATCACACGAATATACGTATGACCCTACGCGAGTATCGGCGTGGCCTCTTACCTATATAGGCATGAATCAAGGTGTTTCCTAGAACAATATATCCACCTCCATATTGCTGATCCATTCTACCGGCCGGCCGGCCACCTTATTGCAAGTGACGGCGAATTTCAAGGGGAGGATAATTCCCAATGGGATGCGTAACCATCCCGGCATATTGAAATTATGGACACCGATCAGGGAACCTAGCTGGATACCGACCGAGGGAGCTACCAAGAAACGGGTCTCGTCATTACGGCGGTCTATACCCATCTCGAAATAACTATACAAGCCGAGGAAACGTTTCGGGGAAACGAATATATCCATGTTATAATTGGCGCCCGCCTTCACGTTCCAGTTCTTGATCGTGTAGGAGGAGGAAGGGGCGTGCATATAATAACCGGAGATCGTAGGGGATACCCAATGAGCGATGTCACCCGGCTCCATGATCATGCCTTTCCCTTTCCCGAACTTATGCCAATTGATCATGCTGACGTTCAAGCGCCCGCCATACGTCATGACACCGTCCCGGTTGCTATGGATCGGCGTACCGATCAGGAACATGAAGGAGTTGGCTACCCTCGACCGGATAAAGTTGCGGGTAAAAGGCTCTTGTACGATCAGCTGTAGCTCATCCTTGCGGTCGGCGACAGAAGCTTCCAAGGGGACGTCATCCAGATCCGTCCCGAAGGGGATCGGGAAATCCTTGATTACCGGGAAACGATCGTAGACGAACTGGGGCAGGTCGTCTCGTTCGGAAGGGATCTCGTTCAAGATATTCTCGTCTGATCCTTCCAAGGCATTCTGGTAGGCTTTCCAGACTTCTACGATAGACTCGCAGGTGGCGGTCACGACTTGGTAGAATACCTTCGTCTCCCGCTCGTAGCTATCGCCTTTCTCCAAGGAATAAGGGTGCTTCTCCGTGACCCGGATATGCCGGTAATCATCGGCCTCGTTGTACTCCATCATGTTTTGGTTCAAACGTTTATCGCCGTAAGCACTCCATGTCTCGCCTTTTAGGTTAGCGGTCTGTACGGGGATGGTATTGTAGAAATCGTGCAGGCTCTTATTGTTGGATACGGCGGAGGCGGAGAAGCCCCTACGTACCATTTGGTGTCCGGAGGCGAAGGAGTCTTGTAGGAAATGCTCGGCGAAAGCCTCGTACATCGTGGCGTAGAACATAAGGTTGCTCGCCATTTGCGTATCTCCTTTACACATTTCTTTGCCTGCCTCTTGTGCTAGATAGATGGCGAAGATGTGGATGCAGAAATACTTGCTCATGGAGGGCAACTGATTTAATTTATCGAAGACCTTGTTTACTTCCGAGGGGCGTTGAAGGCGGCGGATCAGCTCGGGGTCGATCATCTTCAGATGCTCGTTCAATCCCTTGCCATAGGCGTAGAAGTGGGAGAGGTCCTTGATCGCCAGGATACCGTAAGCCAGATTGATGTCGAGCAGCTCCTTGCTGTTGGCTCCGGTGAGGAACTCGTTCATGGCTTGTGTCTCCAAAGCCAGCGTACGGTTCGTCTTGGAGAAATGGGTCTGCAGGCCTGTCTCCAAGAGCATGGGATTTTCCACATGGTCGCCGGCCAATCCACAAAGCGTACCGTAGGTCACGATATTCGGCAACTGTGTCAGCTCATTCATGGCGTAGGCGTTCGAGCCGGGCATATGCGACATGTTGAGGATCTGCAGCAAGGCGCTATCGGCGACGGCCTCGTTGGGGAAGATCCCGTTTTCCACCAGATAACGCGGGAGAAGGCTCATGGCACGGTCGCCGATCTTACGATGCTCGGCGAAATCCCATGCGAAGGCCGAACTTGTTATTGCGCTGATACCCATAAGTAGGCATCCGCGGTGAAGAAGTTGTTTAATAGTGTTTCTCTTGTTCATATCTATACTTGTTTATAATTATCTGAATAACTCAAGCGCGAACTTCAACCCGACGCTTTGATACTTGAACTCCTCGAAGCCTAGGAAAAGCGCTATATGAAAAAGGTCGCTACCGATACCATACCCGAGCTCGCTGTAATTCGGCAATACGGGAGTCCATAGCTGGCTGAGGTAGAAACGTTCGGACACGAGGTATTTATGCGCCTTGGGATTGGGCTTGAGGAATCGCAATAGAATGAATGGGCTCTCGTACATGAGGTGCCCTTGAATATATTTGTCGGAGGCATTGCACCAATCCCCACCTAGATTATGAAAGATCCCGCCAAACCGGTCGCCCCAAGGCTCGGGGAAATAACGTTTGGCGAAATAGCTGAAATCGGCGAAGTACATGTTATGCTGGTTAAAAAAGAGTCCACCGCTTAGATTGTAACTCAGTCGTTCGGATAAGCCCAGCCGTACGGTCTGGTTCATGCCGGCCTCCATCCGCCAATAATTTCCCGTACAGCCGAGCAGGTCCGGTATGCTTCGTGCCAGCTCGATCCGGAAGGTCGGGTAATGGGAATGCAGGTACTCTTTCCGGTAACCGTCCATCCAGTAATATTGCCGGGGCGTGTAGGTAAGGCCGATAACCGGGGTGAACTCATTATGATCCTTAAGATCCAATCCGGTATCCTTGTTCTTTTTCATGGGCGTACGATGGTGGTATGCGAGTCCGGCCGAGAGCCGGAAGCCGTTCATCAGTTCTATCTGGTTCATCAGCTTGGCATAGTAGTGCTGGAAATACTTCAAGTTGAGATCTTCGAAACGGATTGGGGTATCTTTTAGGATCTCGTTGATCTGGTGGATCACTTCGGAGGAATAGCTTTGGTTGTCATTGGCTATCGTGAGGTTGAGGATGCCTTGACGCTCGGGGTGATACTCCCAGTCGGTTGTTAGCCGTAGGCGTAGCTCTTTCTCCTTGAATAGGAAACCGATCTCGGGGTGGAAGCGTAGCTGACGGTCATGCTCGAATGTCTTACTGATACGTGCTTCTTGCTTATAGGTGATCCCGTTGCTTCCGAAAGATAGCTGGAACGGGTTGAGAAGGCCGGAATACTTCACACGAGTACTCTTGTAATCCCTGTTGACCGTGCTGGTGAGCCGCTCGCCGAGTTGGAGGTAGCGAGTGAGAGCGCTGCTGTCCGCTTCCGTCCTCACCACGTTCGTTCCGGTGGTGTACAAGGCTTTCTCGTCGGTAGTGAGCGGCTTGTCCCTCCGGCTGTTCCAATAAGCGCTGTCTTGGGTAAAGGAGAGTGTGTCGGAGGTGATCGTATAGTATTGGGTTTGATCGAGCGAGTATAATTTCCTGCTCTCATGGTCTTCCTCTACCCAAGAGATCGATTTATAGCGGAAAGCGGCGTGGATGTCGCTCTCTATCCGGTTGCCTAGGGCATGGTAGCAGACTTGCAGGTCAGCCTCTTCCGGGAGGATGAAATGCTTCTCGTCACGGTTGAAACGTATGCTTAGGTTGAACTCGGAGAAAGAGGAGTGCCCTTGTATCTCGATACGGTCGATGGTCCAGAGTTCGTCGGTTACGTACAGGTTTCCGGATAGTAGTTTCTGGCTCCATTGGCGAGGGGTGAAACGGATGTTATACACAGGGATGCCGGAGATCGTGTCTGTGCCTTCCTGCCGAAACGTGTAATATTTGAAAGCATCGGGCGAGAGTGGCATGATGATTCCCTTATTGTAGATCGTGGGGGAGTAGACGTTCAAGTTGACGAATGAGGCTATCTCCTTGTAATGTCTTCCGGCGGCGAGATGGCTGCTGTTGATGGCTACGATCTTGTTGCGATAATGGTTGGGAGCGTCGTAGCGGGTGAGGCCGCTCATCTCGAAGAGAGCATCGCAGGGATGACGCTCTACTGGGAAGACCAGATAGGCGTATCGCAACAGCTTGTTCTTCCGGGGAACGTGCGTACGGCCTTTCACGTAGGTCTCCGCTTCATAGCTCTCGAGGACGTGCTCGTAGATGGGGGCTTGATGGATTACCTGCCGCATGATGGAGTCGGCTCGTGTGACGGGTGTCTTCTCTTGTGCCCGCAGGTCTGAATAGACTAGCGGGCACAGAAGAAGTATGAATAGAAGAATAAGGTGTTCTGTCTCGATCCTCATCCTGTCAATGTATGGCGAAGGTTGGGCATACTAATGCGCAAAGATGGCAGCCGACACATTTTTGCTCGTCTATCACCGGTTTGCGCATAGAGGTGAAACGGATAGCTTGATGTCCACCGTCGTTACAGGAAACGAAACAGCGTCCGCAGCCGAGGCATAGGCTGTTATCTACTGTCGGGCGGTGTATCTGCGTACGTTCCAGTTTCTCGGGGGGGACGATGTTCGGTAAAGCGAAAACCTTCCGGCTCATA
>OGQO01002869.1_pt1 | contig 12751 bp, 10 predicted proteins | sample 1553241 | NCBI WGS metagenome assembly OGQO01 (sample SAMEA2579933, study PRJEB22360) | human gut metagenome | biome: human gut; feature: human-associated habitat; material: faeces | place: Denmark | collected 2008/2010
TATCCCACAAACGGCTTCTATTATTGTACCTTACAATGAATTACAATCGGATAGCTTTCATGATTTTTTCCAAAGCTCCGGAGTTGTTCTTTACATAATCTCCGGCTGCATTTCCCGCCTGCAGCAAATAGCTATCATCAGTCAGGAATTTATCCATCAAACTTTTAAATTCCTCATAATCATTGATTTCAAACCCACCCTTCTTTTCTAAAAGATGCTGAGCTTCACGGAATTTCTTATTGTTTGGTCCGAAAATAACCGGAATACCATACACAGCCGCTTCAAGTACATTATGAATACCCACTCCAAAACCACCTCCGATATATGAAATTTCTCCATAACGGTAAATGGATGAAAGCAATCCATAACAATCAATAATCAGACAATCAGCTTTTGATACATTTTCTTCTGTTGCCTCTGTATAACGAACACACGGGCGTTTTACCTTCTCCATGATTTCTTTCAGATGGCTATCACTCACTACATGAGGAGCTATGACCAACTTCATTTCGGGATGTTCATTAAAGTACTTGATAAAGATATCTTCATCAGGACCCCATGAACTACCGGCAACAAAGGTTTTCGAATCCCCTTTAAATGCCTTTACCAAAGGAAGTTCTTTTGCAACGGCGCAAATATCCAATACCCGATCAAAACGAGTATCACCTACAATTGTCACATCTGTAACACCAATACTTGCCAGCAGTTTTTTAGAAACTTCATTCTGCACAAACAAATGCGCAAAAGTCTTCAACACTTTACGGTAATCCTTACCGTACCAGCGAAAAAATATCTGATTCGGACGGAAAATAGATGAAACACTATAAACCGGAATACCTTTCTTATAAAGTGTATTCAGATAGTTCTGCCAAAATTCATACTTTATAAAGAATACCATACAAGGGTTTGCCAATTCGACAAAACGTCTCACATTACGAGGAGTATCAAAAGGCAAATAACACACGATATCAGCTCCCTGATAATTTTTTCTCACTTCATATCCGGAAGGAGAAAAGAAAGTCTGCAATATTTTATACTCGGGGTGCTCTTTGCGAATGCGCTCAATCAATGGACGTCCTTGCTCAAACTCGCCCAAAGATGCTGCATGAAACCAGATATAACGAGCATTCCGGTCAATCTTGTCACGCAGAATCTCAAAAACCTCCCGATGACCTTTCACCATCTTGGCAGGCTTGGAGCTGAACAATGCAGCCAGCTTAACCCCGAATAGATAAATATAGATGACTAGATTATAAATCATGATTCACGGTATTACTTGAGCACTTCCACAGCCCGGCGAATGCGTCTCAATGTTTCTTCTTTTCCTAAAACAGCAGAAATATCAAACATGTGCGGCCCTTTGCCCTCGCCCACCAGTGTCAAACGGAAGGCATTCATGATATTACCCAAATGATAACCTTTATCTTCTATCCATTTCATTACTACCTTTTCCTGATTCTCCAACGAGAAGTCATCCAAAGCTTCCAATACGTCTGCAAGTTCCAGCATACGCTCGGGAGAATCTTCTTTCCAACGTTTCTTGGTGGTCTTTTCATCATACTCTGTTGGAGCAACAAAGAAGAACTTACAGGTTTCCCACAAATCCTTAATGAAACTAACGCGGTCTTTCATCAATCCCACTACAGTTACCACCTTATCCATAGGAGCCTCTATGCCATTTTCTTTCAGGACAGGCATAAACAATGTTGCTATTTCAGCATTGTCTTTCTTTAATATATATTCGTGGTTAAACCACTTTCCCTTTTCAAAATCAAATTTTGCACCGGCCTTACTGCAATGGCTTAAGTTAAACAATTGCACCAATTCATCCAATGACATGATTTCTTGGTCGTTACCCGGATTCCATCCCAATAAAGCGAGGAAATTGATAACTGCCTCGGGCAAATATCCCGACTCGCGATAACCGGATGATACTTCTCCGGTCTTAGGATCATGCCACTCCAATGGGAATACCGGGAAACCGAGACGATCACCGTCACGCTTGCTCAGTTTACCATTTCCGTCGGGCTTCAACAATAACGGAAGATGAGCAAATTCGGGCATCGTATCTTCCCAGCCGAAAGCACGATACAGCAGAACGTGCAACGGAGCCGAAGGCAACCACTCCTCACCGCGAATCACATGGGAAACCTCCATCAGATGGTCGTCCACAATGTTTGCCAAATGGTAAGTGGGCAGTTCGTCTGCCGATTTATAAAGAACTTTATCATCAAGGATAGATGAATTGATCACCACTTCGCCGCGAATCAGGTCGTTCACATGCACATTCTCATCGGGCTCTATCTTGAAACGAACCACATACTGCCTGCCTTCGGCAATCAACGCGTCCACCTCTTCTTTGGAAAGCGTCAGCGAATTGCGCATTTGCATACGCGTAGAGGCATCATACTGGAAATTGGCTATCTCCGCACGCTTGGCATCCAGCTCTTCAGGAGTATCGAAGGCGATGTAAGCCCTGCCTGCATCCAGCAGCACCTGTACATACTTCTTGTATATCTCACGACGTTCGGACTGGCGGTACGGCCCATGTTCTCCTCCAAAGCTGACACCTTCATCAAAAGGAATGCCCAACCATTTGAAAGACTCCAATATATATTCTTCCGCCCCCGGTACGAACCGGTTAGAATCAGTATCTTCAATACGGAAAATCAAATCTCCTCCATGCTGACGCGCAAAGAGATAATTATATAACGCAGTACGCACACCGCCGATGTGCAACGCCCCGGTAGGACTTGGGGCAAAACGGACTCTGACTTTTCTTTCTGTCATAATCTATCTTACTTATGAATAAATTAGACGGCAAAATTAAACCTTTTTTTCCATACTATTGTTTTTTTTTGTACTTTTCGCAAAAATTTCAACCGATATGAGTTATTTCAAAGGAAAAAACAAAGAGTTCTCGTTCAGAGATTTGATATATAAGGCGCTTATTTTCATAGGAACCGTCGGGGTTATTGTCTATTTTCTGCCGAGGGACGGCAAGTTCAACTACCAGTTCGACATTGACAAACCCTGGAAGTACGGACAACTGATGGCCACCTTCGACTTCCCCATCTACAAAGACGACCAAGTTGTGAAAAGAGAGCAGGACAGCATCTTGGCTTCTTTCCAACCCTATTTCCAACTGGACAAGAACACAGAAAAAGAAGTGATCAAGAAGCTGAAAAACGATTACCAGACGCATTTGCGGGATGTCCTGCCTTCTACCGATTACATCCGCCATATAGAGAAAATACTCTCCGAAGTGTACCGGGCAGGGATACTCTCCACCGAAGAACTGGGGCAACTGCACAAGGACAGCACATCCGCCATCATGGTGATAGCTCGCCAGCCAACGGGACATCGACAAACTTTATTCCGTCAAGCAGGCGTATGCCTATCTCCTCACCGCCGACACCATGCATTACCAGCCGAACATACTCCGGCAATGTTCCCTCAACGAATACCTGTCGCCCAACCTCACCTACGACGTCCAGCGAACAGAGACCGCAAAGAAAGAAGTCCTCGACAACTACTCATGGGCCAACGGCATCGTCTTGAGCGGGCAGAAAATCATCGACCGGGGCGAGATAGTCAACCAAGAGACCTACAACATCCTCGAAAGCCTGCGTAAAGAATCCATCCAGCGCAGTGAATCCATCGGCCAGAAGCGGTTGATGCTGGCCGGGCAGGTGCTGTACGTAAGTATCTTCATGCTCTGCTTTATGCTCTATCTCGACCTTTTCCGCAAGGACTATTACAACCGCAAGGGCAGCCTCTCGCTGCTTTTCGCCCTTATCATGTTTTATTGTGTGGTAACGGCCATTATGGTAGCCAACAACATATTCAATGTCTACATCATTCCTTATGCCATGCTACCTATCATAATACGCGTGTTCCTCGACTCAAGAACCGCTTTCCTCACGCAAGTCGTCACCATACTGATTTGCTCCATCTGCCTGCGCTATCCGCATGAGTTTATCCTGCTGCAACTTACGGCAGGCCTGATCGCCATTTTCAGTCTGAGAGAGCTGTCGCAACGCTCACAGTTGTTCCGCACAGCCATTCTGGTAATCCTGACCTATATGGCCGTTTACTTTGCTTTTGAACTGATAACCGAGAACGATCTGTCGAAACTGAATGGCAGCATGTACACCTACTTCATAATAAACGGCGTGTTGCTGCTCTTTACCTATCCGCTGCTTTTCCTGGTGGAAAAGACTTTCGGCTTCACATCGAACGTCACTTTAGTGGAACTGTCCAACATCAACAACAGCCTATTGCGGCGCATGTCGGAAACTGTACCGGGCACGTTCCAGCACTCCATGCAGGTGGCCAACCTTGCCGCCGAAGCCGCCAACCGCATCGGAGCGAAAAGCCAGTTGGTGCGTACGGGAGCCCTATACCATGACATCGGCAAAATGGAGAACCCGGTGTTCTTCACCGAGAACCAGTCGGGCAGCGTCAACCCACACAAGAACCTCAGCTACGAACAGAGCGCACAGGTTGTGATCAGCCACGTAATGGACGGATTGAAACTGGCGGAAAAGAGCAATCTTCCCAAAGTCATCAAAGACTTCATCACAACCCATCATGGTCGTGGAAAAACAAAATATTTCTATATATCCTGGAAGAACGAACATCCCGACGAAGAGCCCAACGACGAGTTATTCACCTATCCGGGGCCCAATCCGTTCACCAAGGAGCAAGCTATCCTGATGATGGCAGACTCCGTAGAAGCGGCATCACGCAGCCTGCCCGAATATACGGAGGCAAGCATCAGCAATCTGGTAGACAAAATAATCGATTCACAGGTAGAGGAAGGTTATTTCAAGGAATGTCCCATCACTTTCAAAGACATAGCGACAGTGAAAAACGTCTTCAAAGAGAAGTTGAAAACGATCTACCACACCCGCATCAGTTATCCCGAACTTAAAAAGTAGAACCTATGGAAGTCAGCGCCAAAGAACGCCAAAGAGCAGAACATCTGTTGCAAAGCCAACGGATCCAATTGCACCAGATTGAAAGTTTCAGTTTTATGAAACGGTATCGCCGGGACCCTCACGAAAATATCGCGGGAGGAAAAGACCGGTATGGTCCGGGGATATTCGTCTTTCATCTAAAAGAAAAACAGGACAGAATCCTGCATATGCCGCCTTTCAAACATCCGTCATCACTCGTCCGCTTTCTTGTGTCGCAAGGAATACCTTTCGCCAACTACTCTCCATGCAACCGGAGTGAAGGCACGCTTCCGGCAGAAACCTATCAGCGTCCTTCTCTGTATATGTTCTGGTTCTTTATATTATTCCTCACGTTTCTGATATTGGGATACTATTCCATCAGCGGCGATGCCTGGTGGGGATTCATTCCCGCCATACTATCGTTCGGGCTAAGCCTCTTCTTCATCTGCATGCTGATGACCCGGTTCTGCTACCTGACATTGGACAATGATGCCCTTACTGTGCACAGCGTAGGAAGAACAATCCGTTACCCCTATACGGACCTGCGAAAAGTAAATTTCGATTTTGCCCGCGAACAGACGTTCACGCACATCATGGAATTGCTCGACAAAGACTACCGCTACCGTCTTTTTTATATCGGGAGGGTTTCGAGAAAGAGGCTGAACGAAATTGCCGAACGGTTACAACAAGCCGGAGTGGATGCAACATGCAGCCTCAACGACAACAAACGCTTCTATCAGGACAAAAGAGGAAGTGGCGAGCTGTGAATCAGGGAGTGACAACTAATCATTAATGGCTTCAAGCAGCCCTGCGCACGCATCCTCCAAGACGTCAAGCACATATTCAAAGCCCTCAGCTCCTCCGTAGTAGGGATCGGGAACATGGTCGGCATGGGTGAACTTGGTACAATACTCTGTCATGCGGTGTATCTTTTTCCACTCTTCGGTGGAAGGGGCCCGCTCCTTCAAATCATCAATATTACGGTCGTCCATTCCGATGATTAAATCGAAATTGTAGAAATCATCCGTACGTACCGGACGGGAACGATGTGTCAGGTTGTAACCGCGGCGTGCAGCGTGGGCACACATTCTGCTATCGGGCAGTTCTCCCTGGTGGTAGGAAAGGATACCCGCCGAATCAATGACAAACTCGTCTTCACGCCCTGCCTGCTCTATTAAATGCTTCATCACCCCTTCTGCCGAAGAAGAACGGCAGATGTTGCCGAGGCAGACAAACAGTATTTTTTTCTTATCTTTCATAATCAAACATGTTTGCTATTTATAGTTTCCTACATCGGATCCACGTCATAATACACAATCAATGACTTGAAACGATCTTCCATAACCATGTCTTTTTGCACTTGCAACAACAGTTCGCGAACACGCGCCATAGGTGCTTTCGTTTCAATCTTCACCACGATTTTACGGATAAACAACGTTTGCACACGCGCCACCGGCGGTTTGTCCGGCCCCAGCACCCGGTTTCCGAAAATAGCACTCAACTTGCCCGCCATAGTCTGCGCCATTAAATCGAGTAAGGTTTCATTGCGATTCTTCAGATACACATATACCAACCGATAGTAAGGCGGATAATGAAAGATTTGCCGTTCGGCAAGCTGTCCGTTCACCATGCCTTCATAGTCGTTACCAATCACTTGAGGGATAATGGAATGCTCGATACTCTTGGTTTGCAGCACCACCCTTCCCCGTTTGTTCTTCCGCCCTGCACGCCCTGCCACCTGAGCCATCAGTTGAAAGGCACGCTCATAGGCGCGAAAATCCGGATAATTCAGCATTGTATCGGCATTAAGGATACCCACCACACTCACGTGGTCGAAGTCCAATCCCTTAGAAACCATTTGCGTCCCGATAAGAATATCCGTTTTTCCCTGTTCGAAATCCGCAATTATACGCTCGTAAGCAGAACGCGTGCGGGTTGTGTCCAAGTCCATACGGGCAACGGCCGCCTCAGGAAACAGGCGCTTGACGTCATCCTCTATCTTCTCCGTACCAAAACCGCGATTGCGTAAATCCACCCCTTCACAGGCCGGACAGATGCGGGGCAGTTGGTAGGTGTATCCGCAATAGTGGCATGTCAATTGGTTCAGCCCCTTGTGATATGTCAAACTCACATCACAGTTCTTGCATTTAGGCACCCATCCGCACGTATGGCACTCTATCATCGATGCAAACCCTCTGCGGTTCTGAAACAGGATAACCTGCTCTTTCTGCTCCAAAGCCTCACGAACATACTGCAACAGCAAAGGAGAGAACGGGCCGTTCATCCGCTTCTTGCGCTGTAATTCTTTAATATCCACCGGAATAATTTCCGGCATCTGTATCTCTTTATATCTTTCTTTCAATTCCACCAGTCCATACTTGCCGGAGGTAGCATTGTACCAGGTTTCCACTGACGGAGTCGCCGTACCCAACAGAGTTTTGGCGCCATACAATGCAGCCAGCACAATAGCTGCATTACGTGCATGATAACGGGGAGCCGGATCTTGTTGCTTATAAGTATTCTCATGTTCCTCGTCTACAATAATCAGCCCCAAATTGCGGAAAGGCAAAAAGACCGAAGAACGCACCCCCAAAATAATGTCGTATCCGCTATCCGATAGTTGTTTCTGCCAAATCTCCACCCGTTCGGCATCGGGAAACTTGGAATGATAGATGCCGAGGCGCGAACCGAATACCCGTTTCAGCCGTTCGGTGATTTGTGTAGTCAATGCTATTTCCGGTAACAGATACAACACTTGTTTCCCCTGCCGGATGACCTCCTCTATCAGATGAATGTAAATCTCAGTCTTTCCACTGGATGTAACTCCATGCAACAGGCAAACATTTTTAGTCCGGAAACTATCCACGATCTCATCGTGTGCACGCTGTTGATGTCCATTCAAGGGATTCAGGGAGAATGTGTTTCCGGCAAAAGCTGTATTCAATCGGCCAATCTCCTGCTGATAGACCTCAAAAACTCCCCGTTCCACCAATCCGTTAAATACGGCAGGAGTAGCGGAAGCCCGTTGCAAAAGTTCTTTCTTCGCTACCTCCTTCTGCACCTTTCCCAAACAGCCGGATAGCTCTATGTACTTCATCAACAGATCCAATTGTTTGGGAGCACGACGCTGCAATTCATCAAAGAAGAAATGCAAACGATGCTCATTACTTGCCGCTTTCGTCAGACGCACGCGGGTTTCCGTTCTTGGCTTGTAAGTGCGCTTCAATTCTTCTTTTACGAAAATGGCTTCTTTGTCCAATAAGGATTTTATAACAGACAGAATATTTTTGACGCCACTCTCTTTTTCCAGCTTCGTAACACATTGTTCGGGTTCTGCGGAGAGTAGATCCAAGATTTTCAGTTCCTTATCCGACAATTGCACATCCGGCTCGAAGTCGGGATTGTATTCCACCATTGTTTCGCTTTCCAACTTCAATCCCGAAGGAAGAGCCGCCTTGTAAACATCCCCTTGAGTGCAGAGGTAATAATCAGCCAGCCATTCCCAAAACTTGAATTGTGCGGGCAACAGGATCGGATGCGCATCCAGCAAGGCACTCACCTCTTTCACCTCATACTCTGTCGGCGCAGAATAATGTATATTCCGCACAATCGCAGTATAATACTTCTTCCGCCCGAAAGGCACTATCACCCGGCAACCAATCTGTACATCTCCCGCCATCTCTTCCGGAAGAGAATACGTAAAGCTGCTATGCAGGGGAAGGGGCAATATGACATCAACGAACTTTTCCATTATAGCGGCAAAGATAGCACTTTTCAGAAAGAAGAGGGTAAGAGAATAAAAAAATAGCGTTGCCGACTTCTGTCATACAACGCTATTTATATTATCAACTATTCAGCTTTTAGAATATGTAAGCAGCAGAAATCTGCCAAGTTTTATTCTTTGCGCCGATAACGGCTTCACCCACTTCTTTCAATTTGTAAGAATCACCCAACGGAATATTGTAGTTAACTCCTATCTGCAAATGTTTAATCAACTTTACACCAGCGCCGATATTGATACCTACCATTGCTTTCTTCTTTTCCAATTCCATCGCTTCATCCATGTATTTCTTATCTCCACTAAAGTTAAAGAAGAAATCAGGACCCGCAGCGACAAATACACCTAACATACTGCCTAAGCCAATAGTATATTTCAAATTAATAGGTATATCCAAGCCGGTCTGTTTTCCATCATCCTTACCTCGCTGAGAAAACAACAAAGCACCATCTACTCCTAAACCGACAATAGGGATTGTTACTTCAGCCATCGGACCGATAAAAAAACCAGTAGCATTATCCTTATTACCATCATATCCACCATCCCAGTCTACTTTAGTCAGGTTCACTCCGCCTTTCACACCAAACTTAATAAGTTGAGCCTGGGCAGGCATAGCCATTGCCAAACAGCATACAGCCATCATAAAAGCACTAAAAATCTTTTTCATAATTCAATATGTTTAAATTTTCGGGACAAATATATGTAAAATATCCCTAAAAAGAACAATGAGCATCCCAAATTGTTCATAGTAGCGGCAAAACTTCAAACACCTTGCCTTTGTATATCCTGCCCGGACTTCGGTTTAAATTCTCTTATTTACCTGCCTGTTGTTGCAGTGATTATTCTACGCATAAAGCAGATATACCGCATGTAGAAACCGATTATACCGCATGTCTTTTACCAGCCGGCCTTGAGTTCAAAATTTATATGTAAAGTAACCGAAAATAGCCCGACGCATTGCCGGAAAACATAGATTGACTACCTTTGCAGAAACATTCTTTATCAGGATCACATTCCTTTTTATTACAGATTATGATAGAAATCAGAAAAGCCGAAATCACAGAACTTGCCATCCTTATGGATATCTTTGAACAGGGAAAGCGCATCATGCGCAAGAACGGGAACACCAAACAATGGACCGGCGGCTACCCTACCGAAGAGATTATCAAAAAAGATATTGAAAACGGGAACAGCTATGTATGCCTTGATGAAGAACAGAAAATAGTGGGAACCTTCGCCTTCATACAAGGAGATGACCCTACCTATGCACACATCTATGACGGTGCATGGATAGATGACAAACAACCTTACGGCGTTATCCACCGTCTGGCCAGTACGGAAGACAGCAAAGGCGTAGCATCTGCCTGCAATGGTGCTACCGCCAAATACCCAATCTACGTGCAGACACACATCGTGACAACCACATCCTGCAATATATCCTCAAAAAATACGGCTTCCAATACTGCGGCATCATCTACCTGCTAAATGGAGATGAACGACTGGCCTTCCAAAAACTGTAAAGGCAGAAATAGAACACTCATTCACCTATGTATTTCTTTTTCAACTCCTCCACACTCGTTCCGGTGAAATACTCCTCTACGAAATCCCAACGCTGATCGTCCGTCAAGATATCAGTGCCAAAGAAAGAAGAAAACAAGTCTATCTGTTCTTCAAAAATACGTTCGTTCGTGTCCAAAATAAGATTATGGTATTCATTGGAATCTGCCAACTGTTGCAGAAGACCGGGGTCATTGAACCGGACATGCACACAAGGCGTTCCACCACCTTCTACGCTGAACGAAAGACAGTCGAGCATAGAAAGAAGATTGAGCAGCATATTCAAATCGGAAAACGGAGTGCAATAGAACTGCAAACGCTCGCCTTTAGTGCCTGCAATGCGCTGAGTAAACAGTTTTTGATAACGCGACAAGAGCAGGTCGAAACCTTTGGTAACCGTAAACGAAAGCTCATTTGATTCTTTCTTCTTGACACTGCTGATGTAGCTCACGCTGCGCCCTTCTTCAGTACGGCTCTCCAGCAACGAACCAATGAAACGTTTGGCAGAGGGAACATCCATGCCATGCTCGGCAAACACCGCGCGCAGCTCTTCTTCATCGAAACGGCCTTTCGTTTTCAACAAAGCGGTTTTCAGCATCGTCACCAAACTTTTGAACAGTGAATCCATACGCTGGCGGATCACCGCCGTATCCTCTTTCAGCAACACCTCGTGCTTGCCAACGGAGACGGCACGAGAGCCTTCCCATAACGTTCCGTTATTCAGCTTCTGTTTGAACTCCCTATACCCCAATTCAGGAAAACGTTCCTCCCAAAGACTATCCAAACGTGCACGATAAACGCTTTCCTCACCTTCCACTTTCGTCAGATAAGCCCGGAATTCGCTCGCAAAGGCATCACCTGTTTTATCTTGGATGTATCCCTCCGTCAGCAGATTTTGCGGGCTCACCTCCAGCAGACGCCTTCCGTAACGTTGTGACAGATCATCCTCCAACCATAACAGGGCGGTTTTGATGAGTTGCCCCAACTCGGATTCATACTCCAGCTTGTTTTTTGTACGCGGCAGCTTTACCACAAACTCAAAGTCGGACAGCGATACGAGAATTTCTTCTTTCTCCCCCTTCATCCGGTATACTTCCATGAGTTTTTTCAAGATCAACGCCAACTGGTCCTGCGCAATATTGCCGGTTTGATGCAAGCGTTTCATATAATAAAAGTCGCGTTCATGATAGTCGGTGGCAGCAACACCCTGAACATCCGCATCACGAGCAGCACGACCTATTTCCTGAATATAATCGACGAAAGTACTGGAAGGCGCCACATGGTAGACGCGGTCGATATCACTGATATCTACTCCCATACCGAAAGCTTTTGTGGCAACAATCATCCGTTTCATGCCTTCCTTAAATTCTTGTACAATGGCGGCTTTCTGTTCTTTGTCTTTCTTGCCATAATAAGAAGCCACCAAGCGCCAGTCGGCAGAACGTACCCAGGTTTTTATACGCATGTCTATGCCACCTGCAAAGGGATAGTAGAGCAGTGTTTTATGTCCGTCGAGAAAGTTTTCCACACGTTCGGATATGACACGCTGTTTTCCTTTGTCGTAAGTTTCTCCCTCCTCCAGCGTAAGCTGCCGGATATCAAAACCGATATTCTTACGCTTCACCGTACCGACATAAAGCACACAGGGCTCCATTTGCAACGAACGGATAGTTTCGAATACCATATCATTGCCACCTTTGGGATTCCATACGGCAGTGGCAGTCAACGCAAACAAGGGAAATGTATAACCGAGATTCTGCTTCAAGGCACTCAGATAACGCCCCAAAAACCAGTAGTCCACACGAAACTCTTTGCCCCAGGTGGTTACCGTATGCGCCTCATCAATAACAACCATACCAATACGGCGGTTGCCTACGAAGTGTTTTATATCATAAGAAAGCAACAGTTCAGGAGAGAGATAAAACAAATCGACTTCACCTTCACGCACTGCCCGGTAAACTTCCATTTTCTGCTCCGGCGAAAGGTCGGAAGATGCATACGCCACACGCTGATAGCCCAAATCCTGCAAGCCCTCTACCTGATCGACTATCAAAGCCTTTAAAGGAGAAACAACAATGGTCAGCAGATTATATTCTTTCCCCAAATAAATAGCCGGAACAATAAGGATTTTCCCGAACCTGTCGGAGCAGTCAGCAGAATGTTCTCCGGCTCTGCCTCTCTTTTCTGCGCCTTTTCCGCTTCCCGGATCACATTCTCAATCAGTTGCCCTTGAGAGATACAAAGCGTCTCTCTGCTCCTAAACAAGTCTGCGTAAATTTCAAGGTTACGGAAGTGGTCGTAACCATACGTATCTTTCAAAAGTTCCGTTACGCCTTGCCGGCAGTTCTCGGGCAAATGGCGTTCTTTCAATTCGGGCAAACGGGGTGCCTCTCCTGTTTGTGTCATCATTAATGCTATGAAAAAAAGAAAAGAGATAGTATCCCAGCCATAGCAA
>OGQO01002870.1_pt1 | contig 12749 bp, 9 predicted proteins | sample 1553241 | NCBI WGS metagenome assembly OGQO01 (sample SAMEA2579933, study PRJEB22360) | human gut metagenome | biome: human gut; feature: human-associated habitat; material: faeces | place: Denmark | collected 2008/2010
GAAAAAATAATGGATAAAAAAATAAAATTTTTTTGATATTATCCTTGACGGGCTGTGCGAACAGCATACAATAAAAAATGTAGATAGATAACATAAACGGCGCAAGCCGAACGATTAACAATTATGCTGTAAAGGCATTTTCTGCTTCAACCTTTCGGTTTCTGGTGTATTTGTCTAACCAATCCTATTACCTGGATCGTTGCGTGCAGCCTTTTCTGCGGATTTTATTTTCGTTGGGAACACCAGCAAAAACATTGCTCAAAAAGTGCGGGATGATCCATCTCAGAAGATTATCGGGGTCTCTGCCAGTGGATTCTGTCTGAAGGAACCTCTTGGCAATCTCCGCAATGTCATCGACCAGAATTCCGACGAAATGCGAATCGCCATGATCGCCATGCAGGATGAACAGTTTGCCCATCAGACGTTTATGTCTGAACTGTGTAACCATAAACACTTCTTCTCGAATCAATTCCGGCTATGCCACAGGATCGATTTTAAGGCACCATACAGCACGTTTCAGTGCCAGATGACCAATGGGGGTTTACAAGAAGCAAAAACGACGTTACACAGCCCTCCAGGCATCACGCAATGCATCGTATTCCCATGCAAGGTATATTGGATTGACCGGAGAAAATACCGACGTCTCTGTACAACTTTGAAAAAGATGAGTTGAAAACTATAAGCCTATTGTGTTGCGGAGCAATCAAGCGTTTCGTTTTGTAAATGAATCGTGCATACAAAAAAGCAGACCCGTGAGTCCACGGGTCTGCTTTTTGTATTTGCGATAGGGAAGAGTATGGACGGGTTACGCAGGTATCGATCCGGGAGATTCGGTTTCCAAACACCCACATCCGCTGGGCTTTTCGCGGATTCGTATGGCTTTTTATTTGTGGGCGGGCTCATCGCCGGCTGGACATTCTCTCCCCATTTGGCAGCCGCTACCGAATGATTCGTGAAGGATTAATTGGTGGGAAGTTCGCGATAGGTCATTCTTTCAAAATCAGAATAACCACCAGCGTCCTCTCCATTGCCGGAAGCGTATAACCCCAGTGTACAGCCGACAAAACCGCCGGCATGTTCCGTGCTTAAAGAGCGCAGATCAATGTCGGAGATAACCGGTTTCCATTCACTATTGCTTTGGTAAAGAACACTGGCCACAAGCCCTTCTACGCGCAACTTCAGTTTGATGGGGAGTGCAGCCGGCAGATCCATTTGCGCCAAACAGCTGTCTTTACCATCTTTGCAAAGAGAAACAACAAGTTTGACCCCCGAATCCTGGGGATAGCACTCTGCCCGCAGATGGTTTTCGTTGCTTTGAACCATGGCAATACCGGCGCAATCACTCTCTTTGCAGAAATGCGGGATAAAGCTGGTTTCAAATTCGCAATTCCAGTGTTGCTGACGCAGCGCGAGGTATGCAGGCTCACCGCAATCCTTCAAGCTGTCGCAACGATGGAAAAGACGAACAATATGCTCTTCTGCGTGCAGTTCCAGTTCGTGATCGCGGTGATTGCGCAAAGTCAGCAATTCCAGCGGCAGAGAAGGTGTATCAAACGTATAGGTTTTACATTGGGGTACGTCGTCAGAAGGCTGCCCCTCGTAAGGCAGCGTGACTACTTCTTCAAGATGACCGACCCCCGCATTTACAACCGGCCAACCATCTTCCCAGGTGACCTTTGCCAAAAAGGTTTCACGCCCCAACAACGTGTACCCTTGGTTCGGCCGGCAAGCCAATACAACCATATACCAGTTGCCGTTTCCGTCATCCACTAAGTCGGCATGACCGACGCAGGTAACAGGATATTGGGCTCCCAAATGGCGATGCGTCAGAATGGGGTTGCAGGGGCAGTACTCGTAGGGACCAAACACATTTTTGCTGCGCGCGATCATGACGCTGTGGTGGATGGAAGTACCGCTTTCCGCATGCAAAATGTAATAGTAACCGTCCTTTTTGTACAGGTGAGGTCCCTCCGGCCAAATGGCTTTGCGCTGGAATCCGGTAAGTACAATGGTGGCATCGGGCTTTAACTTCATCGTGTCCAGATCCAGAGTTTGAATCCAAATTTCGCAGTCGCCATTGTAGCGGTACCCGGCAGAACGCGGCCGTTGGCCGATATAATAGCAGGTACCGTCATCGTCAAAAAAGAGACTGGGATCAATGCCGCCGGTAGACTCACCCAAATAGTAAGGCTCGGACCAGGGGCCGCGCGGATCTTTTGCAGTGACGATAAAATTTCCTTGGTCGGACACGTTGGTGGTAATCATATACCAGGTGCCCTTATGGTAACGAATGGTAGGGGCAAAAATCCCCTGGGAATGCTGACAGCCGGACAAAGGAACCTGAGAATCACGATCGAGCACATTGCTGATCAAATTCCAGTGGACAAGATCTTCGCTCTCAAAAACCGGCACGCCGGGAAAATACGCAAATGTCGAATGAACCGTATAGAATTTGTTCCCTACCCGGCAAATCGAAGGGTCGGGAAAGAAGCCTGTCATGATAGGATTTTTAACGGAAAGCATAGAAAACCTCCAGGTATAAAGGTGTGATATTCTGCATGCAAAAATATAGAGCTATGGCCGCTGCATCCAAGAGGAAAAACAGATGCAGCGGCCATAACTATTAGAGGGTGCCGCCGAACTGACTTTTCGGATTACAGGCACTGGAAAACAGGGGCGAATGGCAGGAAAAGGATTTTACTCTTTTACACTGCCAATGGTCATGCCGGATACAAAGTATCTTTGCAGGAAGGGATAAAGCAGAATGATGGGAAGCATCGTCACCACAGTAGCGGCGGAACGCACGGTAACCGGCGTGACGACTGCGGTAGCGGTGTTGCCGCCGGTGGTGGCACTGCCGCTTTGCTGCATGACAGAGGAAAGAAGCTTCATCAACTCATATTGCAGGGTCGTATACTGGGTGTTCATCCGGTTGTACAACATAGCATCGAACCAGGAGTTCCACTGTCCGACAGCTACGAACAGGGCGACGGTGGCATACACCGGCTTGCACAGGGGCGAGATGATACGGGTAAAGATGGTGAAATCGTTGGCACCGTCAATCATGGCGGATTCTTCCAGCGCGCTGGGCAGACCTTCCATGAAAGTGCGCATAACCAGAACGTTAAATGCGCTGACCATGCCTGGAATGACGTATACCCAGAAAGAGTTGGTCAGGTTCATGTTGCGGTACAAAACCAAGGTGGGGATCATACCGCCGTTCACGTACATGGTGATGACCCAGAACAAAGACAGCTGGGAACGGAACAAAAAGCGTTTGCGGCTGATGATGTAGGCCAAAAGTGCGTTCGTTACCAGGGCGAAGATGGTTCCCAACACAGTTCTGGCCACCGAAACCACTGCACCGGTGAGGATGTTCTGCTGATGCAGAACCGTTTTATAGTTCGAGAGCGTAAAGATGCGCGGCCACAGATGGATGCCACCGCGTACGGCGTCGACACCGTCGTTGAAAGAAAGCGCCACCGTGTTCAGAACAGGATACAGCGTAATGGTGACGAACAAAACCAGGAAAATGGTATTGCAGGTAACAAAGACTTTGTCCATGGTGGATGATTTGATTTTCATGTGTACCCTCCCCTTAGAACAATCTGTCTTCACCGGCACGTTTGGCAATCCAGTTTGCGCCGAGAATCAGAATAATTGCAACGACGCTCTTGAAGATACCGGCTGCAGTACCCAAAGAATAATCGTTCTGGCTGATGCCCCAAGTCAAGGTGTAGATATCAATGGTTTCCGAAACACTCTTGACCAGGCCGTTGCCAAGCAGATACTGGACTTCAAAGCCTGCATTCAATACGTTGCCAATATTCATGATCAGCAGAATCATAATGGTGGACTTGATGCCAGGAAGCGTGACGTGCCAGATTTTGCCCCACCGGCCGGCACCATCCAAAGTGGCTGCCTCATACAGGCTGGGATCGATGGAGGTAATGGCGGCCAGGTAGACAATGGCATTCCAGCCGGTTTCCTTCCAAACATTGGCAAATGCAACGATTGGCCAAAAATAACCCGGATTGGCGAAGAAGTTGATGGGCGAATTCAGAATGCCCAGGTTCACCAGCATCTCATTGATGATACCGGTGGAAGACAGCGCATCGTGCAGAATACCGGTGACAACGATCCAGGAAAGGAAGTGGGGCAGATAGGAAACCGTTTGAACAAGCTTTTTGCCGAACATGTTGCGTACTTCGTTCAGCAGGATGGCGAAGATAATGGCCATTAAAAAGGTGGTCACCAGATTGAGAACGCCCATGGCCAGAGTGTTACGGATATCACGCAAAAAGACGTCGTCAGAGAACAGGAATTTAAACTTTGCCAGTCCTACGAATTTAGATCCGAAGAGGCCGTCTTTGGGTTTGTAGTCCTGAAAGGCCATTACCCAGCCTGCCAGTGGAACATAATAAAATACGATGCCGTATACAAAAAAGATAGCCGCACAGACCATCAGAAATTTCTGGCGTGAAATCTCTTTCCATGTAATACGCTTTGATGGATTTTTCATTGGAGAGTCCTCCTAAGGAACGTGTATGGCGAATCATGTGTTGCAAACTAACGTTTAAGGAGCTTGCGGGTTGAATGCATTTCATAAAAAAGTGGCCACAGCTACACCGTGCAACCGTGGCCACTTGTATGTGTCAACGTCTATGTCGCCTGCAATAACGGGCATCAAAGACCGGCACGGCGCTCAAGCTCAGTTTGCATTTCTGCCAAGAAATCCTGCGGATTGGCTGCGTTGTACGCAGTCATGTATTGATTCCAGGTGCTTTCAAAATCAGGCGCCATAACAACTTTGGGCAGCCATTCGTGTTTGACTTCGCCCATCTTGACCCAGGCAACACCACCGGGGGTTGCGGTAGTCATTGAACCGGAGTAAGAATACATCGGGAACCAGGGGCCCTCTTCTTCTTTCACAGAACCGATCATATCGACGTAGCTGTCTACGCCGTAGGCAGCAAACACTTTCTGCAGGGGGGTGGACAGGCCGTCCAGGAATTCGCTTGTCTGCTGCTCGGGCTTCATGGCGTTCTTGCCGTCCCGGCTGCGGAAGGGGGCGTTCTCGATGTTGTGGATCTCCCGCTGGAAGCCCAGCTCCGGGTCCCAGGCGGCCATGCCGCCCCGGCGGGTGCCCAGCCACTGCGGCATGTAGGAATAGCTGCACAGGTGAGAGGCCTTGTAGGTGGGATCCGCGCATTTCGTCCGCATTTCATCGGTGCGGTAATACAGGCCGTTTTCATCAACCAGGTAATCCTCACCTTCAACGCCCCAGAAGCGAAGATCGTGGATTTCCTGATCCAGCAGATCGTTCATAAACTTAAATGCAGCGTCAATATCGGAGCAGCTGGTGGTAACGGCCACGCCGCTGGAATTGTTCAGGGTATCGGCGTAGGTGTGCCAGCGGTTTTCCATTCCTTCGTCAATGGTCAGGCCCAGCGGAACGTAGTTGCAGCCCTGCTCGTCCAAACCCTGCTGTTTGAAAACATCATTGACATTGTTCGCGAAGTCCCACCACTGGTCGCACATGCCCAGCACAGCGCCGGTGGAAAGCTTGGCGATGTATTCATCGTAGGTCTGGGTGGCGAATTCTACGTCCACGTAGCCTTTCTGGTATTCTTCGTTCAATTTCTGGAAATACCTCTTGGCAGTAGGCGTGGTATTGTAGTCAACCACCTGCATCGTATCCTTGTCTACAATGACAGAGCCATCGTTGGGATACCCATCAAGGAACTGGGGTGCATTCTCGATGCAGAAATAGCGCCAGTCTTCGCAAAGTGCCGTGTAGGGAATGTTCTTGGTACCGTTTGCCATGGTGGGGTTGGCATCGGCATAGCTTTCCAGCAGATCGAAATACTGGTCCAGGGTTTTGATTTCGGGGTAACCGGCCCATTCCAGAACACGCGCCTGAATCCAGAAGGCTTCATCGTTATGGGTGGTGGCACGATCTTCGCCATAGGTGTTCTGGAATACGTTGGCCCAATAGATTTTGCCGTCCTCCTGGCGGAAGTTGTCCCACTCTTCGTCGGTGTACATCTCTTTCAGGTTGGGATACTTTTCCAGGTAATCATCCCAAGGCACCAGGACGCCTGCATCGTAAAGAGACATCATGGCATCGCCGCCATTGATGAAGTCCGGATACTCACCGCCCGCGATGATTGTGCCGATGGCTTCTGCGTCGGTCTGGCCGGTCAGCCAGGTCTCTTTCAGTTTGGCACCGGTCTTTTCGGCAATGATGTTCATAACATCGTTGTCATCATTGATTTCGGAACCGGGCATTGCGGTAAACATCGTAAATGTTTTGATCCCATCGGACGATTCGGTGGAATTAGAACCGCCACATGCCGTTAAGCCCAGCAGCATGACCGCGGACATACTTGCCGCAAATGCGCGCCGCCACAATTTTACTTTCATAATTGGCCTCCTGTAGATAGATTTTCCGCCCTTGCGGGTTTCACTGATTTAAGTATATATACCAAAAATGTTTTACACAACCGACAAATTCCAGTAAAAACCCCTGAAAATTATAGCTTTGCAAATTCAACGGAAGAGGAAATCGCGCTAAACAGCGAAACAATGATACAAAAAAGACAGGCAGTCCCCCATCCTTGAAGTATTTTGGAAGGCAACATGCCTGCACTTTTGTTTGGCTTATCGTTGTTTTTTAAGAATGAAAAAAACGAAAAGCAAGTGTATGATTATTCTGGTGTGAATTATTTCCCGGGAAATTCAGAATGTGGTTTCTCGGTTTTGCTCTTCCGAAAATGGGAAGGCGTACAGCCTTTCAGCTCGATAAATTTGCAAAGGAAATAATCCACATCTTTATAGCCCACATCTTCGGCAATGCGGCCGATCTGCTTGTTTGTGTACAATAGCTGGCGGCACGCTTCGTTAATACGGTAAGAACACAAATAGTTTTTAAAGGACTGTCCGTATTTTTTGCGGAAGATTTGCCCTAAGTATGCACTGTTGATATAGTATTTTTTGCCCAAGCCCTGCAACGTCAGGTTTTCCGAGTAGTGTTCCTGGATTTCCTTGTCGATAGAATCCAAAATATCGATGGAGATATTTTTTCGCAGAAGGGAAAGGTAGTCTGCATACTCGCGTGCAAAGCGGAACAGATGCTGTCGGCTCCCGCGGGAAATTCCTTCCCGGAAAGACTGCGCGCTGATAAATTGCAGCATTTCCTTCTGGTTGGCTTCGTTGTCCAAATTGGATGCAAGATGCATAAGCCGGAACAAAAGATAATTTAAGTTCAGGTTGATATCTTTGTCATGTACGCCACGCTGCTGCATTTCGGCAAACAAATCGTCTATTTCGGAGCCGATGCGTTCTTGCTCATTCAGTTCAATGGCGGTAATCAACTGATCCAGGGTATCTTTGCACAAAACGGCTCTTTCTTGCGGAACCGATAACTCTTCCTCGTAATAATAGATCGATTTTTGCTGGCGGAAGGCGCAAAGGTTTTTCAGCCCGCAGACGGTATCATACGATTCAGAAACAGTGGTGATATCGTCCACTTTTTTGCCAACCAGAAATCGCAATTCGTGTTGTGTCGAAACACCCAATTTCTTATAAAAATCCTGGATATACTGTGTTTCGGAACAGCCGGCATTTCGGGCAAGCGCACCGCTGTAAACAAAAGCAATCCCATACCCAACGCGATCCAACGAAGCGTCACAGAAACACCGGCTCCGGTCCTCGCCTAAAATTTGCACACAGCTTTGGTACAGGTCACGCTGCACCATACGGAAGTGGTTCTCATCATCGTCATCTTCGCCGTCCGAAGAATGGCAAGCGGAAATTTCAATGTAACGAACGCCGTCCGAAAAATCCAGATGCTTATGCAGATAATCCACGCCGTTGGGATCATATTTGCCGAACAGCAACGAGATCAAACACCGGGCCTGATAGGCCAGTTCGTACTGCTCCTCCATTTTGCTGTTTTGCGAGATGTTATTGTATTTGCTGAGAATGGATAACAGATCTTGCTTTTCCACCGGTTTGAGAAGATAGTCGATACACCCGTAGCGCAGCGCTTTTTGAGCATAGGAAAACTCACTGTATCCGCTCAGAATCACGAAACCGGCGTTGGAAAGATTCTCCCGGCGAACAGTTTCCAGTAATTCAAGTCCGGTCATTTTTGGCATCATAACGTCGGTGATGACAAGGTCAACGGGTAACTTTTTTATGTACTCCAAAGCCTCCTGTCCGTCGGACAAAACGGCAGCCACTTCATAGCCTGCGGCGTTCCAGTCAATCAACGCCTGCAAACCTTGCGCAATAAACTGCTCATCATCTACGATAATAACTTTTAACATGTCACTCCGCCCTTATTGCTTTGTTTAGAGGAAACCGAATCGAAACAAGTGTTCCAATGCCCGGCTCGCTTTCCACCGAGAACTGTGCAGTATCCTCCGTCATCATGCGGATGCGCAGGCAGGTGTTCACCATGCCTACGCGTCCTTTTTCTTTTAACATTTTCAGGCTGGCGTTGCGCATCCGGTCTTGAATACGTTCTACCTCGGCCTCGTCCATACCGCCACCGGTATCTTCAATTTCCATGCAAAGCGCATCGTTTTCTGTATACACGCGTACAAAAATCCAACCGGGAAAAGATTTTGCTTCAATACCGTGCACACAGGCATTTTCCACAAAGGTGGTAATGGTCAATTTCGGAACCAGGATGTTCTGGCAATCTTCCTGCGCATTGATTTGATACGAAAGGCGCTCCCCGAAGCGATATTTTTGCAAGGACAGGTACGCTTCAACAAACGCCAGCTCACGCTTAATGGTATTGGAATCCGAGGACCAATCCACGTTTTGGCGCACCATTATGGCCAATTTCTGTATCATATCGGCGGTTTCTTCTTCTTTTTTCAGGATGCTGTGCATACGGATGCTTTCCAGTGCGTTGAACAGAAAATGGGGATTGATTTGGCTGTATAAAGCCATCAGCTCTGCGTTCTGCCGGGCAATATCCATCTTCTGCTCTTTCAGTCGGCATCGGTAGGCGGTGTCAATCAGGCTGTTCATCCGGTCAGCCATGCGGTTGTAGTTGTCCATCAGACGGCCGATCTCATCTTGACCGCTTGGCCCGGAAATCTTGATCAACACGTCGCTGTCTATCTGGTTGAAGACTTTTTCCAGACGGAAAAGACGAGAAGTAATGGAATTCTCCAGCAGATTCATCAAAAGCTGCGGGGGAATAATGTTCAGGATCAGCAGCAGGATCAGAATATGGATGTTTTGGCGAATCAGGGCTAAAACGTTGCCGCTTGGTTCCATCACATAGATGTCCAGATCTTCCCCGTAAAGGGTAAAATGCTGGGACAAGCCTACCGAATCAGACGGGGAGAATGTGTCATAAGGCTGCCAACGATAATTGGGTATTGCGTTCGTAAGCAAAATCCGGTTACCGCTGCATACATAAACTGAATCGTTATACCCCATGTTCTGGAAATCGCGGTCCAGCGTGCTGTAATTGATTTCAATACACAAAAGGCGCTCCGCCTTATTGCTGTAAAGGCCATTCATCCCACGTAAAAACAACACCTGGCGCCCATCTGTTTCATCATAAGAAAAAAGAAGCCGCGGGCTGTAGCCATCCGCAGTATACTGCTGATACCAGGGCTCCTGCGAAACGGTGGATAACCGTGCAAATTCACTGCCGTTTATCAGGGTTTCATTGTCTGCATACACCCGTATGACAGAATTTGTGATCCGGGAAACACCCTGCAGCAAAGAATTGTGGATGTATTCTCGGTAACTTGAAAAATAGTCCTGGGGACTGGCATATTGCCGGCTCACAAAATCCTGAAGGGAGCTATCCATATACAGGCTGGTAGAAATCAGCGCGGAATCTTCTGTGGCGGCGGAAAGCATCGACTGCACTGATTTGGCTATTTTTTCCATCTGGTGCAGCTGCTCGGCATGCTCGTTCTTGGTTAATGCATGTAAAATTACAATATCGGTCAAAACTATGGGGACCAGAATACATAAAAAATAAAGATATCTAAGTTTTTTCTTCAGGCTTAAGTTATTGAGAAAACTTTCCAGCTTGATTCTGACATGATGAAACCGGTTCATACAAAGCTCCTTACCGGTGAATGTTGCAAAATGACCTTGCTATTTTTAGCGGTGCAAAGTATAATGCCAATATCAGTATAATTCAGCCGCAGAACCATTGTCAATCAAATAATAGTGCACAATCTGAATCACTGTTTTTTGTGAATATTTACATCCTGAAAAAAAGGAGGAGAACTCATTGAGAGGCGTTTTTAATCCGGACAGCCCCATGATGCGCGCCCTGGGCGTTGTGTGGGATCTTATTGTCCTGAATCTGCTGTTCCTGGTTTGCTGCATTCCGGTGGTCACCATTGGCCCTGCCATCACGGCTTTACATTATGTCACCACAAAAATGGCGGGTGAAAAAGACGGCACTCCGGTGGTCGGCAATTTTTTCAAGTCATTCCGGGCAAATTTCCGCCAGGGCGTACTGATGGGAATTCTTTTTGGGGCCGCAGGGGGATTTCTGGGCTATGATATCTATCTTCTATGGCATTCCGGGAATTTCCAAAACAGCATCTTTAAGATTTTGATTCCCGTGGCAGCAATCGCTTATATGATGACCTTCGTATATGCTTTCCCGCTGCTTGCAAGATTCAACAATACGGTTTTAGGTACCATACGGAATGCGTTTATCATGTCTGTGACCTCTTTGCCCCAAACCTTTTCCATGTTGTTGTTGATAGGCGCATGTGTAGCACTTACCCTGTATACACAGACCACATTGCGCTATGGATTGTTTTTGTGGTTTGCGCTGGGGTTCTCTTCGATCGCTTATGCAAATGCATCTGTTTTAAATGGCGTTTTCATGAAGTGCTCAGAGCAGTACTCTTCTCAGATAAATCAGGAGCAGTCTCAGGATACTACGGAGAATTCAGACGACAAAGAGTAACCGTTTGACGGCATAGAAAAAAGCAAAAGAGCGCAGAAGTCATCTTCGGCGCTCTTTTGCTTTGGTCTGGAAATCAGGTTTTCAGCGTAAAGGCAGCAACGCTGCATGCGGGCAAGAGGGAAGTAAAGCTGTTGGTACCAACAGTTATGTCTGTCAACGGCTTCGGCTCGACTTGATGGGGATTATCGAACGTATTGTAGGCAGCCGCGCCGGCACCATCACCGCTAAGCACCTGACCGGTGATGGAAGTAAACTTGCTCAGGCCATCCCAGTGAATTTCAACAGGCACAAGGGTACATTATACCGTTGCTTCTTGCGGGAACCAGATGCGGTAATGCCCGCTTAAAGCAAGCAGCGCAAAAAGATACAGGCAATTGTCATAATAACGCCGCGGTCCGGAACGGAGCGGAGTGCTAAAGAACCGGCGGAGCCATTCATCCGCGCAGGCGTCATCCAGAATCAGGGAACCCTGCGCAATGGTAGCCAGAAGCCCTACAGGATGCAGAGCATTTCCTTCAACGGGTGTGCCGTCGATCAGATAGATGCCGTTTGTTTGCCCGTGTTCCTTTTCTTCAAAAAATTGCTGAATATGTGCAGCTGTTTCTTGGGCCCAACCGTCTTTGTCCCCGAACCATTGGGCATCCAAAGCAATGTTGCCCAACGTGCGGTATGCATCGCTGAAGAACCAGTCGTGACGATCCGGCTGATCACCCCGATGCGGGCGGCCGTCGTACTCGGCATATTCGGCACTCAATCCGGTACGGGCGTGGCAGGCTTTGCGCAGGTACTGGCGGCTGGCCGCTGCGGCTGCATGCCAGAAAGGACGGTCGCATTCGTCGCTCCACAGAGCAAAAAGTTCATAGAAATGCGGCAAATGATAAGAGGGATCGGTAAATTCACAGTTGGGAATGAATTTGATGAGATGGTTTTCGGGGTTCCACATGGGAAATCCGGAACCGGCTTCTTCGCCTTTGTGTACACATGCGTGCAAGATGCGCCGTGCCCAGGAAGCGTAATCCAGTACTCCTTCGCCGGAACCCCAGCGGTTGGCCGCAAAAAACAGGGACATAGCAAAAAATTCTTCGCCGTCAGGGGCGGGTCCATCGGAATTTTTGCTGCCGTCAGTATGACAGGACCAGGCAAAATAGCCGGCGTTTTCCCCTTCGGTGAGGTACATGTGGGTCACGACCCATCGCCACAGGCAGTCGAATTCCTTCTGGCGATTCATTTGTACGCAGAACATCATTGCGTAGGACATGCCCTCGGTACGGACGTCATGGTTCCCCGTATCCTCTATGTACATCATGTCAGGTCCGGCACAATGGCAAAGGCGAACCCCCTCCGGACCATAGAACATCTCCTCAAATGTGCTTTCCAGCTTGTTGTCAATTTCGGCCTGCGAATATCCAAGCCGTTCCAGTCTGTTCAAATATTGCCCGTTATAGTAGGCACCTTCCATAATAATTTCAGCTCCTTTTGAATCGTGTAAGGCGCAACCGATTTACTCGGTCTGCTGTTCTTGTAACTCACTATAGCAGTTTTTCGATTGCATGGCAAGCGCAAAAATGGTACGGGTATGGCGAAAAGCTGTCAGCCATTTGAAAACTCTCTGGAATACAGCAATAAATGAGGAAGACTGTTTCATCCTACATCTTTTTCAAGAATCAGAGGAACAAACAGAAACCGCAACATTCGCCTATCCTTATTTTTCATCATGGTTCTCTAAGGCAACACCGCACAATTCCCGCCTTACGGCTTAAGCACCGCTCCGGCGGCT
>OGQO01002884.1_pt1 | contig 12681 bp, 13 predicted proteins | sample 1553241 | NCBI WGS metagenome assembly OGQO01 (sample SAMEA2579933, study PRJEB22360) | human gut metagenome | biome: human gut; feature: human-associated habitat; material: faeces | place: Denmark | collected 2008/2010
TTAGAGAATATGATGTGGATGACCTTATTGGTCTATGACTACATCATACCAGGAGAAAAATTATGTATTTTGTACCGGACGGCACGAAAGAGTGTGGTTATTATGAATGTAAAAAGTGTGGTTATCGTTTTCTGTCTTTGCAGACGATGAAAAAGATTGCGTGTCCTGATTGTGAGTCAGAGATTGATTATGAAATCGGACCGGATGAGTCAATGGAAAATGTCATTGATACAGCAGAATTGCTGGAGAAGATCGAAGGAGAAGAAGAGGTTGAAAAGATGGATACCCTTTTAAGCCTTGCGATCATCGGAGGGGATGAAAGCTGGATTTAAACTCTCATGTTACATTAGAGTTCCTGATGAGTTATACATAAGCTAAAAAGAGTATGAGGATTTTCAGGAGGCAGAAATGGACGAAAAAAGGACAGGGTATATCAGCATCGGAGAGATGGCGAAGATGAACCGGACAACTGTGCCGACATTGAGGCTGTATGACTCAATGAAGCTGCTTACCCCATGTTATGTGGATGAAAAGACGCATTATCGGTATTATGATATCAAGCAGAATGCCAGATTGGACATGATTCAGTATATGAAAGAGCTGGGAATGGAATTAAAAGAGATTAAGAGTATCCTTGACCGGAAAGATCTGGATCTGATAGAAGATGTACTGATGCAGAAAAGAGAGCAGACACTGCAGGAGATGGAGGAGCTGAAATTTAAAATGGAGGCGATCGACCGGACTGTGGCATCGATCAAGCGTTACAAAAAATCCCCTGCAAGTGGAACTATTACGTTGGAGTACATTCCGGATCGTACCATTTATTCCATGACGGTGGATAAGAATTTTTATGATTACAATATTGATACATACGAACTGATTCTGAAGCAACTGAAAAATAAGCTGATGGAATGCGACATTCCACAGGTCTACTATTGTAATGCGGGAACGTTGATGAGCCGGAGAAGGTTTGAAGAGCAGATTTTTTATTCTAATGAGATTTTTATTTTCGTAGATGATAATTTTCCGCTTCAGGACAGGGTACAGAAGATTGAAAATGGAATGTATGCATGTATTTATACGGAAGATTTTGATGAAGAACAGGAGTGTGCTGCAAGGCTGTTGGAATATTGTAAAAAGAACCACTATGAAATCTGTGGAGATTATATCTGTGAAGAGATCATGGAAATGCATATTTTTAATGAACGGAAAAGAGCCATGTATTTGCGGCTCCAGATTCCTGTAAAAATGAAAAAATAATTTGTCGGATTTCTGTGACAAAAGATGATTGACTCTCAAGTTACTTCAGACTTTATACTGAACTTAGATAAAAATTTAACAAATGAAAAGGAAGATAAAAGGAATTTGTTAAGACAGAAACTGGTATTTCGGTACTGCTTGATCCGGTGTCTGTCAGGGCGATGAAAGCAGTACAGAGAGGAAGGTCAGTATGGAGAAAATTAAAGTAATTCAGTATGGATGCGGCAAGATGAGTAAGTATACATTACGTTATCTTTATGAAACCGGATGCCAGATCGTTGGTGCGATTGACTGTAATCCTGCAATCGTCGGAATGGACATTGGCGATTATGCAGGGCTGGGTGTAAAGACCGGAATCTTGATAAGTGATAATGCCGATGAAGTTCTGGACAATACAGATGCAGACATTGCAGTTGTTACTTTATTTAGTCTTGTAAGTGAATGTTTCCCTCACTATATGAAGTGCCTGAGCAGAGGAATCAGCGTTATCACAACTTGTGAGGAGGCAACTTACTGTTGGACGACAGATCCTGTCAGAGCGAATATTCTGGATGTGACGGCGAAAGAGAATGGCTGTACATTTGTCGGAAGTGGTATGGAAGATATTTTCTGGGTAAATATGGTTGGCATGGTAGCCGGTGGATGCCATAAGATCGAGAAGATTGAAGGTGCAGTAAGTTATAATGTAGAGGATTATGGACTGGCACTTGCCAAAGCACATGGTGTAGGTCTGACGCCGGAAGAGTTTGAAAAGCAGATTGCACATCCGGAAGAGATAGAGCCATCTTATGTATGGAATTCCAATGAGGCACTTGCTTCAAAGATGGGATGGACGATCAAGAGCCAGACGCAGAAATGTGTGCCATATTTTCATGATACAGATCTGTATTCATCTACTTTGGATGCGACGATTCCAAAGGGAAATTGTATCGGTATGGCAGCAGTTGTTACAACGGAGACATTCCAGGGACCGGTCATCGAGACGCAGTGTATCGGAAAGGTGTACGGAGCAGACGATGGAGATATGTGTGACTGGAAGATTACGGGAGAACCGGACACAGAGTTTCATGTTGTAAAACCGGCAACAGTGGAACATACCTGTGCAACGATCGTTAACAGAATCCCGGCAGTGCTTCTTGCTCCGGCAGGACTGGTAACGATGGATCAGCTGGAGGAAATTGCATATCCGACCTATCCGATGGAATTTTATCTGTAGTCAGATGCAGACTGTATTCTACAGATGAAAAGAATAGAAAGAAAATAAGATTAAAAATGAGATCCTGCTTTTTTAAGCAGGGTCTTTTTGCTACCTATTGCGAGATTCCTGCATAATATCTAAGTAAATATAAAGTGATGCAGGGAGAGAAAGGCGAATAATCTGATCCTGAGTTACTGTTCAGTGAACAGTAACCATAAAATCAATTATCATGCAGAAGGGAACTTTATTGTACAGCATTTGTTGTAAAATAAGGACGGAAACAGCAGAATGGTGGCAGGAATCTTTTCACGGTTGATATAAAAGAGACGTTTATGATAAAATAAAAAAGTGGTGATAAGATTTTTGAACGATTTTCTTTCAGGGATTTTATTGCCTTTTTTAGTAAGTGAAAATAAAATGGATAAAAAAGAGCCTGTATAGCAGGCTCATCCACACTCTGTGGGTCACATATGTGACGATTTGAAAAAATTCTTATTTGAACTTATGATGTAAATTAGTATGGTACTAACACAACTTTAGTATAAGAGTGAAAAAGATAAATGTCAATAGTTAGATTAAAGAAAAGAGTGCAAAGAAAAAGAAACCAAAGAAAAGAAAGAAAAAGGAACGAAGGAGGAAGTTTATGGGAAAAGGGTATTATGTAGGGCTTGATATGGGAACTGGATCTGTTGGATGGGCTGTAACGGATGAAAGCTATCAGATCTTCAGACGTCACGGAAAAGCAATGTGGGGTGTAAGACTTTTTGAAAGTGCTAAGACTGCGGAAGAGCGGAGAATGTTCAGAACAGGAAGGAGAAGACTGGACAGACGGGGATGGAGGATTGAGATTTTGCAGGAGATTTTTGCAGAAGAGATCAGCCGGGTTGATCCTGGATTTTTTCTGAGAATGAAAGAGAGTAAATATTATCCGGAAGATAAAAGAGATATACAGGGAAATTGCCCGGAACTTCCGTATACACTTTTTGTGGACAAGACTTTTACGGATAAGGATTTTCATAAAAAGTATCCGACAATTTATCATTTAAGAAAGATGCTGATGGAGACGGAAGATACTCCGGATATGCGACTTGTTTATCTGGCACTGCATCATATGATGAAGCATCGGGGACATTTTCTTCTTTCCGGTGATATCAGTCAGGTTACTGAATTTAAAAATACATTCAATCAGTTTATTGAGAATATCAGAAATGAAGAGATGGATTTTGAAATTGAACTGGATGAAAGTGCGGTTCAGATGATTGAGGAAACGTTAAAAGATAAAAATCTTACCCGTTCAGCGAAAAAGTCGAAACTGGTAAAAGGATTAAATGCAAAAAATGTCCGGGATAAAGCGTTTTTGACATTACTTTCAGGTGGAACAGTAAAACTGAGTGATCTGTTCGGAATGGAAGAACTGAATGAAGGAGAGAGACCAAAGATTTCTTTTGCGGATAATGGATATGAGGAATATGCGGCTGTCGTTGAAATGGAACTTGGTGAGCTGTACTATATCGTGGAGTCTGCAAAAGCCGTGTATGACTGGGCGATTCTTTCAGATATTTTGGGAGGAAGTACGTCTATTTCTGATGCGAAAGTCAGAGCGTATGAAAAGCACAAAGCAGATCTGAAGTATTTGAAAGCTGTCGTAAAAGAGTATTTTCCGAAAGAAGTTTATAATGCTGTATTTGTGGAAAGTTCGGATAAGTTGAACAATTATCCGGCGTATATTGGCATGACGAAGAAGAACGGAAAAAAGGTATCGCTTGAGGGAAAACGGTGCAGCAGGGAAGAATTTATGGATTTCTTGAAAAAGAATATTGTTGTAAAGCTGCCGGATGAAGAAGCTAAAATGTATCTGCAAAGTGAGCTTGAAAAGGATTCTTTTCTGCCAAAGCAGGTAAATAAGGATAATGGTGTTATTCCGTACCAGGTGCATAAATATGAACTGAAGAAGATTTTAGATAATCTGGGCGATAAAATTCCATTTTTAAAAGAAAATGCAGAAAAAATAGAAAAATTATTTAGTTTCAGGATTCCATATTATGTGGGACCACTTAGGACAGGCAATGGAGAAAATTCCAAATTTGCGTGGGCAGAGCGAAAAAGTACTGAGAAAATCTATCCGTGGAATTTTGAAAATGTAATTGATGTGGAGCAGAGTGCAGAAAATTTTATCCGTCGTATGACGAATAAATGCACTTATCTGATCGGAGAAGATGTATTGCCGAAAGATTCATTGCTTTACAGTAAATTTATGGTTCTGAACGAGTTAAATAATCTTCGGCTGGATGGACAGAAAATATCTGTAGAATTGAAGCAGAAGATTTATAGAGACGTTTTTTGCAGAAGCCGTAAAGTGACTCAGAAAAAACTGAAATCTTATCTGATCAGAGAGGGAATCGCCGGGAAAAATGTAGAACTGACGGGGATAGATGGAGATTTTAAAGGCTCATTGACAGCGTATCATGATTTTAAAGAAAAGCTGATAGATGTGGAACTTACGCAGAAAGAAAAAGAAGAGATCATATTAAATATTGTGCTGTTTGGTGATGATAAGAAGCTTTTAAAGCAAAGACTAAAGAAAAAATTTCCGCAACTTACCGAAAAGCAGATTAATACAGTCACTGCACTTTCATATAAAGGATGGGGAAGATTGTCAAAAAAACTATTGGAAGAAGTGACTGTGCCTGCACCGGAAACTGGAGAGGTATGGAATATCATAACGGCATTGTGGGAGACGAATGATAATTTCATGCAACTGTTGAGCAAAGAATATCAATTTTCCGACAGGATAGAGGAGTTTAATGAGGAAAAGGCGGATCCGGAAGTGTCGTATCAGACAATAGAAGATCTGTATGTTTCACCTGCTGTGAAAAGACAGATCTGGCAGACATTACAGATCATTCAGGAAATTGAAAAAGTTATGGGAGAAAAGCCAAAAAGAGTCTTTGTTGAGATGGCAAGAGAAAAGCAGGAAAATAAGAGGACGGAATCAAGAAAAAAGACGCTGTCAGATCTGTACACAAAATGTAAAAAGGAAGAGCCGGAATGGATAGAAGCTTTATGTACAAGTCTTGAGAAGCATGAAGAACACCAGTTAAGAAGTGATAAATTATATTTATATTATACACAGAAAGGCAGATGTATGTATTCCGGTGAGCCGATCGATCTGGAAGATTTATGGGATAATACAAAGTATGATATTGATCATATTTACCCACAGTCTAAAACGATGGATGATAGTCTGAAGAACCGGGTACTGGTAAAAAAAGAATACAATGCCAAAAAATCAGATACTTATCCGATCGCAGCAGACATTCAAAAGAAAATGATGCCATTTTGGAAATCCCTTTTGACAGGAGGATTTATTCCAAAAGAAAAATATGACCGCCTGGTTCGGAATAATCCTCTGGATGCCAATGAACTGGCAGGATTTATTGAGCGTCAGATCGTTGAAACGCGACAGAGTACAAAAGCTGTTGCTGAAATTTTAAAGAAAATTCTTCCTGATACGGAAATTGTTTATGTGAAAGCAAAGACAGTTTCAAAATTCAGGCAGGATTTTGATTTTATTAAAGTGAGGGACATGAATGATCTTCATCATGCAAAAGATGCTTACCTGAATATTGTTGTAGGAAATGTTTATTTTGTAAAATTTACAAAAAATGCAGCATGGTTTGTGAAAGAAAATCCGGGGCGAACATATAATCTTGAAAAAATGTTTATATGGGATGTCGCGAGAGATGGAGAAATCGCCTGGAAAGCGGGAAAGAGTGGCTCTATTGTTCAGGTCAGAGCCATGATGGAGAAGAATCATATTCTTGTGACGCGTCGATCCTATGAAGTAAAAGGTGGATTATTTGATCAGCAGATTCTGAAAAAAGGAAAGGGGCAGGTGCCGGTCAAAGAAAGTGATGAACGATTGCGGGATATCGGAAAATACGGAGGATATAATAAGGCAGCAGGAGCTTATTTTATGCTTGTAAGCTCAAAAGATAAGAAAGGAAAAGAGCAGAGAACGATTGAGTTCGTACCAATTTATCTAAAAGACAGAGTGGAAAAAGATATGGAAAGTGCCAGAAACTATCTGATGGAAGAACGTGGATTGAGAGAGCCGAAAATACTGATCAAAAAGATTAAAATTGATACTTTATTTAAAGTCGATGGATTTTATATGTGGCTTTCTGGAAGAACTAGTAATCAGTTGATTTTTAAAGGTGCAAATCAACTGATTTTATCAAAAGAGGATATGAAAACTTTAAAAAAAGTAGTGAAATATATTCAGAGACAGAAAGAAGATAAGAATGTAAAGATCAGTGTGCGTGATGGAATAACAGAAGAAGAGTTGCTAAAGCTTTATGAGACATTTTTAGATAAGATCCGGCACAGTATTTATGGGGTGCGACTCTCTTCACAGGAAAAAACGCTGGTCAATGGAAAAGAGAAATTTATTGATCTCTCCGTTGAAGCAAAGTGTCAGGTGTTGTATGAAATTCTGCATTTATTCCAGTGTCAGAGTGGAGCATCAAATCTGAAAATGATCGGAGGTCCGGCAAGTGCAGGAATCCTGGTCATGAATAATAATATCAGTAAATGTAAAAATATTTCTATTGTCAATCAGTCTCCTACAGGAATTTATGAAAAAGAGATTGATCTTTTAAGAGTATGAGCTGGCGGACGATCGTCATTACCAAAAGAGCTAAATTAGATTTACAACTTGGATTTATGGTGGTGAGAGGGGAACATACGACGAAAGTAGCGTTGAATGAGATTGCTGTAGTATTGATAGAATCTACAGCAGTCTCGCTCACGACCAGTCTGTTGGCAGAACTGACGAAAAGAAAGGTTAAAGTTATCTTTTGTGATGAAAAAAGAAATCCGTCATCAGAACTGGTCAGCTATTATGGAAGTCATGATACCAGTAATAAGATTCGTAAGCAGATTGCGTGGAGACAAAATACAAAAGAAGCTGTCTGGACGGAAATTGTATCTGAAAAAATCAGAAAGCAAAAAGAATTATTAGAATTATTGGGAAAGGAAGAAGCTGAGCTTCTGTCATCTTATTTACAGCAGATCGCATGGAATGATGAAACCAACAGGGAAGGACATGCCGCAAAAGTATATTTTAATGCATTATTCGGGCTTGATTTCACCAGAACAGAGGATAATCTTATCAATGCAGCTTTGAATTATGGATATTCAATTATTTTATCGTCCTTTACAAGGGAAATTGTAGCAAATGGATATATAACTCAACTGGGACTTTTTCATGATAATATGTTTAATCAGTTTAATCTGGCTTCAGATCTGATGGAACCGTTCAGACCGCTAGTGGATAAATGTGTTCTGGGAATGAAACTGGAGCAGTTTGAACATGAAGAAAAAATGTGGCTGGTTGATATCCTGAATCAGGAAGTACAGATTGACGGAAAAATCCAGTATGTGAGTAATGCAATAAAAATTTATTGCAAAAGTGTATTTGACGCATTGAATGAGGATGACAGTGCATTGGTTCGATTTTATAAAATTGAGTTATAGATTTATGAGGGTATTAGTATTTTTTGATCTTCCGGTAATAACGGGTGAAAATAAAAGAGCCTATAGAAAATTCAGAAAATATCTTCTAAAGAATGGATTTCTTATGCTGCAGGAATCAGTGTACTGTAAACTTGCATTAAATGGAACTGCAGTTAAGGCGATTGTAGATAATGTCCATAAGAACAAACCGGAAGAAGGTTTGATCCAGCTGCTGACGGTAACTGAAAAGCAGTATGCAAAGATGGATATTGTAATAGGTGAGACAAAAAGTGAAGTATTAGATACAGATGAAAGGCTGGTGATTCTATGAAGCTGGTACATATCAACCTGAATGAAGGTATTCTTGTCGATGCAATTAATTGCACAGAATGGGTAATAGAATCACCCGAATACTTTTCAGAATATGTAATGGAATTAGCAGGGCAGGTGGAAGGAAAAGAAGGCAGATTCGTATTATCAGATAATGAAAAAGAAGTTGATATTTCTAAAAATGTAGAGCTGATCTTTAATATTTTTGCATTAGATATAAATGAAAGAAAACTGATCAGCAAACTTTATATGGAATTGGAAAAGCTTACTGCGGACGAACGATTCTATGTGAAAACCCAGGAAATGAAGCAATATCTGCAAGAGTATTTATTACAGCTTGAACAGGAGACAGACTATATCCTTGATCTTGCGGATGAAATAGATTTTGCCTCATTATTTAAAGCTTTTGGTATTAAATATGAGGTACTGGAAGAAAACTTCTTAGAACGTCTTGTGAGATATATGCGAATAGTGGAACGATTATTAAAGAAAAAGCTTTTTGTATTTGTTAATTTGCGAAGTTATTTATCAAATCAGCAGATTGATGAATTAATAAAAGAAGCGACGTATCAGGAAATTCAGCTTTTATTGATTGAAACCTGTGCGAGAGATTGCATTGAGGGTGTAACAAGGTATATTATAGATAAAGATGGATGTGAAATATAACATCCTAACAGTTTGAGTACCTGTATTTTATGCGAATGATGGCATTTCATTTTTGAATTTGAGGTTTGAGAATGATGTAAAAATGTATGGTACTCAAACGACTGTGATTGTCTTACCATCACATTTTTCGTTTGAGAATGATGTAAAAATGTATGGTACTCAAACGATAGAACAAGCTATGAGTGTGTGCCTTGTGTTTGAGAATGATGTAAAAATGTATGGTACTCAAACATAAATTTGACAGGACAGAACAGAGATTGTGTTTGAGAATGATGTAAAAATGTATGGTACTCAAACAACGGGCTTGAAGCGGTGAAGGGCTTCTTTGTTTGAGAATGATGTAAAAATGTATGGTACTCAAACATCTCTATCATGTTACATACCTCTCACATGTTTGAGAATGATGTAAAAATGTATGGTACTCAAACGTCAGGCACAGTATGAGAAGAAACGTATTGGTTTGAGAATGATGTAAAAATGTATGGTACTCAAACTACTACAGGAGCTATCTGTTGTACCGCTGAGTTTGAGAATGATGTAAAAATGTATGGTACTCAAACCCTCGTCCCCTCTGCTGTCTCAGGCGGCTGTTTGAGAATGATGTAAAAATGTATGGTACTCAAACAATTGCGGAAAGGAAAGAAAGGAGAACGAGTTTGAGAATGATGTAAAAATGTATGGTACTCAAACTTCCGTATGGTCGGCACCCAGTCGAAACTGGTTTGAGAATGATGTAAAAATGTATGGTACTCAAACGTATGGAATAGCGGTAGACCTTGATGGGGTGTTTGAGAATGATGTAAAAATGTATGGTACTCAAACGGTAATAACCATTTCCAAGCCAGGTAATGCGTTTGAGAATGATGTAAAAATGTATGGTACTCAAACTCGAGTCTGCAATGATTGCAACCGGAAAGAGTTTGAGAATGATGTAAAAATGTATGGTACTCAAACGTGGCTGAACAGATTGATGAATATGAAAATGTTTGAGAATGATGTAAAAATGTATGGTAGTTAAAAATGGAAGAAATTTCTAAGTTTTAACTTGTTGTAGCATTTTTGCTGGGAGAGATAATGAATATGGAACTATTTGACGACTATTTCAAAAGAGATTATTGTAATTATATTGAAAGATTTCTCTGTTTGAAAATGAAGGAGTTAGTTCTTTTAAGGCAAGAAATAATTGATAACTCATTTATGCAAGAAATAGAGAAAGAAATTTCTTTAGATGTTATGAAATATGTTGATCATGTTGATAACGAGCTGGAACAGGGCTGTCGATCAATAGATTTTATTTATAGGGAATGGCTTGGGGAAATTGCGGGTATATGCAAGGTTATGGATTATAAAATGATTTGCTGCAGCAGATATGCGAGTGAAATGAACCGTGTTAACTGGAAACCAGTAAAAGAAATAATAAAAAAAGAAATAGCGCATAATCCATATCTAGTACAAAAGTTTTTAAATAAATGGACTATATTTCTTTTCTGTAGTATACTGTTCTCATCAAATCAAAAGGAGCATTAAACTATGGGAAGAAAAGCATCCACTATTAATCTTAGCGAGGACGAACGTTTATATCTTGAAACTCAGATGCGTGCAAGAACAATTCAAGCCCAGACAGTAATTCGGGCAAGAATTTTACTACTCAAAGCAGAAGGTATTTCAGTTGACCATATTGCAGACAAAGTAGGAATGAATCGCAAAAGCGTCATGCTCTGTATCAATAAATACCTTGAGGGTGGTGTGGAAAATGCTCTGTTTGATGCACCCGGTCGTGGCAGGAATGCTGAAATAACCGATGATGAAAAAGCCTGGATAATAAATATCGCCTGTCAGAAGCCTGTCAATCTTGGATATTCAGCAGAAGTATGGACGCGTGCTCTTCTTACAAAACATATTAATAAATTTGCCGAAGAAGCAGGTCATACAAGGTTGTCAACAATCAGTCAGTCAAAGGTCCGCACAATACTGGAAGAAGCGGATATTAAGCCTAACAAAATAACTTATTACTGCGAAAATCGTGACCCTGATTTTGACCAGAAAATGCATAATGTTCTTCTTGTATATAAACAATTGTCTTTACAGTTTGACGAGAAGGGACAGCTCATTCCGTTTAAGGAGGATGAACAGGTTGTACATGTACTTTCCTATGATGAAAAACCCGGAATTCAGGCAATTGCCAATACCACAGAAGACCTCTTGCCGGATGAAAATCACAAGACGGTCAGCCGTGATTATGAATATAAACGTCTTGGAACTATTTCACTGCTTGCTGGAATCGACTTACAAACAGGGGAGGCAATTCCGCTTGTAAAAGATAAACACAGCAGCAAGGAATATATTGAGTTTCTAAAAATACTTGATTCAAAATATCCGGAGACTGACCGGATTCGTCTGGTATTGGATAATCTGAAAGTTCATTCTTCAGAGGAAACCCGAAAATACCTTGCGACAAAGCCGGGAAGATTTGAATTTGTGTTTACTCCCAAGCATGGTTCATGGTTGAATCTTGTTGAGGGATTCTTTAGTAAACTCACACGTCAGATGCTAAAAGGCATACGTGTAAAAACTAAGGATGAACTTGTGCAGCGTATCTATAGATACTTCGATGAAGTAAACGAACAACCTGTCGTATATCACTGGAAGTATAAGCTTGAAGAAATTAATTCAAGTGAAGAGGTGGTGGTTGATACGTTGCCAATTCAAAAGTCCAGTTAATTAATAACGGTTATACTAGCTGGTCTTTGTCAAATATTCCGTTCCAATTATACTCCTACTCCATTTTTCTGACAAGTTTTTCTCCCAATTCAGATAATTCTGTCCCTTTCTCTCACTTTCTTTTTGACATGCCTCCTGAAACAGATTATTATAGAAGAAAATACTAGAACATTTTATTTCAACGAAAGAGAGGATCCCATTATGGCAAACTATTCTGACGAATCCACTTATTCAACTGCGTCCGGAATTGACGGCTTAAAGTACGTTGTTCTTCAGGTTACCTTAAAAGAAAAATTTCTCGGAACCGGATCCGGAAACTTATCGGCTTTGGAATCCGTTTTAAACGAACAGGCTGCCAAAGGCTATCGCCTACACACGATCACGACTGCGTCTGCCACCAGCAGCGGTTTTTTAGGCGGTGACCGTATTCAGGCCACCATGGTATTTGAAAAAATTCTTTAATGCCGTTTTTCCGTCTGTTCCATCAGCCTTGAAATCTCTAAGACTTTACGACCGGTAAGTTTCACTTTTCCCGGCGTATGTACAGCCCGGTCAATCTCGCGGGTATTCCTCAGAATACATCCGCTGTTTACCGGGCTGTTTCGATATGGAAAGCGAACAATCTGCATGGTAATGCCGGCATATCTCATGGAGGCTCTGGAAAGGGACCTCGGATTCACGATTTCAGGCATTCCTTCGCTGTTAAGTCACTTCGTAAAATGGTCTACAACAAAGAGGATATAGTTCTTTGATGATGTGACAAGCCACACCCTGAATGCAGCACCCATCTACAATGATGTCTTTCATCTTCTTGTTTTCCGGATGGAGAATGATTTTCTTATTCTCATCATCTCGGAAGTAGCGTTTCAATGTATTCTGATTATCCACAAGGGCAACTACTATATCGCCATCATTGGCTTCTACCTGCTTTTTAACAACCACAAGGTCGCCGTCATCAATCCCTGCTTCAATCATAGACTGACCGCTTG
>OGQO01002889.1_pt1 | contig 12659 bp, 10 predicted proteins | sample 1553241 | NCBI WGS metagenome assembly OGQO01 (sample SAMEA2579933, study PRJEB22360) | human gut metagenome | biome: human gut; feature: human-associated habitat; material: faeces | place: Denmark | collected 2008/2010
TCTTCAATATATGTCCAATTTTCACTTCCATTTCATGTCTTCCTTCTCCGAGCGCCCTGTCTTTTGGATATTTCCCTTATTTTTCTTCAATATATGTCCAATTTTCACTTCCATTTCATGTCTTCCTTCTCCGAGCGCCCTGTCTTTTGGATATTTCCCTTATTTTTCTTCAATATATGTCCAATTTTCACTTCCATTTCATGTCTTCCTTCTCCGAGCGCCCTGTCTTTTGGATATTTCCCTTATTTTTCTTCAATATATGTCCAATTTTCACTTCCATTTCATGTCTTCCTTCTCCGAGCGCTCTGTCTTTTGGATATTTTCCTGCTTTTCCTTCAATGATATGTCCAATTTTCCACCTTTCTCCAACCATTCAGCTTCCCATTATTATCAATTATTATCAAATTTGGATATATTGCTATCAGAAGTGCTCTTTATGTCCAATCCATCTCCGTGAATATATAAATTGTGCCCTTAAGAAAAATATCTGGAAACACACATAAGTTCTATCCACCAAAAAATGGTTGGAAACACATAAATTCTATCCCCTAAAAAATATCTGGAAACACATAAATTCTGTCCCCTAAAAAATATCAGGAAACACATAAGTTCTATCCACCTCAAAAAGATAATATCTGGAAACACATAAGTTCTATCCACCTCAAAAAGATAATATCCGGAAACACATAAGTTCTGTCCCCCAAAAAGAAAATATCTGGAAACACATAAGTTCTGTCCCCCAAAAAGAAAAACCGAAAACACATAGAATTGCCCATTCCATATGCTTCCGGTTTAATTCATCAGATAATTTTATGCTCCATTCCATCCGGATCAGTAGCGAACTGGATCGCCATTTCCCGATCGATCATTCCGCTGTAATAAAGCTGCATGATGGCTTCATCCATAATCATCATGCCCTGCTTACGGTTCGTCTGCATCACACTCATCAGCTGGTAGGCCTTCCCCTCACGGATCAGATTGCGGACTGCATGGTTGGAATGCAGTACCTCAAAGGCTGCCACACGTCCGGATCCATCTGCCTTGGGAATCAACTGCTGGGAAACAACCGCTTCTAATACATTTGCAAGCTGTACGCGGATCTGCTGCTGCTGGTGTGGCGGGAATACGTCAATCACACGGTCTACGGTGCTTGCCGCCCCGATGGTATGCAGGGTAGAAAGCACCAGGTGTCCGGTTTCGGCTGCAGTAATTGCAACACTGATGGTTTCAAAGTCACGCATCTCTCCGACAAGAATCACATCCGGATCTTCACGGAGGGCCGCTCGAAGTGCATTGGCATAAGACTGGGAATCCAGACCGATTTCTCTCTGGTTTACCATGGACTTCTTATGCTGATGCAGATATTCAATCGGATCCTCCAACGTAATTACATGGCATTCCCTGTTGTTATTAATTTTATCGATAATCGCCGCCAGTGTGGTAGACTTACCGCTTCCGGTAGGTCCCGTTACCAGAATCAGACCTTTCTTACGCTGATACAGGTCAATGACTGACTCCGGCACACCAAGCACCTCCGGTGATGGAACCTGGGTTCCGACAAGCCGCAGTGCAATTGCCACAGAGCCTCTCTGACGGTACGCATTGACACGGTATCTTCCCAGATTCGGAATAGAAAAAGACATATCATGTTCGCCATCCCGGTCAAACATGGCTCTCTGCCGCTCATCCATAAACTGATCCAGCATCTGCAGGGTATCCGGCGGCAGAAGCCGGTCATAGTTCATCGTGATTAACTGCCCGTTTACACGCATTTTCGGTGGAATACCAACTGTGATATGTACGTCGGAAGCTCCCGCACGCTTTGCATCCCGGAGCAGTTCCTCTATTGTAGGGATATTTGACATTTATTATTTCCTCCTATCCGTATGCTTTCATAACTGCTCAGGAACTTCCACAGTTATAAGTTTTTAATCCTTCTCTCAGCTTTAATAACGCTCGTTTTTCTATCCTGGAAACATAACTTCGTGAGATCCCGAAGCGTTCTCCGACCTCCCGCTGTGTTACCTCTGTCCCTGTCTGTAGACCATATCTCAATTCGATAATTTCACGTTCCCGATGTGTAAGCACCTGCTGCATCAGTATTTTCAACCTCCGGATGCTCTCCCTTTCATACATCCGTTCCACAACATCTTCCTGCACCTGCTCAATCACATCCAGGAGACTGATTTCATTTCCCTCTTTGTCTGTCCCAATCGGTTCAAAAAGAGAAACCTCACGGGAATTTTTCTTTTTGCTGCGCAGCAGCATCAGAAATTCATTATCAATACATCGTGATGCATAAGTACTCAGCTTTCCTTTTCCTGCATCAAAGGACTCTATCGCTTTAATCAATCCGATGGTTCCTATGGAAATCAGATCCTCCATATTTTCATCCACATTCTGATATTTCTTTGCAATATGTGCCACCAGACGTAAATTTTTCTCAATCAGAATCTCTCGCGCCCTGGCTGCCTGTACCGGATCATCCGCATGCAAAAGCTGTATATATTGTGCCTCCTGTTCCGTAGATAAAGGTTGTTGAAAGGTTTTCAAAGGGCACCACCAAAGTCTTTTTTATTATTCTATGACCCGCGGTGTCTTCAAGTGCCTTTCCCACTAATTTAATTATCTGCCGGACGGTGCGGACAGTAACCCTTCCACCACCTTTGATTATACTGATATAAGAGATACTTGGCAACTAAAAATCCGGTTCCTACAACATCTCCAATAAGCAAAAATATTTTCACAGCATAAAGTCCACAAAAACCTGATTGCTGACATCAATTCCATGTGATGTCAGTTTCAGATGAACGAACTCTTCTCCTGTCACTTCAAGTAATCCCAGCTTCTCATGCTTCTCAATCACCCCCGGAAATACCTCTTCAAAACGTCTCCCAAAGTTTTTAAAAAAACTGCGTTCTGAAACTCCTTCCATCATCCGCAGTCCCAAAAACATGAATTCCTCCATCTGTTCCTCAATCGGAAGCTCCTGTACGTCCTCTCTTAATTTTTTCACCCTTCCAATCATGTTTTTATCTGGGCGAGCTGCATTCCCACTTTGTATGTTATTTTTTTCTGTATTACCTTCTTCCGCAGAATTCTTTTCAATATTATCTTTTTTCACATTCTCTATTTCAGCATTAACCTTTTCCACTTGTTCTTTTTCAGCAGTAAGTTTTCCCACCTGCTCTTTTTCGGCATTTTCTTTTTTCAGATCGTTCTTTCCAGCATTGTTTTTTTTCAGACAGTCTTTTTCAGTATTGCTATTTTTCAGACAGTCCTTTTCAGCCTGAAACTTTTCTCCACACTCTTTACTTGCATTTTCAATCTCATTTCCAGTCGAATTTTCACCCAGCATCAAGTTTACATAACTCGAAACATCTGTCACATTATGGAACCGGACATTCTGAATCAGGGAGGCACTGCCGATTCCAAGGCCGAGATAATTGCCTCTCTGCCAGTACACCTTATTGTGAACGCATTCCTTTCCTGCTTTGGCATAATTGGAAATTTCATAGCGGTGATACCCGGCATTTCTTAAAATATCATCCGTTATTTCATACATTCTGCGTTCCGTCTCCTCGTCCGGCAGATTCAGCTCCTGTTCATAAAAGGGGGTGCCCTCTTCCACGATCAGGCTATAGGCAGAAATATGTACCGGCTGTGGCTGCAGCGCCAATACCTTCTGCAGGGTTTCCTGATAGGACTTAAGTGTCTGCTCCGGAATGGCAGACATCAGATCCACATTGATATTGGTAAAGCCCGCTTCCACTGCCATTTCATAGGCCTTCAGAAAATCCGCACAGGTATGGATCCTGCCAAGGGCTTTCAGTTCTCCATCGTTGGCAGACTGCAGGCCGATACTGATCCGGTTAATTCCACAGGCACGGTAAGCATTCATCTTTTCCGGTGTCACCGTTCCCGGGTTCATCTCCATGCTGATCTCGCAGGTATCCGTAAGGGTAAAGCAGCTTTTCAACGTTTCCATAATGCGTATTGTCTGTTCGGGCAGAAGTACCGAAGGGGTTCCACCGCCAATAAAAACAGACACCACCTGATACTCCCGGTATTCAGGCGATGTCTCCTGTATTTCACGGCACAGTGCCTCTACATACTGCTCCTGCACGCCCGCACTCTGCGGCCCGGACAGGAAATCACAGTAGAGACATTTCCGTACACAAAATGGTATATGAAGATACAAGCTCAAATTTTGTTCCATTTATTTATCATCCAGCTTTAATACACTCATAAATGCTTTCTGCGGAATTTCCACGTTACCAATCTGACGCATACGTTTCTTTCCTTCCTTCTGCTTTTCCAGAAGCTTTTTCTTACGGGTAATATCACCACCGTAACACTTCGCAAGCACATCCTTACGATAAGCCTTGACGGTTTCTCTCGCGATGACCTTACCTCCAATCGCTGCCTGGATCGGAACCTCAAACATGTGACGCGGGATCTCGTCCTTTAGCTTCTCACACATCTTCCGTCCACGTTCATAGGCACTGTCTGCGTGCACGATAAAGGAAAGCGCATCAACCTCTTCCTTGTTAATCAGAATATCCAGCTTCACAAGCTCCGCCCGCTCATAGCCCTTTAACTCATAGTCAAAGGAAGCATAGCCTCTGGAGCGGGACTTCAGTGCATCAAAGAAATCGTAAATAATCTCATTTAACGGCAGTTCGTATTTCAGCAGTGCTCTGGTAGATTCAATATACTCCATGCCAAGATATTTACCCCGGCGTTCCTGACAAAGCTCCATGATCGAGCCGATAAACTCGGTTGTTACCATGATCTCTGCGGAAACCACCGGTTCTTCCATATAATCAATTTCTGTCGGATCCGGCAGATTGGACGGATTCGTCAGTTCAATCATTTCCCCGTTCAGCTTGTGCACATGATAAATAACACCCGGTGCGGTTGTTACGAGATCCAGATTGTACTCCCGCTCTAAACGCTCCTGAATAATCTCCAGATGAAGCAGTCCCAAAAATCCGCATCGGAAGCCAAAGCCAAGGGCAATTGAGGTTTCCGGCTCATAACTCAAGGAAGCATCGTTTAACTGCAGCTTTTCTAATGCATCCCGCAGATCCGGGTACTTTGCGCCGTCTGCCGGATACATTCCGCAATACACCATGGAATTTACCTTCTTATATCCGGGAAGCGGCTCTGCACAGGGATTGTTAAGATCTGTCACGGTATCTCCGACCGCCGTATCCTTTACATTCTTAATTGAAGCAGTAATATAGCCTACCATACCGGCTTCAAGTTCATCACAGGGAATGAACTGACCTGCTCCGAAATAGCCAACCTCTACAACCTCTGCGGTTGCGCCGGTAGCCATCATCTTAATGCTTGTCCCTTTAGAAACCCTGCCATCCCTCAGACGGCAGAAAATAATGACCCCCTTATAGGAATCGTATACGGAATCAAAAATCAACGCTTTAAGCGGCTGATCGGGGTCTCCATCGGGTGCCGGAATCTTATGTACAATTGCTTCGAGCACTTCCTCTATGCCGATTCCGTTCTTGGCTGAAATAAGCGGTGCATCCTGTGCCTCAATACCGATCACATCTTCAATTTCATTCTTTACACGCTCCGGCTCTGCACTTGGCAGATCGATTTTATTAATGACCGGGAACACCTCAAGGTCATGATCCAGTGCCAGATAAACATTGGCAAGGGTCTGTGCCTCAATTCCCTGTGCCGCATCCACGACGAGAATGGCACCATCACATGCAGCAAGACTTCTGCTGACCTCGTAGTTGAAGTCCACATGTCCCGGAGTGTCAATCAGGTTGAAAATATATTCCTCACCATCCTGCGCTTTATAAATCGTCCGGACGGCTTGTGCCTTAATCGTAATTCCACGTTCTCTTTCCAGATCCATGTTGTCAAGTACCTGTGCCTGCATTTCACGGCTGGTCAAAAGCCCCGTCTTTTCTATAATACGGTCTGCAAGCGTAGACTTACCATGATCAATATGCGCTACAATGCAGAAATTCCGGATTTTGCTCTGATCAATATGTGACATAAATTCTAAACCTTTCCTGATTATACTGATAACTATTCAGAACCGCATTCGTAAAACCGCTGTTTCACAGCGTAGTTTACCTCATGTGGTTACTTCGCCATACACATATAAAATGATGTCGGGGTCAAAAGTCCCGGCTCTGAATAGTTATCATTTTACCTCTTTTTGAGCACCATGGCAAGAACATGTGCTAATGGATCGCAGGCATTCATGATTTCTTCGACCGTATTATTCTGTGCCCCTAATTCGATCAGCATGCTTTTCGGGCATAAATGCATATTATAACGGTAGGCTTTGAGATAAATCTTACGTGTGAGTCCCGGATAATACTCATTGGCAAGCACCTGCGCCTGAAAGGAAAACGCCAGATTATCAAGAATATAGGGGTTTTCCAGATAGGAGATCTCTCCCTGCCTGCGCAAATAGCTCAACCCGTTAAAGAACATAAAACGTGCTGTCGGTCGTCCCTGCAAATCCATGACAAGTCTCCGGTCATTTGCCATTTCATCCCGGTGCAGATCAATCACCACTTCGATACCCGGATTCTCCTTCAAAATCTGCTCTACCGCCGGAAGTGCCTTTTCATAGGCATTGTCCCGTTCCTGATCATAGACACCCGTATCATGCAGTACACGGAAGCCATATTCTTCGAGAAGCTCCGCCAAACGCTCACCGGCTCCGACAATCGTTGTCGATGGGTCACCCGGAACAGAATCCACGAAATCTTCACTTGCATGCGTATGATAAATCAGGATCTGTGGACCCTGCGTTTCGTCTTCATTGTTTAATATTAAATCTTCATTTAATAATCGTTCTGCATTCAAATATTCTTCCTTCATACTGGTGGAGCCATCCACTGCAAAGAACTCGGAGCGCAAATCGTCCTGTGTCCATTGCTTCGTCCAATCATATGTATAAGCGGGCACCGCCGCCAGTTCAAATCCGGAAGAAGAGGCTCCCTGTGAGAAACCATCGTTTTCTTCCTCCCCCTGACCGGTCTCTTCATTCTGTCCCGATTCGCTTTCAGTTAAATTGTTGTCAACGTCTTCCATTCCGTTCTCCCTAAGCATCTGCTTAAAATACTCCTCTTGTGGAATCTCTGTACTTTTATTCCCTGAACGATTCTGCTCCTTCAACATCCCTTCCTGAATCTCCGGCTGAATCTGTATCCCTGCCGGAGTTCCCTGTTCATCCGAATCAACTATTTGAATCCGCAGTTCTTCCAGGGCTTCTGTCTGTGCATCCTGCACACCTTCTGCTTCCAAATCTGCCAGTTCAGCCCGTTCTGTCAGTTCTGATCCCCCTGCATCCTCTGTCTCTGCTCCTTCTGTTTGCGTGATCTCCGCTCCTGCGGCACCCACTTCTGTTTTAGCTGCTTCCGTTTCTGTTTTCTCCGCTCCTGCGGTATCCACTGCTGTTTTAGCTGCTTCCGTTTCTGATTCCACCGCTTCTGCTACGCCTGCGTCTGTTTTAGATTCTTCTGTTTTAGCAGCTTGCGTTCCTGCGTCTTTTACTCCTACTGCCACCGCTTCCGAGTCTGCCGTCAAATATGCTCCATAATAGTAATAGGCAGATTCCATGGCAATGGCGCGTTCGGTCAAAGACAGCTCCGCGGCCCTGCTGTCCATCTGCCGCAGATATCCCGCCACCGGAAGATATGCCCATTCCACCTGACTAATCAATACCAGTGCTGCAAATTGTATGATACCCTTCCGGGCCAGACGACTGTTCCATAATCTATACAAGCTTTCACACCCCACTAGGGTATTTTATGCTTGCTTTGTCTTAAACATTCAATTTCATGCGTTTTACAGCTCCAGTGCCAGGTGAATGGCATTGCAGATGATATGACTGATCTGCCGGATCTCGTAATCCACATCCTTTCCTGTGACATACATATTGTAAAGCTCATCCATAGCACCTGTTATCTTTTCTTTCCGGTCAAGAAAATCCTGGTCCTCCATACCACAGTCCTTAAAAACAGCGTCCTGTACGATGGTTGCAGCGTCCACCACCGTGGGCACGCCGAGGGCAATGACCGGTACACCCAGGTTTTCCTCCTGAATGGCATTCCGGTAATTTCCGACTCCGGAACCGGGATTAATTCCGGCATTGGAAATCTGAATGGTACGGTTCAGTCTTTTGATTGAACGGGCAGCCAGTGCATCAATTACAAGTACGAGATCCGGATGGGTCTGTGCCACCACACCACTGATGATTTCCTGCGATTCCATCCCGGTCTTCGCCATGACGCCCGGAACCAGGCTGCTGGTAAGAGGTAGCTTACGGCCTTCATAGGCTGCATTTCCGAATTCCATCACCATATGCCTGGTAATGGTCAGGTTATCCACCACACGCGGTCCCAACGAATCTGCCGTTACCTCCCGGTTTCCAAGACCGACAATGAGAACATTCAGCTGCTCCTTTTCCTTGGGAAGCAGGGATTTAATCTGATCCGCCAGTTCTCTGGCAATCTCCTCATGGTAATCCTCGTCAGGATGTGCCATATTAGGAGCCTCCAATGTCACATAGGTTCCCATTGCCTTTCCCAGAAGGCGTGCCCCATTCTTACTCCCGATCGTTACCCGTGTAATCCTGATTTCACTTTCTTCCTTATATTCCTCCTCCACCTGCACTCCATGAAGATGTTCCTCCTTCTCCGAGACACTCTCCCGTGCTTCTAAAGCCAAATCCGTCCGGATCTGTACCTGCTCCATTTTCCTGCCCTCCGAAATTTTTTCATGATTATTTGTTATTTTTCCAAAATTATCATATTTTATTCGTTTTGTTATTGACATATTTGCAGGATACGGCTACAATAATATGCGTGTGTTTACATTAAGACGTCCGTGTCCGGCTTTAATGAAACATCTCAGTAACTTACGATTTTTAATAGGAGGTGTACATCGTGGCTAACATTAAATCTGCAAAGAAGAGAATTTTAGTTAATCAAACAAGAGCTGAAAGAAATAAGGCAATCAAGTCCGGAGTTAAGACAGCCGTTAAGAAGGTTGTTGTTGCTATTGAAGCAAATGACAAGGCTGCTGCACAGGAAGCTTTAGTTGCTGCTACTACAGTAATTGATAAGGCTGCCAGCAAGGGCGTTTACCATAAGAACACAGCTTCCAGAAAAGTATCCCGTTTAGCTCAGGCTGTTAACAAGATGGCTTAATTACCGGAAGACCTAATTTTTAACGAAAATATAAGACCTCAACTCATACCGTCATGTGAGTTGAGGTTTTTTGTTTGTCAAAAATAACGATTCAGTTTTGTCTGGTTCTGAATCGTTATTATAAAAAATAAGATAACTATTCAGAACCCCATTCGTAAAACCGTCGCTAACGCAACGTAGTTTTACTCATGTGGTTACTTCGCCATATAAATTATGTCAAATGTCCTTACGAATGCAAGCATTCGACGTCCATGTTGTCATAATTTGCATGGCTCTGAATAGTTACAAAGTAAGCAGGACGATAAGCCGGGTTATGTCGTTGAGTGATCATCTATCTAGGACTACTGTTACCAATAGCCTCAAGCGACCCACCTGAAGGCTGGTCGGGCAAACCTTAGCGCCTTCGTTTTGGTCTTGCTTCGAATGGGGTTTACATGTGCCCCGCCTGTTACCAGGCAGGCGGTAGTCTCTTACACTGCCTTTCCACCCTTACCTCCTGCGAGGCGGTATATTTCTGTTGCACTGGCCTTGGAGTCACCTCCACCGGACGTTATCCGGCATTCTGCCCTATGAAGCCCGGACTTTCCTCACCCGTATAAATACGGCCGCGATCACCTGTCCTGCTTATGTTTTTTATTTAATTATCAGTTATCAGACGTTGAACAGACTTCCCCCGATAAACTCACGGCAGATGGAATTATTGGGAACGTTTTCACTGTCAATGCCAAGGAAGTATTCAAGAAATTTTAAGAGTCGCTTTGCCTCGTAATATTCCGGTTCTCCCTTCTGAATGCTGAACAACAATGGCTCTGCGTACTGTTTGAGTACGGCAAGCTCATAAATCAGCACGGAATTAAACATCACATCCGCACTTTCCTGAAAAGGGAAAATATATGCTTCCTCACCACGGCGTACGGAGGGCCACATCTCAATCGTCCGCTTCGCACTGGCGCCTCTTGTTCTGGCATCCCTTACCATACGGCGGATCAGCCTTCCATCAGTCGTCGGTATTCTATTATGCTCGTCAATGTTAAGACTTGTCAAGGCACTAATATAAATTTTAAACTTACTGTCGTCAGGAAGTTCTGCTGTGGTCTTTGGATTCAATCCATGGATTCCTTCAATCACAAGCACATCCTCCGGTCCTAGCTGCTTGAAATTCCCCTTATATTCGCGAAGTCCTGTCTTGAAATTAAAGGAAGGCAGCTCGACTCTTTCTCCCTTTAACAAGCGCTGCATATCCTCATTAAACTGTGCCACATCAATGGCTTCAAGACATTCAAAATTGTAATCTCCATTCTCATCCCTGGGGGTCTTATCCCGGTTTACGAAATAGTCATCCAGCCCGATCGGATGCGGCACCAGTCCGTAGGTACGGAGCTGTACCGATAAGCGGTGGGAAAACGTGGTTTTACCTGATGAGGACGGACCTGCGATCAACACGAACTTTACATCCCCACGCCTTACGATTTCCTGCGCAATCTCACCGATTCTGCGTTCCTGCTGAGCCTCCTGCATGAGGATCATATCATTCACATCCCCACTGCAGATCGCATTATTTAAGTCTCCAACCGTTTCAATTTCAATGCTTTCTCCCCACTGGGTCGCGGTTTTCAGCTCATGGAACAGCTTTTCCCTCGGCTCAAAGAAATCAATCTTATCCGGCTCGGTTGCACCCGGAATCAACAGTAACAGACCTTCCTCATACTGCATGACATCGTAATATTTGAGATATCCGGTGCTTGGCAGCATATATCCGTAATAATAGTCATAATAACCGTCCAGACAATAGATATTGACGGAAGATCCCCGGCGGTAACGGAACAGGTTCACCTTATCGAACATCTTATACTTACGGAACAGCTCTACCGCATCATCAACCGGATAAGACCGCTTGGTGATCGGACGGTCAGCATCCACCAGCTCCTTCATCCTTTGCCGGATCTTCTCTACCATTTCCCGGGTCAGCTTTTCATCCATCCTGATATTGATGTAATAGCCCTGACCGATGGCAAATTCTACGTTTACCTTCGTAATTTCCTTATCCTCCAGCACATCATACACCGATTTAATCAGTGTCATAATGGCGGTACGGACATAGGTTTTATGCCCGATCACATCCTTTAAGGTCAAAAAGGACAACGTACAGTCCTTATGTACCGGCTTGATCAGTTCCCGGATCTTGCCGTTTTCAAGAACCAGCGCAATCATGTTATCATACTGCTGCTGGTATTCCGTTGCAATTACCTCGTATTTCAGTCCATCCGGGTATTCCTTCGTCACCCCGTCAATGGTAATATTTGCCATGCCAGCCTTCTCCTTCCATTTCCTGCAGCGCTTTCCGGATAAAAAATAATTCCTGTTCCAGTATATTCCGCCTTGCGCTGATTCGTTCCCCCTCATAAGCATTCAGCGAATTCAAAATTTCAATATTTTTACGCTCTTCCTTATGTAAATACTGTCTTAAAACAGGGTGCTTGCGTGCAAGCAGAAGCGGTCCGAACCGGTAAGCTATTTCCTCATCCTGTGTTCCCGGTATGGAGGACGCTTTTCGATCTGCCTCTCCCCCACTCTGCCGTTGAACCTTCATCATAGGATAGTATTTTCCATCCTCAAAAACCATATTTTCAGCCACAATTTCAAATCCGTGATCCGCAAGGAATTTCCGGAATTCACAGATTTCGGATTGTGGTGCAAGGATCATCTCCCTGAAATCTTCTACCTTTTTATTTGAGAGGATCTCCTGCATGAGCGGACCTCCCATTCCGGCAATAATGAGACAGTCTGCCTCTCCTTCCCGGTACTGTGTCAAGCCATCCGACAGCCGTGTATGGATTCTATCCTGCAGTCCTGCTTCTTCAATGTGGCTCTGTGCCTGCTGCAGCGGTCCCTTCCCAATGTCCATGGCAAGCACCGAGGGTGCAATCCCCTCCTCTACAAGATAAATTGATATAAAGCCGTGATCACATCCAACATCACATACACGCATTCCATGACTTACCATCTGCGCAATTGCCAGCATTCTCTCCGACAGACGGACACCTCCTGCTGTTTTCCCTGTCATTTTCTTCTCCATCCTTCACTAATCCGGACCATCCCCGTTCCGGATCCCATTTGCCAAGCCACCGCTATACAGCTTTACTTTTGTAAGACCCTGAATCATTAATCCAGGTAGTCCTTCAGCTTACGGCTTCTGCTCGGATGACGGAGCTTACGGAGTGCTTTCGCCTCAATCTGACGGATACGCTCTCTGGTTACGTTAAATTCCTTACCGACTTCCTCAAGGGTTCGGGCACGTCCATCATCGAGACCAAAACGGAGTCGGAGTACCTTCTGCTCTCTTTCGGTCAGGGTTCCCAAAACCTCAACGAGCTGCTCCTTTAACAGGGTAAATGCTGCTGCATCGGCAGGGAACGGCACCATATCATCCCGGCTAAAAGCACGATTACCCGT
>OGQO01002900.1_pt1 | contig 12628 bp, 10 predicted proteins | sample 1553241 | NCBI WGS metagenome assembly OGQO01 (sample SAMEA2579933, study PRJEB22360) | human gut metagenome | biome: human gut; feature: human-associated habitat; material: faeces | place: Denmark | collected 2008/2010
ATCGGATTTATGGGAGCGGAAGCATCTGTCTATGCCTATCAGGAGGGAGCTACGGATCCTGTTGTAAACTTTGCACAGCTGACCCAGCGTGCCGGAAATTTTCTTGTGGCAAGAGAAGAAATGCCGGATTTTAAATGGGAAGATCTGAAAGATAAGAAAATTCTTGGCGGGCGTAAAGGCGGCATGCCGGAAATGGTGTTTGAGTATATTCTCCGCAAAAACGGTCTGGATCCACAGAAAGATCTGATGATCGACCAGAGTATTGATTTTGGTTCCACGGCAGCAGCTTTTTCGGGAGACACTTCGTCAGACTTTACAGTGGAATTTGAGCCGTCTGCGACAGCACTGGAAAAAGAAGGAGCAGGATATGTGGTGGCTTCTCTCGGTGTAGATTCCGGATATGTTCCATATACTTCCTACAGTGCAAAGACCAGTTACATGGAGAAGAACCCTGAAATTATCCAGAAATTTACAGATGCTCTCCAGAAAGGCATGGAATACGTCCAGACACACACACCAGAAGAAATCGCTAAGGTGATTGCTCCTCAGTTTGCGGAAACAGACCTCGACACAGTTACAACTATCGTAAAACGTTATTACGATCAGGATACCTGGAAATCAAACCTCATTTTCGAGAAAGAGAGTTTTGAGCTTCTGGAAGATATCCTGGAAGATGCAGGTGAACTGAAGGAACGTGTATCATACGAAAATCTTGTAACAACAGAATATGCTGCAAAAGTAGCTGAAAAATAAAACAGCAAAAGTCCCTGAGGTCTGATATGACCTTATGGGACTTTTGAGTCTGTTTACAGATGTTTCCTGTCTTCTGGTTCCTTTTTGGAATTTTTGATCTGGGGCGGCAGATAATGGTAAACCGTCTCATAAGACGTTAACTCATCCTCATTCACCGGACCCGAAGGAATCAGACCGGTGCAGTCCTGGGTGGATGCGGAATTTGCCAGAAAATCATAAGAATCCATGATCTCCTGGTTAGAAGGCGAAGAACTGTGCGGAATTTTATTTTTCATAAAGAAATGCTCCTTTATAATGATAAGTAGTAATTATGACCAGGTTGCTGTGAACAGTAGCACTATTCAGAAAGTAGTATCCCGCAAATGCAAAAAATATATTCAAAAATATGCAGAAAAAATGTATAATAGAAATAAACAATGAGGGGAATGAAAAAGATGAGAAAAAGAAGATTATGTACAGGTATACTGGCTTTTGCATTGATGATTCCGATAAGCGGATGTTCTGTTTCGATTTCGTTGGGAACAAATAATGACACAGAGAAAGAAGCCGCAGAAAAGCCAGAAATGGAAAAACAGGAAGAAAAAACTGCAGAGCCAGCAGAAGTTACTGCTACTCCGACTCCGACACCTGAGCCGGTACAGGAGAAAGCAGTTTCGACACCTGAACCGGAAGTAAAAGAACAGTCGGTGGCAGAGAGTGTGCAGCAAAAAACACCGCAATATGTGACGTATTATGTCGTGAACTGTAAACAGAGTATCACATTACGTCCCGGACCAGATATCAATTCGGGAGAAATCTGTCAGATTCCGCTGGGTGCAGCAGTAAGTTATATTGAGTCAGCAGAAAATGGATTTTATAAAATAAATTACAATGGAAAAACTGGTTATTCACTGGCATCGTATTTGTCCACAAGTAAACCTTCAGCCGGTGCATCCTATGTACCCGCACCGGCACAGACGACTACATATGGATATGAAACATATTATGTTGTGAACTGCAAACAGAGTATAACATTGAGGACAAGCCCAAGCACAGAAGCCGGAGAAATCTGTCAGATTCCGTTAGGTGCAGCGGTTTCTTATATCAGTGCGGCTTCGAATGGATTTTATTATATTTCTTATAATGAAAATACGGGGTATGCACTGGCAAGTTACCTGTCATCTTCTTATGGCAGTTCTTATTATGATACATGCAGGGTGGTAAACTGCAAGCAGAGCATCACATTACGTCCTGGTCCTGATGTCGATTCAGGAGAAATCTGTCAGATACCACTGGGAGCTACGGTAAGCTTTGTTGCTACTGCTGCAAATGATTTTTATGAGATTTATTACATGGGAAATCATGGATATGCACTTGCGGCTTATCTGGAATTCCAGTAAGAATCTGAAAAATGTTCGAAATATGAAGATAGGAAATGAGATGAAGACATATAAAAAAATTATTGCAGGTGTTACAGGAATTTTTATCGGAGTCGTGCAGGGCATATCTGTAAATGTGATGGCAGCTGAGGTGAATGTGCAGCCAGATGCACCTGTGGTACAGGTCAGCAATCTGCAATATTCATATGAGCAGATGAAATCGGATCTGGAAATCTTACAGGAAAAATATCCGGAACAGATACAGATAGAATCTCTGGGAACAACTGTAGACGGAAGAGAAATTCTGGAAGCTGTTCTGGGGAATGTGAATGCTGAACATCACATTCTGATCCAGGCAACGATGCATGCAAGAGAATATATGAATACTGTTCTTGCGATGAATCAGATAGAGGATTATCTAAGATATTCAGAAGAGCGAAGCTATAATGGAAAGAGCTGGAGTGAATTATACAAAAAAGTCTGTTTTCATGTAATCCCAATGGTAAATCCGGATGGTGTAACGATCAGCCAGAAAGGAGTGGACGGGATTTCTGATGCGGTATTAAAAAGCCAGCTGGAAGACTGCTATCAGCAGGATCTGGTTTCGGGAAATGCATATTCCGACAGCAGACAGTATTTTGCACTCTGGAAAGCAAATGCCAGAGGCGTGGATCTGAACAGAAATTTTGATGCCGGCTGGGAAGAATATACAGGAGCGGCGAATCCTGCTTCTGAGTGTTATAAGGGAACGAGTCCCGCAAGTGAGGCAGAGGCACAGGCTATATTAAGTGTGTCTCAGAATTATGATCTCGACTGCTGTATCGCATATCATTCTTTTGGGAATCTGATCTACTGGAATTATGGAAGTCAGGGAGAAGTTATGGAGGCAGACCAGAGGCTTGCAAGTCTGGTATCTGGCGTAACAGGTTACGAGATGCACTCAACAATTCAGGATGCAACAGATGCAGCCGGATGCAGTGATTATTTTGTACTGAAGCTTGGAATTTCTGCAGTCACGATTGAAAATGGCGGGAGCCAGTGTCCCATGCCAGTCGAGGAATACCAGCCAATGTACCAGAGAAACCAGAATCTCTGGCCGGCACTGGCGGAAATGTATGGAAAGTAGAGAAAGGAATCGACGCATTTTCAGATTGGTCAAAACATCTAAAAAATTTAACATAAACCATCAATTCTGAACATTGACGATTCTGCTTCATATATGACAAAATAACTATAACGGATAATCAGGATTACCGGGCGTAAGTGGACGCCTGGCTTTTCTGCGTTAGGAATACATGGGAGGAAAGAAAATGGGACAGAACAGAAAATGTGGCGTGCTGCTTCCGATAAGCAGTCTGCCGTCAAAATATGGAATCGGATGTTTTGACAAGAAAGCCTATGAATTTGTGGATGCACTTAAGGAAGCGGGACAGAGCTACTGGCAGATTCTTCCGCTTGGACCGACCAGCTATGGTGATTCGCCGTACCAGTCTTTCTCTACATTTGCAGGAAATCCGTATTTTATCAGTCTTGAAGATCTGATCGAAGAAGGCGTACTGACAAAGAAAGAATGTGACAAAGTAGATTTTGGCGAAGATGAGACCAGCGTAGACTATGCAAAATTATATGAAGGACGTATGCTCCTTCTGCGTAAAGCATATGAGAAAAGTGACATCTATATGGATGCAGAATTCCGTAAATTCCAGGAAGAAGAAGCCTGGTGGCTTAAAGACTATGCACTTTTCATGGCGGTGAAGAAGCGTTTCGGAGGCATTCCGTGGAGCGAGTGGGCAGAGGATATCCGTCTTCGCTGGCAGAATGCACTGGATTATTACAGAGAAGAAATGTATTTTGAGATTGAATTTCAGGAGTATCTGCAGTTCAAATTCCGGCAGCAGTGGATGAAACTCAAAGCTTATGCAAATGAAAACGGCATTCAGATCATCGGCGATATCCCGATCTATGTGGCAATGGACAGTGCAGATACCTGGGCAAATCCGTGGCTCTTTAAGCTGGATGAGAAAAATTGCCCGACACAGGTTGCAGGATGCCCGCCGGATGGATTTTCCGCAACAGGACAGCTCTGGGGAAATCCTCTGTATAACTGGGAAGTACACCGCAACTCCGGTTATGAATGGTGGATCAAGCGAATCTCCAACTGCTTCCGTCTGTACGATGTCGTAAGAATCGACCATTTCCGCGGATTTGATGAATACTATGCAATTCCATATGGAGACAAGACAGCAGAAAACGGCTGGTGGGAAAAAGGCCCGGGAATCGACCTGTTCCGTGCAATCTCAGCAAGACTGGGAGACAGAGAGATCATCGCTGAAGATCTTGGATATATGACAGACAGCGTAAAACAGCTTGTAGAGGAGAGTGGTTATCCAAACATGAAGGTGATCGAGTTTGCCTTTGATGAACGCGATACAGGAAATGCAAGTGATTACCTGCCTCATAACTATCCGAGAAACTGTGTTGTTTATACGGGAACGCATGACAATGAAACTCTGGTTTCCTGGCTTGAGGATATCACTCCGGCAGAGAGAAGACAGGTTCGTGAGTATCTGAATAATTTCAGAGATTCCGGAAAGGAACTTTGTCAGGATCTGATCTGTCTGGTAATGCGAAGTGTTGCTAATCTGTGTATCATTCCAATGCAGGATTATCTGGGACTTGACAATTCTGCACGTATGAATCAGCCTTCCACACTTGGAAAGAACTGGAAATGGAGATTAAAAGAAGGACAGTTCACAAAAGAATTACAAAAAGAAATGAAAACACTTGCTGTCCGTTATGGCAGACAGTAAAAACAGGGGGACATATCAAAAGGATATGTCCCCCTAAATTTATGAAGTTTAAACCTCAGGAGTGTAATATACAGCCGAAAATGGCGGAAGAGTCAAAAGGATTCGGTCATTTTCAAGTGTTTTGACTGTACTCTTGCGTTTCTGTGTGCCGCCGTAAATTTCAAGATTGCTGTTCAGAAGTTCTTTAAGGCTGGTAACGCCCGGGAGCTTCAGTTCATACATCTGTTCATGGTCAGAGAAGTTGAACAGAGAAATGATTTTTTCTTTTTTACTGTCTCGTTCAAAGACATAGATACAGTTTGCTTCCTGATGACAGTCGATCCATCGGAAGCCGTCTGCTTCGTAATCCTTTTCCCAGAGTGCAGGGTGTTCAAGATAAAGATGGTTCAAATCTTTCATGAAGCGGGCAAATCCTTCATGGATCGGATAATCAAGCAGCATCCAGTCCTGTTCGCGCTTCTCATCCCATTCACGGAACTGGCCGATCTCATTTCCCATGAAATTCAGCTTCTTGCCCGGATGTGCATACATATACATATACAGGGCACGTGCCTGCGGGAACTTATTATCGTAATCTCCGTTCATCTTCTGCATGATCGTTGCCTTGCCGTGAACCACCTCGTCATGTGACAAAGGAAGGAGAAAACGTGCATCATAATAATACATCATGGAGAAGGTGAGCTTGTGATAATTCTCTATACGATATTCCGGACTGGTACGGAAATAATCAAGTGTATCGTTCATCCATCCCATATCCCATTTATAGTCGAAACCAAGCCCGCCCTGAGAAACAGGATCAGTAACTTTCGGGAAGGAAGTGGAATCTTCTGCTGTAAGGATTGCAGACGGGTGGAGTTGTTTTAATCCCTGGTTCATATACTGGAGAAACTCTACGGCGTTGAGATTTACACCGCGTGCCGGATCACCCTGCCAGTAGATCGCACGGCTGATTGCATCCATGCGGATTCCATCCATATGGAACTCACTCATCCAATAGTTGGCACAGGATTGAAGGAAGCTTCTTGTCTCACCGCGGGAGTGCATGAAATTGCAGCTTCCCCATTCACTGACACCTACGGCAGAGTTTGGATATTCATAAAGGGCTGTTCCGTCATAATTTGCCAGACCATAGGCATCCACTGCAAAGTGGACAGGAACAAAGTCCATCAGAACACCAATCCCATGTTTATGGCAGGCATCCACAAAGGCTTTTAACTGGTCGGCAGTTCCATATCTGGAGGTAGGACTGAAAAATCCGGTTGCCTGATATCCCCAGGATTCATCACATGGATATTCATTTAAAGGCATGATCTCAAGATAGTTGTATCCGTTTTTGGTAAGATACGGGATCAGGATGTCAATCATGTCCTCGTAGGTATACCAGTCGTCTGCTTTGTCAGATGGCTTGCGGAAGGAACCGAAATGAATTTCATAAATGTTGAGTGGTTTCTGACGGCAGTCACTGCGGTTCTGCATCCATTTGGAATCCTTGAACTTATATCGGTTCATATCACGGATGATGGAAGCACTGTTCGGGCGGAGTTCCATGCCGAAACCGTAAGGATCACAGTGATCGACCGGATTTCCGCTGCGGTCATAAATACGATATTTATACATCTGTCCAGGTTTTGCTTCCGGAATGTGGCATTCCCAGAAATTTCCATCATAAATCTTGTTCATTTCTTCTTCCTGCCAGTCGTTGAATTCACCGATCACGGCGATTCTGGATGCGGAAGGTGCGAAGGTGCGGAAGGTTACTCCGTGTTTTTCTGTATGTGCACCAAGATACTGATAAGCATCAAAAATTTTTCCTGTGTAAAATCCATAGAAATCCATACGCATATTCTCCTTAATATAATTGTGATTGTAATGGACAAGAGTTGTTTTTTTAATTATACTATAAATAGACAAAAACGGTTTGTCCAGCAACAATAAAAAGAGAAAGACGGATAAGCAACCTATGAAATAAACCGTCGGAAAAGAGAAAAATATGGATATCAGGATTGAAAAAACAGAACGTGCGATCAAGAATGCTTTTCTGGAATTACGCTCCCGCAAACCACTGGGGAAGATCACGGTGAAGGAACTCTGCAGCCTGGCTGCGATCAATAAGTCAACATTTTACAGCCATTATGAAGATATTTATGCTCTGTCAGATAAGATGGAATCCGAAACCATTGTAACTGTGCTCAAGAATATCTCCAGCCAGCAGGATTCTCCGTTTAAAAATCCGGGTGTGTTTACCCGGAATCTTTATATGGCACTGATCTCCAATAATACACTGATCAACCTTCTGTTTTCGGGAACAGAAAAAGCCCGCCTTGGTGACTGCCTGGAGACAGAACTGAAACGGCTGATCTGTGAGAAATATCCTGATTATCAGAATGATGCAGAGAAGGACATCATGCTTTCTTTCTGCATCCAGGGATGTTTTCATGCCTACCTGAATAATCAGGAAAAAGATGTTGCAACGCTGGTCTCTGTCAGTGAAAGTATAGTGCGCAGACTTGCACCTATGTATATGGAAGAAGTGACAGAGGAAGCCTGAGAAAATAAGAATGACTCGAAAGAAGAGAAAAAAATGAAAAAACTGGTGATAGGAATTCTGGCACATGTAGATGCCGGAAAGACAACTTTGTCAGAAAGACTTCTGTATCTGTGCGGTGTGATCAGGCAGATCGGACGTGTGGATCATGGAGACACCTTTCTGGATAATTATGAACTGGAAAAGGAACGTGGGATCACGATTTTTTCCAAGCAGGCGATCCTTAAGACAGAGGATATGGAAGTGACACTTCTGGACACACCGGGACATGTCGATTTCTCTGCGGAGATGGAGAGAACGCTGCAGGTACTTGATTATGCGATCCTTGTGATCAATGGTATGGATGGTGTGCAGAGCCACACGATGACGCTGTGGAGGCTGCTGGAGAGATATAAGGTTCCGGTCTTTCTGTTTGTAAACAAGATGGATCAGAATGGAACAGATAGGGATGCACTGCTTACGGATCTTAAGACCCATCTGCATGAAAACTGTGTGGACTTTGGAAGAACAGAAGGGGATACTTCTACAGAATATCTTCTTGATCCGGAACAGATGGAAAATATTGCAGTCTGTGATGAAAAGCTCCTGGAAAAGTATCTTGAAACAGGAAGTGTGGATGATGCAGAGATCAGAGAACTGATTGTTCAGAGAAAACTTTTTCCATGCTATTTTGGTTCTGCACTGAAAGCGGAAGGCGTGGAGGATTTCTGGAATGGTATACAGAAATATACGTCAGAGCCGCAAAGACCGGAAGAGTTTGGGGCAAAAGTATTCAAGATCGCACGTGACGAGCAGGGAAACCGTCTGACTTATATGAAGATTACAGGAGGCCGCCTCAAAGCAAAGACGCTGCTCTCATCCAGAGGGAAACAGTCTCTGCCTGGTGTAAAACAGAAACAGGAGGACTGGGAAGAAAAGGCAGATCAGCTCCGGCTGTATTCAGGGGCAAAATACACAACGATCACAGAGGCAGATGCGGGAACCGTCTGCGCGGTAACAGGACTTAGCAGAACCTATCCGGGCGAGGGGCTTGGAATAGAAAGCGAGTCTGAACTTCCTGTTCTGGAGCCTGTCCTGAATTATCAGATCCAGCTTCCGGCGGACTGTGATCCGCATCAGATGCTTCAGAAGCTTCGGCAGCTTGAGGAGGAAGAGCCGGAACTTCATATCCTCTGGGACAGCCAGCTGGGAGAAATCCATGCGCAGCTGATGGGAGAAGTACAGATAGAAATCCTTAAGAAGCTGATCTGGGACCGGTTTAATACAGCGGTAGAGTTTGGTGCGGGCAGCATAGTCTACAAGGAAACAATCGCGGAACCGGTAGAAGGTGTGGGTCACTTTGAACCGCTCCGTCATTATGCGGAGGTTCATCTTTTGATAGAGCCGGGAGAGCCGGGAAGCGGGTGTCAGTTTTTTACTGCATGCAGTGAGGATGTGCTTGCGAGAAACTGGCAGCGTCTGATCCTTACACATCTGGAGGAAAAAGAGCATCTCGGTGTGCTGACAGGTTCTCCGCTTACGGATGTACAGATCACTCTTCTGACAGGCCGTGCACATACGAAGCATACAGAAGGCGGTGATTTTCGACAGGCAACCTACCGTGCTGTCCGTCAGGGACTTCGAAAAGCAAAGAACATTCTTCTGGAACCGTATTATGAATTCCGGCTCGAAGTGCCGGCAGAGACGATTGGAAGAGCAATGGCAGACGTCCAGAAGATGCAGGGAAGTTTTGAGTCGCCGGAGATAGACGGAACAATTGCTGTGCTTAAGGGAACTGCAGCAGTATCCCAGATGCGTGATTATCAGAAGGAAGTGGTTGCCTACACACATGGCACAGGAAAGCTTTTCTGCACACTCAAAGGATATGCCCCCTGCAGGAACCAGGAGGAAATCGTCAAAAATACAGGATATGATCCGGAGGGGGATCTGGAGAATCCGACAGGTTCTGTATTCTGTGCACATGGAGCAGGATTTGTTGTGCCGTGGGATCAGGTTGAAGACTACATGCATCTGAACAGCGGGCTGACGTTTGATGAAATGAGCGGCGAAAGCTGGTATGATGATGTGGATTGTGCGGAAAATCCGGGTACAGCGGTGGAAAATGCGAGCGTTTCCAGGTACAGTGGTGGAAAAAACGGAAAATTTTCTTACAGCGGAAGCTATGAAGAGGAGGAAGAACTTCAGGCGATCTTTGAGAGAACCTTCGGTCCTGTAAAACATGAGCGGACAGCATTCCAGAAAAAAACGGTACATTCCACAGCACCGACAGTACGTTACAGACAGGGCAGGCCACGTAAAGAAGAATATCTTCTTGTAGATGGATACAATATTATTTTTTCCTGGGAAGAACTGAATGAGCTGGCAAAAGAAAATATTCATGCGGCCTGTGATAAGCTCAAGGATATCCTGAGTAATTATCAGGGTTATCGTAAATGTACACTGATCCTGGTCTTTGATGCCTACAAGGTTGAGGGGCATGTGGAGGAGGTTCTTACCTACCACAATATTTATGTTGTGTATACCAGGGAAGCGGAAACGGCGGATCAGTACATCGAAAAGACAGTACATAAGATCGGACGGCAGTACCAGGTGACGGTTGCGACCTCGGATGGACTTGAGCAGGTTATCATCATGGGGCAGGGAGCACACAGGATTTCGGCACAGGGTCTTAAGAAAGAAATCGAAGATACAGAAAGAAATGCGAGAGCACAGTGGCATGAGCAGCGTCAGAGCAGCAAGACGTATCTCTTTGAACATATGCCGGAAGAGTTCCAGGCACAGATGGAAAAAATCCGTTTAGGCGAGGCAGGCGAAGAATAAGAAATGATATATTTATATAGAAGAAACAAAACAGGAATCTGTATAGACCGGGTATTTGGAAATGACGGGATCGTAGAAGTGCCGGAGATGCTGGAGGGACTTTTGGTGACGGAGCTTGGCGCGTATGTTTTTTCAGATCATATTGACAGAAAGGATCTGGAAAAGTGTAAGTTGATCGGGAACTTTTGTACAGATAACGGACAGCGTGTCACCGATGAAAATGGGATGCCGGAGATATCCGGAAATATCGTAAAGGAACTGATCCTTCCAGAGCATCTTCGCAAAATCGGAAGATATGCGTTTTATAACTGTTTCAGTCTCAGAAAAATCAGTTTTGGCGGGGAATTGAGAGACATCGGAGCCGGAGCACTGACAGGATGTCACAGAATTGAGAGGATTTCTGTGAAAACAGATGAAGACGGAGAGTCCAGTTTGAGAGATATTCTGACAGAGCTTCCGGAAACGCTGAGAGTTGATATGGACAGAAATGGAGAGCAGGGAAGATTCTGGTTTCCGGAATTCTTTGAGGAAGGTGTGGAAAATACACCGGCAAGGATTTTGGAAAATCATGTGCACGGAAGTGGAATCCGTTATCGAAACAGCTTTCTTCATAAGAAACTCAATATTCTGGAATATGATAAGCTTTTTCCCTATGCGGAAGCATGGGAGGAGGAAGAGATTGTTCTGAAGCTTGCACTGGACAGGATTTTATATCCTATGGATCTAACGGAGACAGCTGAAAAGAAATATATTGACTATCTTCATGAGCATGGAGAGCATGCAGTCGGTGTTCTTGGGAAAAATAAGGAATATGAGGCAATGCACAGTATTCTTGACAAAATCACTCCGGACAGAGAGCAGACGGAAAAGATGCTGGAGCGTGCTCAGCGATCCGGAGATTCCAGATGGGTCAGCATTCTGATGGATACGCTGCAGAAACATGGAAGAAAAAAGAGAAAGGCATTTGAACTGTGAGCAGAGAAGAAAAAAATAAATTTGGAAATTTTGTTCATGAGCAGCGAAAAAAAGAGGACGAGATATTGGAAATCTGTCAGGATATTTTCAGAAATTCCCGCAATGAACTGGCTGTTTCCATGCACTTTTTTCAGAGTGCACTCAGTGGACTTAAGGTTGTGCCATCAGCAGAAACACAGGTGATCGGCACAGATGGGAAGCTGCTTTATGTTTCGCTGCAGTGGCTGCTTCCCATGTTTATGCAGAACAAGATTCAGATCAACAGGCTGTATCTCCATGAACTTCTGCACTGTCTTTTCTGTCATTTGTGGAGCAGGAAGGAGAGAGAATGGAGAATCTGGGATCTGGCGGCAGATATTGCAGCAGAGAGTATTCTGGATGAGCTTTACCAGAAACCGGTTTATATCCGACCGAACAGTTTCCGGCGGGAATGCTATCAGAAGTGGCGAGAGAATCAGAAGGTACTGACCGCAGAAAAGCTGTACTATGTACTTTTGAAATGTGAGGAAGAAGAGCTTGCCCGGCTGGAGCAGGAGTTTCGAAAGGATGATCATCATTTCTGGTATACACCGAACAACCGCAGCGCAATGTCTGACCGACAGAAAAAATGGGAAGAAATGCGCCGCAAAATGCAGACAGAGATGGAACTTTTTTCCAAGGAGGCTGCCGGTGATTCACCGGGACTTGTGGAGCATCTGCAGGCAGAAAACAGAAAACGTTATGATTACCGGGAATTTCTGCGCAAATTTTCTGTACTGAAGGAAGAAATGCAGGTAGATATGGATTCTTTTGATCCGATTTATTATCATTTTGGCATGGAAACCTATGGAAATATGCCTCTGATAGAACCGCTGGAAACAAAAGAAATGAAAAAAATCGAAGATTTTGTGATCGTGATCGATACTTCCATGTCCTGCAATGGAAGCCTGATCCGCAGGTTCCTGGAGGAAACCTACAGTGTGCTTTCAGAGTCGGAGAGTTTTTTCCATAAAATACAGGTTCATATCATCCAGTGTGATGAGAAGATCCAGGATGATCAGGTGATCCACAACCAGAAAGAGATGGAGGCTTATCTTTCGGATTTTACAGTCAGAGGATTTGGGGGAACGGATTTCCGCCCTGCATTTGCCTATGTGGAGCATCTGTTGAAAATGGGAGCTTTTCAGAGGCTTCGGGGGCTTTTGTATTTTACAGACGGGTACGGAGTATTTCCGGCAAAGATGCCGCCATATGACACGGCTTTTGTTTTTATGAAAGATGACTACCGGGATGTGGATGTACCGCCGTGGGCGATCAAGTTAATTTTAGATACACAGTAACTATTCAGAAGGTAGTATCCCGCGAGGCGTTTTGGCATGTTTTTTGCC
>OGQO01002916.1_pt1 | contig 12540 bp, 8 predicted proteins | sample 1553241 | NCBI WGS metagenome assembly OGQO01 (sample SAMEA2579933, study PRJEB22360) | human gut metagenome | biome: human gut; feature: human-associated habitat; material: faeces | place: Denmark | collected 2008/2010
CCCGGCGACGAGATCTACATGGCCAATGTGCGCAACGGCATCCTCTACGGGGGCCAGTATAAGTCGCAGGCCGGCCAGGAAAAGGCTCTCAGCGGACTGAAGGTGCGCCTCTGACCACCGTCATCCCGGCAATCCGCAACATGACCGACGATGAAAGCCTATCTTAGACAGACAATACTGACGTGCATACTCCTCGCGGCCGCGATAACGGCGGTCGCGGGGAACGCGCCGTCGCCGGCCCCGGTGGAGAAATGCGACCTCTTCACCACGGAGCTGAAGCAGATGCTGCCTCCCGAGATCGCGGACTTCGTGGAGAGATATCTCCATCAGCGCCTATATGCCGACAAGGATGCGGCCGAGACGCGCAGGCGTCTCGATTTCGACGAGGTGGAATGCTCTTTCCCGCTTACCCCCGCCTCTGTCGATGCCCTCAGGGAGGCCGACGGCATGAGCATCCTCCTCGAGAGGGGACGCCGCTACCGCATCAGCTGGCTGCGCGGCGAGCAGACCATAGGAGAGATGGGATTCCCGGCCTCCTTCAACCTCATACTCTTCACCAACCAGAAGAAGAGCTATGAATGGCTATGCGGCCGCCTCCGCGAGCTCGCGGGGCGGAAGAGAGACGACGCCATCCGCTATGTCGGCCACAGACCCGACGGCCGGCGCAAGCCCTTCTGCCGCCCCGGAGTGGAGTTCTATCTCGGCCATCTCACCTCCGACATATATCTCGACAGCGTCTCGGGACGCCCAGTGTGGTCGGAGGAATTCGCTCCCCAGTCGCTGGCCAACCTCTTCGTAGACCCGCGCCCTGTAGCCGACATCGACGCCGAGGTCTCCGTGAAGTCATACACCGGCGACACCGAGACCATACGCCTGCCGTTCAGCACGCTGCGGGAATTTCTGGAGGAGAGCGGCACCCACCCCTACTTCGGCGTCAGCTCCGGGCCCGACGCCTCCGGCTCTTTCGAGGCCGTGGCCGTCTACCACAATCCCACCGTGGCCTACCTCCACAAGATGGAGCTCACGGTGAAGCCCGGGGAGCTTTGGCTCGGAGACGGCGCCCGCCCCGCCGTCAGCATCGAGCTGATGCCCTACATCAAGCTCCACAATCTCGACGACCTCTGGGGCGAGAAATAGTTTTCACCTCTCATAACACTCAATCACAATGAGACCAATCATATTCATATCCGGCATCATGCTCGCGATATCCGGCCTCACCTCCACCGCCGGCGCCCAGTCGGTGAAAGACATCATGGGTGACAGGACGGGCGCCTATATCTACGCCCAGGCCACCGACGTCTCGGCCGACGATGCGCTTAGCCGCGCGGCAGAGGAACTCAGCGCCCGCGTCGACACCTACATCGGCGCCAACAAGCTCAAGACCGTCAACGGCGCCTGGCGCGAATGGATCAAGCGCATCATCAACGAGAAATACGGCCGCACACGCGTCTTCCTCTACCTCTCGGTGACCGACCTCAAAGTGCCGCCGCGCCATAACCCGGATGATGCCGCCCTGCAGGCCGGCATGGCCTCACAACAGGCCGGTCTGGCCGCCCAGGAGGCCAGTCTGGAACAGCAGGAGGCCGGCCTGCAGGCCCAGGAAGCACAGATACAGGCTCAGGAGGACATTATCAAGGCTCACGATGAGGCCATCCAGGAGCAGTATGACGCCATGGTCGAGGCAGACGCCCGAAAAGCCGAAGCCGATGAAATCATGGCTGAGTCATCGGGCGAGCCCGAGACCGAAGAGACAGCCGTGGCCGAGACCGATTCCTCGGTATTGGCCGAGGGCCCCCTCGCCGACCTCATTCTCAAGATCGTCACCGGCAAAGACGTCACGTCGCTCCTCGCCAAGGCAAAGAACATGCGCGTCATAAGCCTCTACGGCAACACCGACAGCAAATACATGCCCCACGCCTACCTCGTGTATGACGACGGCGGCACGACCCGCGTCTACTCCCCTATCCGTAAAGACGGCACCCGCCTCAGTTTTCCCGACGGCGCCTCCCTCACCTCCCCGGCCGGAAGGCTCGTGGCCTGGTTTCTGAAGAAATGATTAAAACCCCAAGAAGATGCATCTGAATATTAAATCCATAATGCTGCTCCTCGCATGCCTCACGGGCCTGGCGGCGACAGCCAAAGACCATACGGTCGACGTGGAGGTGGCATACGGCCTCAACCACGATCCGGCGCTCAAGGCAAAGGTGGAGCACAACGCCTCCGCCATCATCACGGCGCTCAACCGCGCGGCCGACCTCGGCGAAGGCGTGAACTACACCGGAATCGACATCACCACCGAGGCCAAGGCCGCCCTCAACAACCTCCTCATCGGCAAGAAGATCGCCTACGCCTCTTTCGACGACGACTTCAACACCCCGGTCTCGGAGAAGGTGGCCAGAAACCAGTTTGGAGAGTATGAGCTCCGCAACATACCGGTGCTCTTCATCGACAGCGAGAATCCCGACGACGCCAACTACGAGGAGATAGGCATCACCTTCAGCCCCAAGGGGGTGATCGAGAACGTCTACATCACCATCGAGCGCGAGCAATACAACAAGATCCTCAAGGGGATGACCGAGGTGAAGGACGAGAGCAACCGCCTCGCCATCCTCTCGTGGATGGAGGCTCTCGCCACCGCCTACCACGAGAAGGACCTCAACTGGTTTAAGACCTTCCTCAGCGACGACGTGCTCGTGGTGACCGGCTCACGCAAATACACCCCCAACGGCGAGACCTTCACCTATACCGAATACGACAAGGCCGGATATCTCCAGAAACTCGACAGATGCTTCAAGGTCAATCCGGTGATTGAGGTGAAATTCAACGACATCACCGTCATGGGCCACGCCCTCGACGACAAGGGGCGCTACTACGCCGTGGAGTGCGTGCAGTCGTGGAGCGCCACACATTATTCCGATGTCGGACGCCTCTTCGTGGTGTGGGACTTCGGCCACCCCTCCGGCCCGCAGATCCTCTTCCGCGGTTGGACCGAGATGGACGACCCGAAGAAATTCAACATCTACGAGATGCCTCTGCTGCTTGAGAAATGATGAGACCTCCCGCCCACACAGTCATCCGGGAAAGCCGACTGAGAACCATCGCGGCTCTCCTGGTGTGTCTTTTCGCCTCCGGCGCGAGCGCACAGCTCTCCACCCTCGTGCCCAGGACGATGACCCACCTCACGACTCCCAACAACGGCTCTCTGAAGGCGGCTCACCTCGAGATCGTCTTCTCCGAGCCGCTCGAGGGGGTGGAGGTGATCCCCGACTCGCAGAACGCCTCTCCCGACCCCTCCTATCCCACGCAGCCAGGCAAGGCGCACGCCAGAGCCCTCTCCGTGGAGCAGGCCGGGGTCTTCGCACGCAAGGTGACCGTGGTGCATCCCGATTTCGCCCCCTGCGTCATCATGTTCGACTCCATCGGCTTCACCGATAAGGTGAAGGCAGGAGAACACTACCTCATAGAGGTGGAGGTGCCCGGAATGACGCTCGTGGAGGCCAACAAGGCCTTCTACAACCTCGACTTCCCCACGGCTGCGGCCCGCTATCAGGAATATCTCGACAGCGGCGACGGGAAAGACGCCAGCCTCGCCGCGCAGCGCCTCGCAGTCATCGCCGAGCTCGCCGACGCCAACAACCTTCTCGCCGCCAACATCGACTCGAAGGAGAGGGCCACCCTCTTCCGCTGCATGAAGGCCGCCGAGATGATCCACGACAAGACGCGCTCGCCGAAGGCCTACGAGCTCTACCGCGTCTTCCGCAAGCGGCTGTTCCCTTTCAGGGCCATTTCGGAATACGACGACGAGGGTGTGACGCAGCTCGCCATCGACACCGTCTACCACAAGCAGGGCGACAACCGCCCCATGTCCGACTCCCGGCTGCCGAAGGTCGACGGGCAGCCCTACTACTCCTGGATCAACGTCGGCATCGACCTCGACGACGTCTCCTTCACAGGTGGCGACCAGTTCCTTCCCGCCGAGCGCGTCGACGGCGACTACCGGCTCTACGTGCCGAAGGGCACCGCCGCGGCAGGCCCGATCACAATCCACCACCCCGACTGCGAGCCTCTTGTCTTCTCGCTCGCCGACTACGGCATACCGCAGGTCGGCGCAGCCAGCGTCTACGTCGTGAAGGTGGCCACTCCTCCGGCACTCCTCATCGAGGCAAACCGCGCCTTCGGCAACCTCGACTTCGCCACCGCCGGCGCGCTCTACGAGGAAATCCTCATGCAGGGCAACGCCCACGGCGAGGAGGCCCTCACTACGGCCGGCGACCGCCTTGAGGTCGTCAGGGGCCTGGTGGAAAACGACGCCACGGCCCGCTGGAAGGCGCTGCGAAAGGAAATCTCCGCAAAGGGATCGACTTTCTCGCGCTCCGAGCTTTCCGACAAGTGTCTCGTGCTCGCCACCATGGCCGAGACATTCGACCGCCACGGAGTGCCCGGCATGCAGCGCAAGGCCGCCAACTACCGGCGCCTCGCCAAAGACTACCGGACTGCCCTTTTCATCACCGTCAGCGCCATGCAGAGCGATGACCACGGCAAGCCCGTCTTCGACGCCGGAGGCGAATATGAGGTCTACAGGAATAAGGAATTCTTCCTCGAGTTCGACAAGTCGGAATTCGGCGGCGACGAGCTACGCGTCGCGATGAAGACGTCGACGCCTGGCCTCTTCAAGCGCTATCTTCCCGGAGAGGTGTCGCAGTGGTTTGCGGCGCATCCCTACAAGAGCCTGAAGGTGAAGCCAGTGGCGCGCGTATACAGGAACGGGGGATACAGTTGGGAGAGGATCGGCGACGACTTCGACCTCTACTCCGACAAAGATGCCCGCTCCTTCTCCATCACGCTCTACCTCAAATCCCCTGAATAATCAGAAGTCCCTCACTCTCTTGACTCTTAACTCTTGACTCTTGACTCTTAACTCTTAACTTTTGACTCTTAACTCTTTAAAAAATATACTTATGAGAAAAACTGTCCTTACAGCAATTGCTGCCATCCTCCTTTCCACGGGCTACACCCTGACGGCATCCATCCACCGCATGAACCCCGCTCCCGGAATCTCCGCCACCCTCTCTGCCGACGACGAGACCGAGCAGGAGCGCAAGGCCCGCGAGAAAGCCGAGAAAGAGCTCCGCAAGAAAGAGGAGAAAGAGCGTAAGGCCCGTGAGAAGGCCGAGAAAGAGCTCGCGAAGAAAAACAAGGAGCCGAAGACGGCCGACGAGATCATCGCCCTTCTCCAGGCCCTTGAATGGAAGAAACCCGCGCGCAGCGGCCTCGACGTCGACCGGTATTACGACAAGGCCGACGAGTTCTTCACCCTCCTCCGCACCGTAAGCGACAGCGTCACGATCTATCGCCCCGTGAAGGTGACCACCCCGAGCGGACGCGTCGAGGTGCTCCCCGTCGACAACACCGGCAAGTTCCGGAAGAAAGGCGAGGCCTTCGACCAGGCTCTCGAGACCGCCGGATACATGGTGTCGCTCACCACCCAGAGCGCCGTGCTCGCCGCCGAGACCCTCGCCCACTCGGTGCAGATAGCGCAGGACGCCATCCCGTTCGTGGGAAACAAAGACCGCAAGGCGGCCAACGTGCAGATCGCCAAGGCCACCAAGGCCTTCCCCCTGCTCAAGCAGCTGATGAACTCCCAGCGCAACATGGCGCAGCGGTATTTCCGTCCGAAGAACGTGGAGATCACCGACAGCGTCGACGAGGTGATCACCACCGAGGAGATCGACTTCATGGAGACCCAGGATATGACCGACGAGGAGCTCAACGCCTATATCGAGGCCGAGATGGCCGAATCCTGATAATTCCAGACCATGGCGAAAGATTCACGACCGGCAGCGGCCCGACTCCTCTTACTGGGAGTTCTGGCGCCTCTGCTGGCCGTCTTTACGATGCCCGGCGCCCTTGCCGCTCCAGGGGGCGCCCCTGATGCCGCCGCCCTGGTGGCTCAGGCCCGCGCATGCCTTTACAGCAATCCTAAAGAGGCCTCGCGACTCGCCGGAAAGGCGATTCAGATCTCCGACCTCGCCCGGCCCGACTCCACATGCCTCGCCGCCACTATCCTCTATGGCGAGGCAGAGCAGCTTCTCGGCAATTTCGATCTCAGCATACGGGTGTTGCACGACGCCGAGACTTTTGTCGACAGGTCTGACTCCCGCACCCTCGGCTGTCTCTACGCCCTCCAGGGCCGCGTGCTCGGCAAGCTCGGCGATTTCCCGCGCTCCTCAGAGCTCAACGACCGCGCCACCTCCATATTCCGTGCCCTCGGCGACTCAAGCGCCGTCGCGTGGTGCTACAACGAGCGCGGAATCATGCTGCTCAACACCGACCAGTTTGCCGTGGCCGAACACCTCTTCCGCCGGGCCCTCGACATAAACCGCCGGCTCCACGACCTCAAGGCCATAGCGAGCACCCTCAACAACCTCTGCCTCTATCCGGGAGACTCCCGCGAGAAGCTCGAGATGATCGACGAGGCCATAGCCATCAACCGCAACCTCGAGTCGACATGGGGACTCGGCGAGAACCTCAACAACAAGGCCAAGCAGCTCTGCTACGCCGGGCGTCCCCGGGAGGCCATCGGCGTGCTCGCCGAAGCATATTCCCACATCAGCCAGATCGAGGCCCGCGAGCTCCTGTGCGACTACTATGAGTATATGGCCATGGCCCATTCCGGCATCGGCGACTACCGCTCGGCCTACGAGTATCTCGGCAGGATGGCCGGCCTCGTGCGCGACCTCCAGCGCCGCAACAACCAGCGCAACGCCGAGCTCGAGCTCAGCCACAAGCGCCTCACCGACCAGACACACGCCGCCGAGCGCCAGGAGATCGACTACAGGATCAAGCTCCTCTACCGCAACCTCTGGATTCTCGTCGCCGTCGTGGTGCTCGGGGGCATCAGCGCCTTCTTCTTCTACAAATGGTATCGCCATGAGAAGAACCTCCAGCTCCTCACCGCCCGCCACGACCTCGACCTCAAGGACAAGGAGCTCGACGCCCTCAAGCTCCGCCAGAAGCAGCTCGAGCTCGAGAACGCGCGCAACATGCTCTCGGCATCACATCAGGAGCTCACCGAGTTTGCCGCCTTCCTCAGGAGCCGCAACGAGATGATGGGCCGCATCCGCGAGATGATCCGCGAAGCATACAGGATGGACCCCGACACCATCGTGCCCCACCTCAAGAAGACCAACGCCTTCATCTCTTCCTGCACCACCAACGACAAGACCTCCCAGTCGCTGCTCATGAAGGCCGAGGAGCGCAACAAGGATTTCCTCACGCGACTCACCGAGCGTCACCCGGCCCTCACCAAGGGGGAGCGCAACCTCGCCCTCCTCATCCGCGGGGGCCTCGCCTCGAAGGAGATCTCGATGCTCCTCGGCATCGAGCCACGCACCGTCAACATGAGCCGATACCGCCTGCGCAAGGCCCTCGACATCCCCACCGAGGAAGACCTCCACGACTATCTCCAGAAGCTCTGAGCGACATGGCCGGGAGGGTGCAGGAAAATTGCAAACGTATTAAAAAGACGATATGCCGAAATCCGGCGCTTTCCTTTCCGAAGGCGCCGGATTCTCCGTTTTGTATATATCTCCGAAAGCGTATCTTATTGATATTAAGGTCAGGCGTATTCTCATTTGTAGACACTGAGAATATAGTCCAAAGCCGTTTTGTATACATCGGGTAGCCATTCAGGGCTTGACAGACACTTGCATATACTCTAACTTAGCGGCGGAAAAAATCCATAAACGTTTAACCTATTTAAATCATCATGGCAAACTTAGCACATCTGAAGAGACGGATCCTGCAATGGCTGATCCTCGTCTGCGTCGCCTTCCCGATGCAGGCCCTCGGCCAGAAGATCACCGTCACAGGCACAGTGAGTGAAACAAACGGCGAACCGGTGATCGGCGCCACTGTTATGGAAAAAGGCACCGCCAACGGCACCGCTACCGACATCGACGGAAAATACACCATCTCCGTCGACCCCAAGGCCACTCTCGTGGTCTCTTACGTGGGCTACGACACCCAGGAGATTAAGGTGAACGGCCAGACGACTATCGACATCACAATTAAGGAGAACGACCAGCTTCTCGACGAGGTGGTGGTGGTCGGATACGGCACGATGAAGAAGAGCGACATGACTGGCGCCATCTCCAGCGTCAGCGGCAAGGACCTCGCCAAGCGCGCCACCACAAATCCCGCCGAGGCCCTCCAGGGCAAGATCGCCGGCGTCAACATCCAGAAGAGCGGCGGCAACGCCGGAGCGGGCGTCTCGGTCAAGATACGTGGCGTCAAGACTTTCGGCGACAACGAGCCCCTCTACATCATCGACGGATTCCCCGGCGACATCAACGCCGTCAACCCCCAGGACATCCAGAGCCTCGAGGTGCTTAAGGACGGTGCCGCCGCCGCCATCTACGGTTCGGTGGCCGCCAACGGCGTGGTGCTCATCACCACAAAGTCGGGCGCGCGCGGCGATGTCAAGGTTGACTTCAACGCCTACGTCAGCTGGACAGAAATCGCCAACCGCCTCGAGATGCTCGACGCCGACGAATACAAGAGCGTACACACACAGATGTACAACAACTGGAACTCACACGTGATGAACCATCCCGAGATCTACGATCCCGACGGCACCGGCAGCTTCGAGAACTCGCTGCTCGCGCTCCCCGAATACCTAAGCCACAACACCGGCGTCAATACCGACTGGCAGAAGGCCATGACACGCACCGGATTCTCGCAGAACTATATGGTGTCGGTGCGCGGCGGCTCCGACTTCGGACGCTACTCCGTGAGCTACAACCACGCCGACGACAAGGGTATCTTCCTCGGCAACAAGCACCGTCAGGACATCGCCCGCATAAAGGTCAACGCCAGCAAGTATATCTTCGACTTCGAGGCCAACATGGCGTTCAAATACACCAAGACCGAGCAGCCCCAGTATCAGCTCAAGGAAATGTATGGCATCTCGCCCCTCGTGCCCGTCTACAACGAGAACAACGAGTATGGCTTCGGCCTCACCGACTTCGACGGCCTCCCCAACAACCGCAATGTGATGGCCGACAACTACTACCGCCAGAGCGACTCCCGCTACTACCACACCACGGCAAACGCCGCCATCACAGTCAACTTCACACCCTGGCTCAACTTCAAGACCAGCTACGCCTACCGCGGCGAGCATGAGCGCGACTCCTACCACACCCCCGCCTACGTCGCCGACGTCCGCGCCAAGACGGAGTATCCCTACAATGAGGAGACTTCCGCCTACTGGGAAGAGCAGATCAACGAGAACGTGCTCTCCTTCAACAAGACCTTCGGTCTCCATTCCGTGCAGGCCGTGGCCGGCACCTCGATAATGGCACGTAAATACAACTGGCACACCGTAGGCGTCGACGGCAAGACCACCGTCTACAAAGTGGAAGACGGCCAGCTCGTCATCAACGAGACTCCCGCCGGATTCCTCGACCAGAGCTTCACCACCATCGGCGCCGGCGCCGGCGGCACTTTCTCCGGCTCCGGCTCCAAGTGGAACTACCGCCGCGTGTCATACTTCGGCCGCGTCAACTATAACTTCGACGACCGCTACCTCCTCCAGGCCACAATCCGCCGCGACGGCTCGTCCAAGTTCGGCTCCGAATCCCGCTGGGGCACCTTCCCCTCCGTGGCCCTCGGATGGAGAATCTCCAATGAGGAGTTCTTCCCGAAAGACAACTTCGTGAGCAACCTGAAGCTCCGCGCAAGCTGGGGACGCCTCGGCAACGAGAACGCCCTCGGATACTACGACTTCCTCGCCCTCATCTCCACCTACAACACCAAGTATCAGGGATACGTGCAGGGCAACGGCGACAACGCATGGGCCGGCAGCATCGCACGCGCCCTCGAGAACCGCTCGCTGAAGTGGGAGACCACCGACACCAAAAACATCGGCGTCGACTACGGATTCCTCAACAACCACATCAACGGATCTATCAACTGGTATTACAACAAGACCGAAGACCTCCTCATCACCAAGGTGCTTCCCCCGTCGGCCGGCCTCTCCAACCCCATCCTCAATGTCGGCAAGATGCGCAACACGGGCATCGAGTTTGAGATCAACTACCAGGACTCCCGCGCCGGCTGGGACTACAACATCGGCCTCAACCTCGCCACGACATCCAACAAGGTGCTCGAGCTTTCCGACCCCGACCAGGTGCTCTACGGCGAAGGCCTCAAGTTCGGCACCGAGCACTTCCCCACGCAGACCATGGTGGGCCATCCCATCGGCTCATTCTTCCTCTATAAGACCGACGGCCTCTTCCAGAGCGACGAGGAAGCCCGCGCCTACGTCAACGACCGCGGCGAGCGCCTCCAGCCCCTGGCCGACGCCGGCGACGTGAAATTCGTCGACGTCAACGGCGACGGCGTGATCGACGACCTCGACAAGGTGGAGTGCGGCTCCGGCATCCCCAAGCTGGAGGTCAACCTCAACTTCTCCGTGGCATGGCGCGGCTTCGACCTCTCCGGCGTGCTCGGCAGCGCGTGGGGCCACAAGCTCTACAACGGCAACCGCTACTTCTATGAAAGCATGAACGCCGGCTCCAACTTCCTCAAGTCGTCGCTCGACGCCTGGACGCCCCAGAACACCAATACCGACGTGCCCCGCGCCATCTTCCAGGATCCCAACGGCAACCTCAAGGAGAGCGACCGATTCCTCGAGAACGGCAATTTCGTACGCCTCCGCCAGATCCAGCTCGGCTACACAATCCCCGCCCGCCTCACCAAGAAGATCTATATCGAGAACGTACGCTTCTATTTCGCGGCCGACAACCTCTTCACCATCACAAAATACAAGGGCGTCGACCCCGAGTTCTCGCGTGCCAACGTGCTCAACACAGGTATCGACAAGCTCATCTATCCCTTCACCCGCACCTTCACCATCGGTGCCCAGGTGACTTTCTGACCCTCAACCTCCTAAACACCGAATAATCATGAAAACAAAGATAATCATCCCGGCCCTCCTCCTCATGGCCGCATCATTCTCCTCTTGCGAGGACTATCTCACCGTGGAGAGCCCCGACCAGCTCACTTCCGCCAACTTCTGGCGCGACCAGAGCGACGCCGAGGCCGGTCTCGCCGCCGCATACTCACAGCTGGAATACTATATCGACACCTGGGAGTTCGCCGAGGTGAAATGGCCAGTCGAGGCCTTCCGCGAGGACATCGTCAACGTAGGCTCCGACGTCCCCAACTATCCCAACTGGATGGAGCTCTACAACTTCACCAACACCAACGGCAACTCGCAGGTCACCAGCTACTGGACCAACAACTACCGCGGCCTCTCCTTCTCCAACCAGGTCATCGCCAAGGTAGCCGAGATTCCCGACGGAAAGATCGACCCCGCGATGCGCACCCAGATCGTAAACGAGGGACGCTTCCTCCGCGCATACTACCACATCAAGCTCCTCCTCAACTGGGAGAAGATCATCGTGCGCGACCACTTCATCACCAATCAGGCCGACCTCAGCGCCCCCCTATCCGAGAGGGCCGACGCATGGGACTTCGTTGCTGAGGACCTTCAGGCCGCCACCGCGCTTCCCGCGAAGCATGATGCCGACCACCTCGGCCGCGCCACGAAGGGCGCCGCCTACGCATACCTCGGCCTCGTCTACCTCACACGAGCCTACGAGGAGCCCTCGCGCAAGGAGGAGTTTCTCGGCAAGGCCGTCGACGCCCTCTCCAACGTCACCGGCTATCAGCTCGTGAAGCAGTTCAACTCCATGTTCGACGCCTCCAACAAGAACAGCGCCGAGTCCGTCTTCGAGCTCCAGACCTCGATGAGCAACGCCAACGGCGCCAACTACCGCACCCAGCTCCACCGCTGGATCGGCTGCGGCGAGCTCTGGGGCTGGGATGAGATCCTCCCCTCCTCCGTGCTCTTCAACGAGTATAAGAAGGAAGGCGAGATCGCCACGACCGGCCGCTACGACTCCCGCCTCTACTACACCCTCTTCTTCCCCTGCGACTACTTCAACGACCAGGAGGCCGGCAATGTCTACGGCTACACATATTATGACTGGTTTGGAGAGGGGGCCACGAAGGTGGCCTTCCGCAAGCTGATGCCCGCCGACTACGACGGCCTTGCCGCCAACTACTGCGCCATCAACATCCCGCTGATGCGCTACGCCAACGTGCTGCTCATGAAGGCCGAGGCCCTCAACGAGCTCGGCCGCACCGCCGAGGCCATTCCCCTCATCAACGAGGTGCGCGACGTACACGGCGACATGCCTCCGATGACCGGCACCTCCAAGGAGGCCGTACAGGCCCAGATCGAGCACGAGCGCATGATCGAGTTCCCGCTCGAGAACTGGCGCTGGTATGACCTGCGCCGCTGGGGCAAGACCGCCCAGGCACTCCAGGCCGCGGGCCGCGCCGGCTACGACGCATCGCGCGCCTTCTACCCCGTGCCCCTCACGGAGCTCAACACCAACGACCAGCTGAAATAAGCTGACCAACGATTAATAGACACTAACGACCGATGTTCCGCATTATCCTCATCATGGC
>OGQO01002919.1_pt1 | contig 12532 bp, 12 predicted proteins | sample 1553241 | NCBI WGS metagenome assembly OGQO01 (sample SAMEA2579933, study PRJEB22360) | human gut metagenome | biome: human gut; feature: human-associated habitat; material: faeces | place: Denmark | collected 2008/2010
AACTGTTAAGTAATGACATTAATTTATGAAAGGAGGATGCACATATGGCACGAATAATGAATCCTGATTATATCGAAGAACCTCGCTTATTCAGAAACGAATGGAAAAATGATGAAGTTGATAGATCACAATTGAATAGAGAATTTCTTACAAATGAAGCTGGTGGGCTTAGAAAAGAAATAGAAGATAATATGCAAAATCTTGCTCTAACCGCTAAGCAAACCCTTCGAAGGAGAAAACCTATAACCGACTGGAAAACAACCAACAAATCATTTTTGAATATGTATAATACTCTTCATAAACTCGGGATAAAAAATAACAAATTTTTTCTTCGTTTGTATGATAGAGATCTTTCCGGTGTTGATGTATATAATACAACAATGCCAAAAGATTTACAACTAAAAATTATTTTGGAATGCATTATCAATCCATGGTATTTCTTAAGAGAAGTTTGTAGAATACCAGTTGATGGTAAACCAATTGAGCCAGGTGGCGGTGTTGCGTTTATTGCTGATCGTAACAATATTGCATCATGGTACTGTTTCTTGAATGGTATTGACCATTATGATAGTAAATCACGTCAGCTCGGTAAAACACAAAACGCAGTTGCTCAGTTAAACTATGCTTTTCATTTCGGAGCAATGTCTGCAACAATGTTATTCTTCTCTAAGGATTTTCCTTTAGCAAAACAGAATCTTTATCGTTTAAAATGTCAAAGGGATATGCTTCCTAAATGGATGCAAATGAGAATCGCTTTTAAAGACGATGGATCTATAGATAAAGGACAAGATAACGTTACAACCATGAGAAATCCTATCACAAATAATGTGATAAAAGTAATGCCTAAAGCAACATCTCAAGACGCAGCAGTAAAACTCGGTCGTGGTGAAACATCTTCTTTCTATTGGAATGACGAGTATGATTTCACCCCTTTTAATAACGAAATTATGGATGCTGCAGCTTTTGCATATTCTACTGCAAGAGAGAATGCTAAAAATAATAAGAGCTTATTTGGACGTATATTAACATCAACTCCAGGCTATTTAAATACACAGGCTGGTAAAGATGCCGAAAAACGTATTCAACGTATGCTTCAGTGGGATGATCATATGTATGATGAACCAATAAACAAAATCCATTCAAGACTCAATAGCAATAAATGTAATGGATATATGTATATTGAACATACATGGAAGCAACTAGGAAAATCTCTTGATTGGTATAAGAATCAGTGTAAACTTGTTGACTATGATGGCGATAAGATTCTTCGTGAAATTGAACTTCAAAGAATTCAAGGTAATGAATTATCTCCATTTAAAAAGCAGGCTCTTGTTTTTATTGCACAAAATAAGAAAACTCCTATTGAAAAAATAAAGATTGATAAAGAACTTGATCCAATTCTTCAATACGAGAAATTCAATAAAAAGATTACGTATATTTTATCTGTTGACCCTTCAGAGGGTTTGGCTTTGAATAATAATGCATTTACATTGATAAATCCACATACTCAAATGATTGCAGCTGAGTATAAATCCCCATATATCTCTCCTCCAGATTTCTTTAGAATGATTTGTGCTTTCATTAAGAACTATGGATTGAAAGTTATGATTGTTATCGAGTCAAATAGAGGTAGGGAATTGATCAATAGATTCTTAGAATCCCAGTATCGTTTTATGCTATGGTATGATGAAGACAAATTGACAGCAAAAGCAGTCAAGAATGTTGATCAATATGGAGCCGAAAGACAAGCAGCAAATGCTAGAAGATCCATTGGATTTGATACAACAAAAAGTACAAAACCATTGTTATTTTCCATCATCGAAAGATTTATGGAGGAAGAGCTGGAGAAAGTAAATACGGAATATCTAGTAAAGGATGTTGCCTGTGTACAAAGAAAGCCAAATGGGGCAATCATTATGGGTGTTGGAGACGATGACGAAGGTGAAGGACATGGAGATATCTTAATGGCGTATCTTATTGGATTATTTGTATTATTCAATGCAAAGAATCTTGAAGAATTTGGAATTCACCCAGGAGCATCTGAACCGGAAGACCCTGATAGAGAATTAACAATGGAAGAGCAAAGAATAAAGATTCAGTCTGTAATGGGTGACTTACCTCCAGAAATGCAAGAAATATTTAAGGATTATATGAGACAGACAGATCCTGTTGAATCTTCTCAAAAATATCAAAAACAAATTCAAATGGAAATGGAGATGCAGGAAGCAGCTATGAGAGGAACGGATGAATATTTTAATCCGGGTATGAATAGATTCATTGATCCTGGTCAACAAGATGATCTATGGAGATCTACAAATGAAGCTATTATGGAAGGCTATAACAGTGGTAGATCTGATCCTTCTAGGATGTTCAATGCTGAAGATTGGGTCTAATCTCCATATATCTACTATACTTTTGATTTTGTTATATATAACAAAGTATTAAAGACTTATGGTATTTTCATGAATATCACAATATTAGAACAGATAGTTTTAAATCAGAAAAATAATAAAGGAGGAATAGAATATGCCTAGATCAGGACAAATCATTCCGGAGCATCTTTATCCACACGAAATGGTAGTGGTTAATGATAATACGGAATATGTACAAACACTTCCTGAAGCAGAAGACGATTCGATCCATATGCTGTTTGTATTTGCATCCCCTAAGGGAATCGACAATTCCATTCAGGATATCAAAGGCGGATTGTCTGAATTTGTTTCTATGTTTGGCCAGGGTCCATTCAGTCTTTATGGACAGCCTTATTTAAATGCATACAATGCACATAAATCTGGTTATATTACCGGCCACTGCTTGCGTGTAACAGCAGATAATGCTAACTACGCAGCTTCTGTTCTTGTAGCTCTTTACAAGATTGACGAAACCGGAAAAATGACAGTCAAATTCAAGACAAGAACTGTTGACGATCCACTTACCGATCTGGATGACATGGAGTATCTCTACACGTCACCAAAGGAAGTAATTGCCGACGAGTCTGATGATGCTGGTTTCACGGAAGTGAAACTTATGACTGTTGCTGCACTTGGAAGAGGTAGCTACGGAAGAAAACTTCAGTATGCAATAACTTCAAACACCGGTGGAGACAAAGAGAATTCATACAAGAACTACATCTTCCACGTATATGAGAACTTCAGTTCTTTAAGCGAGGTAGAAACATTCTCGGTATGTTTTAATGAGGATGCTATTGTTGATGACGAAGCTCTGTTTGTTGATGGAGTTATCGAACACCCGACAGCAGGATCTAAGAGAATTAAGACATTAACTAACATCGAGGGATTCCAACAGATCATTGATGCATACAATGATGCAAACAGTGATTCTACATTCACTATCGATGATTTCGATGTGCTTCTTGGAATCAATAAATATACAAGAGATGCGATTACAAACTACGAAATCGACTCTATGTCAGAAGGAGTAGTTGTTCCAAATCTTACTGGAGGTATTGCACTTGAAGGTGGCGACGATGGAGATCTTGCAGATTCTGCATCAGCAGAAGTTCGTAAGGCAGCTCTTGAGGCAGCTTACTTAAAGGCATTCCAGGGACTTCTGGATCCTATGATCGTATCTAAGAATAAGTATCCATGTCATGTGATTTTGGATGCAAACTTCCCAGTTGAAACTAAGCAGGCAATTGCTGCTCTTGTTGAGAAGCGTGGAGACTGCGTTGGTATTATCGACTGTGGTACTGAAATTAAGAGCGTGAGATCACCTCTTACTTATGTGAAAAATAACCTTGATTCTTATCTCCGTAACAGGAATGAGGTAATTGAGGCAATCTGTGGTAAGATTCGTGATCCTTATTCAAAGAAACTTTCAACCGTAACAGTTACCTACTTATTGGCATATGCACTTCCGGTGCATTGGGCTGAGTATGGTGGAAAACATGTTCCATTCGCAGGTAACACCTATGGAATTATTGACAATGACTTTGTTGTAAACTCTATCTATCCGGTTTACGATGAGGATCTGCACTCAGATCTGATGGACGAAATGGTAGAAGAAAGAATCAACTTTGCCAGAATCAATGCAAACCAGCGTACGATCATTGCAACACAGACAACCAGACAGGTGAAGAGTTCTAATCTCTCTGAGCTTAACAACGTATTCATTCTGTTGGATATCAAACGTGATTGCGAGAAACTCTGCGCAAGCTATCAATATAACTTCTCAGAAGCTGAAGACATCGCTAGATTCAATAAGGATGTAGAGACTGTTCTTTCAGATTATGAGGACGCACAGGTTAGATCTATCCATGCATCATTCGACAAGAATGATTGGGAGGCTGAGAGAGGTATTCTGCATCTTTATGTTGAACTTGTTCACAAGGATCTGGTTAAGACCTCAATCATCGAGATCGATGTAAACCGTGGCAACACATCAACGTCGAACGAGTAAGGAAAGGAAGGTGGAAAATTATGGCAGCAACTATTCAAACAAATGCCAAAACTAACACCAAGAATTATCAGAACTTCTCATACTTCCTTGGTGGTATCGACGTGACACAACAGAACTTGGATCAGTTCACCCCATATATTCAGGGTGTATCTCGAATCTTTCTGTATACAGCGCCGATATTTATGGCAAAACAATATCCGAATGAGACAAAGAACTTCCGTTCATTGATCGAAACAGGATATACAAGAATTGACGGTATTGCGGACATTTCCGTTGACTTCGTTGATTTCGAAGGTGGTTTCAATGGTGATAAATTCTCCAATGTAAGCCAGGCAAGAGACGATACAGATACTCTTACAATCTCATTGTATGAACAGACTGGTTCACCAGTTCGTGAATATATTGAGACATGGGTAACCGGTACTCGTGACATTCGTTCTGGTATCGCACATTATCATGGTGCATTAGTAGATCACAGCAATGTGGTTCGCTATGGTGAGAAATACCATACCGCCGAGTTCATTTATGAAACCCTTGATCCTACTGCTCAGGAGCTTGAGTACGCTTGTATGTTTGCTCATGCATTCCCGACTAAGGTACCGAAGTCACATTTGAACTTCGAGAAGGGTAACCGTGACAACGTATCTATGGACCTTGACTTCAGGGTTAAAAAGTACGAGTCACCAGCAATCAATAAGGTTGGGCAGTATTATCTTGATGCATCTCGTATCGAGTACAATTACTTGAAGTTCAGCCCGAACATCACAAAAGCTGATGTAACCGCTGTTGCTCAGCAGTATGCTACAGGTAACAGCAACGGAATCTAATAAATTCCGATTAAATAAATAAAAAAAGAGACAGATCTTGATTGATCTGTCTCTTTTCACATGCCTTTAAGGCATCATCGTGGTAATGAATCTTCCCTTTCCTCAAGATCTGTATAAGATTTTGTTCTGGTAGGCCACATCTTTCGTTTATTTTCACCAGAAGCGTCCTGCCAGATTTCAAACTCAGACATATATCTGTCTAAATCATCATCGGAAAGAGTTTCCGCATTCATGTTATAGAATGTTTTCATATACCACTCAAAGGTTGCTGCTCCTGGTTTCTTCATTTGTTATCCCTCCAAGTTGTATATTATCTCAATGTTTCCCTTTCATTCATCAGTTCATTGATGAGTTGCATGATCCCGCTGTTTTCTTCACCATGTCGACTTATCCAATCGTCATTAATCTTTTCAAGTCGACTAACACGTGAATCTATTTGCTTCTTACGCATTTCTTTTTCTACATCAGTCATAGAATTTACCTCCTTTCTAACCTGGTAACTATGCTTAACCGACACAACTACATGAATGCCGTTTATGTCGATATGTAGCAATTCATATGTCTCCGGTAAAACTTCGCACAATAACTTAGCAATCGTCTCCTCTTCATTTCTTTGGGCCTTGATCATCTCAAGAAGAATATTTTTCTGATCGATAAGGCTATTCTTCTGCTCCCATAATGAGCTAGATTCCATCAGAAGAGACCTATTGTAAGAAGCAAACACCGGATTGCGCTCTGTCTCTGTAAGATTGTAATCGATGTCGCTCAGTCGATTATTAATGACCGCGATCGACCTATTTATTTGATTAACCTTACTTATTAATGTTCTCATTGTCATCATGTGACATTCCTCCTTTGGATTTGTTATTTTTCATTATCACAATATAACAATATGTATATTTTTTAGTATAAAATACGATAAATGATGAGAGACTTAATAGTCTCTCATCATCTTTATTTAAATTAGAAAGGGTTATCACTTGGATTGTCTTGATTGCCGTCTTGGCTTTTTTTCATCATTTCTTCTGCAACTTCTAATTCTGCATCTTCTTTAAATTGCATCAATTCATCCCAATCAATAAATGGAGAGTCATTTTTTACAATTTTAAGAACGAGTACCTCTTTGATTCTTGTACCATTTGGATTCTTTTCAGTATCTGTAAGTGTATCCCTGCCAAGGGCAGTCTCAGCAAGAGCCTCGGCTGTTTGAATAATACTACTTACATATTCACTGTTATTTGAATTAACAAGAACTCTTGGCCTTGGAAGTTTGATTTCCAGGCTTTGAGCACAAATTGCTTTTTGGTCATCCGTAAGGTTTGAATTTTCACAGAGTTTCTTATATAGAAGAGTAGTTGGCTCTTCTAAATCTGCTTGAAGAGATGCAATTCTTCCTGCAAACTTAATATTTGCAGAAACTAATTGTTTTGCAAAATCTGCAGATCCAGCGTATTCCATAATAACAGAAGGAACTCCTGTACCAAGAATTGCCATTTGCTCCAACTCTTTTTCATATTCTGGATTCATGTCAATCTGCTGACCCTCTTGAATCTCAAATTCAACTAATTTATTACCATCTCGTGTTGTTGGTATTGCCATATTTCCATCACGATTAAATTTGTTGAATACAAGATTTGGCGATAATAAATCATTGAATGTTACATCTTGATCTTGAAGATCTCTGATAATTCGATTTAACTGATTTGTGTCATACACATTGACAGGACCACGATGAATATGTGCAATAGTTTTATTTCCAGTCTTATTGATGTAATTAAGCATTCTTGTCACTATCATAGATAATAGTAACTTTGCTGGGAACAGTGAATCTGATAGAATAGATTCTCCAAACCCATCTTCATTTTCCTGAATTGTGAACGGGATTATATCCGATTCAGGAATAAACTGAATATTGTAATCTTTATCTGTCAATCCATTTGCAATAATAACATCACTGATCAATTTCTTATATTCTGCATTTTGTGTAACAAATTTATTATCGAAATTTTTCAGGATTCCTTCCGAAATTGTATCAACAATGCGCTGGACAGCATCGTGCTTTTTTGCTTCTCCAACATTAACTGCGCTGAATAAAGTATTTCCGATACTATTAATACCAGAAACCTCTCCTACAGAATTTTTATTTTTCTTTGCCTTTGGATGAATAAGATAATATCCAATTACCTGATCAAATATCTTTAATGGTATCAATTGCTTTGGTTCAATGTACTTGATATATAAACCAGGAATATTAAATTTACTTGGTCTAGGTGCTTTCTCATCACTACCAATAGTTCCATCTGGCATGGTTAATTCCAATGGATTTTTAACCAAAGAACTGTTTCTGTTATTACCTTTATTCTTCGATTTCACGAAAGCATCAAAAGCACCTTCTGAATCTGATAAGGTTGCAGCTGATTCTAATGCCTCCGTGTATACAGTAGAACTATCGCACTTTATTTGTGGAAGTGATTCATATAGCGAATCCATAGTGGATTTTACATAAGAAGAATCAAGTTTCTTCTTTTTCGAATCAATTGGATCTGCGTTAGAAAGGATTGATCTAACACTTTCCATAGCCGGAGTAATATCCACATCTCCAAGTACGTAGCTTTCAGTGGCCTTACCATTCTTTTGATCAACATAATTTCCGAATTGACCTTTATTTAATCCGTCTAAGTTCTTATTTTCTCTTTTCTTGATTGCATCATATTCTTCAAAAATTCTATTGTAAGAAACTGCATAAACATAATGAGTTCCTGCAATAAGAGATTTCTTAAACACAATCGTTTTTAGTCTCTTTAGAAGTTTTAACTCCTTTTCCATTCTTTCAATTTCATTAATAATAGCTGACCTGTCTTCATCACTAACTCCATCTGCCAATATAATCTTTCGATTAACTGTTTCTGCCATATTATCTGAAGAAACTACAGCATCTAATACTGTTTTAACAGCTTCTCCCAATGCTGGAATGAATTTGGCAATAAATTTTAAGTCAGTCATTTCAATGAACTTATTCCTATACATTTCTTGGAAATAACTGAATATATCATTGATATTCTGTGTGAATAAATCGTTCACTCCAGGATCTTTATCCGGAGATTTGATATTCTTCATTTTTGATTCCTGATCTAAATGTATGGAATGAACAAAGTCTACGATAGATCCTTGGGACAATCCTTTCGAAATTTCTAATTCTCTATTTAAGATATTTCTAAATTTTTCATCCTTTGCCTTTAATATGGATCTATCTGAATAACTATTATCGATAACCGAGAAAATATTTCTGGCTGCTCTGTCAAACATGGACAGCTCATCAATATTTTGATCTTGTCGATTACGATTCCTTTTCGATTGTTTTTTCGTAGTCGGCATTTATAGTTCACTTCCTTTCTCGTATAATTTATTTGGTTTGTTCTCAGAAATATCCAATTATACTGACAAAAAAAGAACATTCATGCTACTTCAATTTTTTTTCATTATTTTTTGCATGTGATTTCTGTTGTTCGTAATAGATAGTTAAAATCAATGTTGCCAATATTAGGATGAATTCTGAAATACTAGCAATTATTAATTCAATTCTTCCTAATGTTATAGAATATATAAGATCTGCAAGAGAACTAACACTCCATAAAACCCAGCTAGCAACTGATAAATCCTCTGATTTTTTTGTTTTTAACAACTTTAATAGCTGTGGTATGTAAGATATGTAAGTGCATAATGTTACAATTAACATAGTTAATATAAGAATTATTTCTTTTATCATATTAAACAGTCTCCATCTCCTTTAATTCTGAATATTAAACATTAAAATATAATGTCATTAAGTTAAGAGACTTTGATTGCCTTAACTTAATGACATTAGTTCTTCTTTTAATTACATATTAAGCTTTGGTCCAACGAGGAACCCCATTTTTATACATATACATGACTCCTTTGCCAGTCTGTCTAGCATATTCAATTTCACTCTTTGTTGATTCTCCTATGTAATCATTCGGATTCACAACTAAGATCGCGTCGCACATATCAATTCGTTGAAAATGCTCTTCCTTCAAGAGATTGTGCAGCCGTACCTTTTCATCATCCGATAGAGAATCCCAATATTCTTTATCTCTAGAATGATGAAATACTGGACAGCATAAAACAACATTTCCTTCCGTAGTCAATTCTTTTTGAGCAACCATGAAATCATCATAAAACTTGGTGCTCCCGCATAAAGTAACAACCGGATATCTGAGTTTATTTTTCGGCATTCTTCTTTTTTCCTTTCTTTTTCTTCTTATCCTTTTTAGGATGCTCCTGTAGATACTCTTCTAAATATTTTTCCGTCCCATTTTTCAAACGATCGGCTTTGATTCTCATGGCATGGCTTAATTCATCATCTTCGGCTCCAACTAAATGCTCAAGATAATCAATAGAGATTCTAACATCAGCAATTTCTTCCATAATATGATCTTTATCACTTTTCCTCTGATGTATTTAGAAGTCTCCTGAATAAGTTCTGATAATTCTTCCATGAGAATAACCAATCGAAACGTTCCTTTCGGAAATGTTTTCCAGATCTCAGTATCCTCATCTACTTTTAAGCAGTATTTAATTAGCTTTCGTAATTCTTTCTTAGAAAGTTTTTCAAAATCTACTTCTTCCATTCTTTTTCTGAATTCCATTTGATCCATCTTTAAAATCCTCCTATAATCAATTTTATTCACTGATTTGTTGTAATGTATTGAAGATCGTATAACAGTCATAAAGATCTGTTTCGTTCTTAAGCATGTAGAATACTCGACAATCTCGAGAGTCAATCCTCTGATAACAATTTCTTGATATGTTAATTGCATCATCCTTTTTTATATCTAACATTAAATGCTTTGTTAAGGTAATACTTGCATCGTTATATGATAGAACAACGGGATTTGCATTTGCAATCGCATCAATCTGTTCATCCATCAAACGACTAAAATTTCCACAATCTTTATACGATATATACCCTTCTCCTCCTAATTCAAAGAATCGTTTATACATCTTTGGAATGATTCTGGCTTTTCGGTATTCTTCATCATTTTTTTCATTTGTATTTACAATGTTAACTGTGATAGATAAGTCTTGGTCATCTTCTTGACCGAACTCAAACGATGTATCATTTTCTTTAATTGTCATCTTAGATTTCTTTGCTTTTTTAGCATAATCAAAAAATTGATTCGGGAGAATCATTGCGCCATAAAATAGATTAATCTTTTCTGGATATCTCAGATGTATCATTTTCTCTACAAAAGGAACTAATGATTTCATATAAATAGTTCCATCATATGAAATATAATAGCATTCAGAAATATTCTTTAATCGTTGATTAATCTTATTTAACTCAGAATACTGTTTTTTGATTATGTCATCTCTTGTTAATTCTTTTGCCAATTATAATTCCCCCTTATATAAAATCTTCTATATTGTCTTCAATATGAGTTGCAATTTGTGTAAACGATGGTAAATGGAAGAAGGTTTCTCCAAACGCAGTTGGATTATTTTCTGACAATCCCTCAACCATCAAATTACTTTTGTCTGCAGTTTTATTGTAAATAACTTGGTCGTCGCCGTCGATGATATACATATTTTCATATAACTTAATTTCAATATTATCAGGATCTTCCAAATACACCTTTCCGACCATTGTTTCATTAGATGAGTTCATTATAAGCATTCCCGTAGGGTACTCACTTGTAATATCAAAATCAATTGCATGGTCATGAATGTATTTATTAAGAGCTCCCAAAAGTACATATCCAGTCGAACTACAATGACCAGGATTCATTACAAATGCTCCTGCAAATTTGTCTTTCTTTTCTTCCTTAATCTGCTCTTCTGTTTTTGGTACTTTAAATAACTTATTCTTATTCGATCCCATAACCATTCCTGATTCCATATCTGCAAATAATCGTAAGTCATTACCAACTACAGTTGTTGATGTAAATACTTCAGATGGTTTCAAAGAAGATGTTGTCATCACAAGATAAATATAGTTTGCATCATGAGTCTTCCTTTCAATACCAACCTGAAGAAGAACGTCTTTGATATTGTATTTAATGAATTTCCACCAGTCATAATATGGGAACATTTTAATATTTCCATATTCTGAATAATCTAACTTTTCGTCCTTCAATTCATTCTTTGCAATAGCATTTAACTTCACGGATGGTAGTTTTCCTTTACCTGATCGAATACCCGCATAATTAACCATCTGGTCCATAAAAGTTGTTTTTGTATAAGTATCAAAGATATGTTTTCTTTTATGAACTTGGGCATTTTTGTCTTCGTGCCATTTTACTTTTCTTGGTCCAAAGTCTGGGCTACAAATTATTTCAGATGGATCGATTCCTAAAAATCTCGGTCTTTCGATCAAGTTAGAAATATCGTAAGGAGCGTTCCAGAAGAATGCATAATCATTTTGACAATATTCTATAATCTTCCAATACGCCTTATACATGGAAACTTCATCTTCGAATACCATGATCTTATAATCAATCTTACCATAAGTTTCTTCAAAATCTTTTCGGCATTCTTCTTTAAATTCATCGATTCTTGCAATAAAATCATCTGTCTGCTTTTTAAATCTCTCTCTAAGTTTCTCATAAAATTCATACTTTTTACTTGTTTCTGGAACGTGAGGGACATTATCCTGTACACAAACTAATGTATACATAACATCCTTTCCTTCATCAAAGTAAGAGATTGCATTTGTAGGAGTTTCTCCAGGTGTAGGAAAACCATCTTCTATTTGTATAATATCAGACTCGATATCGGAGAAACCTAACGTGAGAGGTTTGTTATCTGTCTTACATCCGTATTCCTTAAAGAATTGCATAATGTAAAAATGTTCAATATCCATATCAATTTGATATACGTATTTTGAGAATTTTGCATCTTTAGGACTACATCCTAAAATTTTCCCTATCTCAGCATATCTGAATTTATACGGAACTAAATACTTATCACACTCTTCTTTCTTTATGAAATTCTTATAATAATCAAAAGTTCGATATTGTGGTTTTACTACATAGATTTCGATCTTTGGATTATTCAACGTTTCTATGTAAATCTTTCCAGTATCAATATCTTTGTAGACAATATCTAAAACATCATCTGGTGTTTTAAAATCATTTGTACCAGAATCATAATATGTTCTCAGTATCATAAGCTTCGACTCATCTAAAGCTCTTGGTAAAAATTTCATATAATTCACCTACCTTAAATTTTTTATGGAGTTGTTGCAAGTGGTGTACATTTCATAAAAA
>OGQO01002926.1_pt1 | contig 12520 bp, 8 predicted proteins | sample 1553241 | NCBI WGS metagenome assembly OGQO01 (sample SAMEA2579933, study PRJEB22360) | human gut metagenome | biome: human gut; feature: human-associated habitat; material: faeces | place: Denmark | collected 2008/2010
TCCGGCGCCTACATAGCCATAATCAGCATCGGCCATTTCTCCGGGGCCGTTGACAATGCATCCCATGATTCCTATCTTGAGTCCTTTCAGATGGCCGGTGGCTGCCTTGATACGGGCAATGGTACTTTCCAGGTCGTAGAGGGTGCGTCCGCAGCCGGGACAAGAGATGTATTCGGTCTTGCTGGTACGTACACGTCCGGCTTGCAGGATACCGAAAGCAGTGGCATCCACTACTTTGCCGCTTATGGTTTCTCCTTGGTTGAAGAGAAGGATACCGTCACACAGACCGTCGAAGATGAGTGCTCCCATGTCTGCCGCCGCTTTGATTTGCAGATTTTCCAATTCGCTCTCTGCGTAGTGTTCAAAGAAGACTACCGGATTCTTCAGGCCTTCCTTCATCATCTGGTGTACCAGGGCGCGTTGTTCTCCCAATCGGTTGGGATGATTGCTTTGCGAAATCAATACGACTTCCGGATGATACTTCAGGCAGGCGATGGCTTCGTCATTCAGCCCCATATACGTGATGAAGAGGAATTTCAAGGAAGCGCCGCAGCTGCTTAGGAAAGGAAGCTGGTCTCCTTTAAAGGCAGGCCAGGCATTGTCCGGTTCCGTTCTGCCGTTACTGTGCTCCATCCAGACATCGGCATCGATGATGCATTGCATGCCTTCCGGAAGTTGTTCAGGGATGGAACGTCCCGTATAGATATAGTCCGGCATGAATTGCGGATTGAAGTCCATGTCCCCGTTTAAGCGTGCGGCAATGACCACGGGCAGATTGTCTCCACCGATATTGTGTACGGCGGCAGTCTCGCGGCGGGTGGGAGAGAGATAATTGAATTCCGGCACATCTGCTCCGGGGATATAAGGATGGTCGTGGCGCTGCACGATATAGTCCACCAATTTGCGGGCTACGGGGATTTCCGCCTCCGGAGCTTCGCTCAGGGAAACCCGGATGGTGTCACCCAAGCCGTCTGCCAGCAGGGCGCCGATGCCCAAGGCCGATTTGATGCGTCCGTCTTCTCCGTCTCCGGCTTCCGTTACACCGAGATGCAGCGGGAATCGCATACCTTCCTGCTCCATGACGGTTGCCAGCAGGCGTACTGTCTTTACCATGACCACTGTATTGGATGCCTTGATGGAAATGACTACATCCGTGAAATTCTCTTGCACGCAGATGCGCAGAAACTCCATACAAGATTCCACCATGCCTTCCGGTGTATCGCCATAGCGCGACATGATGCGGTCGGATAATGAACCGTGGTTCACGCCGATGCGGATGGCAGTATGGTTCTCCTTGCAGATATTAAGGAAGGGTACAAAGCGGTCGTGTATCTTCTGCAACTCCTGGGCATACTCTTCATCGGTATACTCCAAATGTTTGAAAGTACGTGCTGCATCCACATAGTTTCCCGGATTGATGCGGACTTTTTCTACATACTGTGCTGCTACGTCCGCTACCTTCGGATTGAAGTGAATGTCGGCGACAAGCGGCACCATATATCCGTCCTGGCGTAGGCCTATGTTGATATTCATCAGGTTTTCAGCCTCTTTGATGCCTTGGGCCGTGAGGCGTACATACTCTCCTCCGGCGTCGACAATACGTTTGGTTTGCGCCACACTGGCTTCTGTGTCCTGCGTAGCGGTGTTCGTCATACTTTGTATGCGGATAGGATTGGAGCCGCCCATAGGGGTGGCTCCGATGTTTACTTCTGATGTTTCCCGTCGGGAATAGTTAAATAGATCCACGATGATATTTACAGTTAAAGGATTAAAAGATTTACGATTGGACGATTTACGATTGGACGATTTACGATTGGACGATTTACGATGTACGATTTACGATGTACGATTGAAGATACCAAGAAGTAATTTCAATCGTACATCGTAAATCGTCCAATCGTAAATCAATTGGTTTTGTATTCGTACTTCACCTCCTTCAAGTCCTCATTTGCCTTGACTATTTTCTTTTTCAGCCCTTCTTTATAGGCGGCGAATGTTTCAGCCAATGAGGAATCGCTCAGTGCCAGCATCTGTACGGCAAGGATGGCAGCGTTCATGGCACCATTAATGGCAACGGTGGCTACCGGTATGCCCGGAGGCATCTGGATGATGGAGTAAAGGGCGTCTACGCCATCGAGTGCGGACCCTTTTACGGGAACCCCGATTACCGGCAGTGTGGTGTTGGCAACAAGCTGGCGTTGGGGGCGGCGTCCGCGCGGCCCCCCCCCCCAGCCATACCGGCAGCGGCAATAATCACTTTAATGCCGCGTTGGCGGGCATTCTTGGCAAATTCCTCCACTGCTTCCGGTGTGCGGTGAGCAGAGAGAGCGTTCATTTCGAACGGTACATGCAGGTCATTGAGCAATTGCGCGGCCTTCTCCATAACGGGGAGGTCGGAAGTGCTACCCATGATGATGCTAACGATTGGAGACATGAATCTTTAAATTATTAAAGGGTTAATTTTATAAGGGTTAGGGATTAACGATTAGGGGTTAGGGACTGCGCTATCATTCCGTCCGGTGCTAATCGCTAACCCCTAATCCTTTCATTTCATTCGTTTATCAGCGCTTTGTAGGCTTCGGCATCCAGCAGGCTGTCGAAGTCGGCATCAGCGGCGGGTTTGATTTTGATGAGCCAGCCTTCGCCGTATGGGTCCTGGTTTACCAGTTCCGGCTGGTCGGCAAGGGCTTCGTTTTGCTCCAGAATCTCACCGGTTACGGGCAGGAAGAGGTCTGATATGGTTTTTACTACTTCGATGGTACCGAACACTTCGTCGGCAGCCAATGTTTCACCTTCGGTCGGGATGTCGACAAACACAATGTCGCCCAGTTGCTCTTGTGCATAATCGGTAATACCTACATAGGCTACATCACCTTCCAGGCGAATCCATTCGTGTTCTTTGGTGTACTTTACATTAGTCGGGAAATTCATGATCATTAGTTTTTAAGGGTTGATACTATGTAAATTAAAAGTTGAAAATTAAAAATTAAACAAGGCTCTTAAAAGAGGAAGATTCGGAACAGTATGTTGCTCAGCGGGTGGAGTACCAGCAACGAGCAGATAAGCCCTACGGCAAAGCCTCCCATAACTTCGCCCAGTGTGTGGTGTCGCAGGATGATGCGGGCGGTGCCCAGCACGCCAGCCACCAGTATAAAGAGGCATAGCCACCATACGGGATTGTAGCTGAACAAGGCGCTGAAAGCTACCAGTCCGCCAATTACGGCTCCGGCGCCTGCCATGTGTTCGCTCAGTTTCCATTTTAAGTTGACAATGACGCAGATTATCATCACTACCAGGGCGGAGAGTATGATACCGGTCATGTACCACGGGATATTGAGCCGGTGCATCATGAGCAGGCAGAATACATAAGAAGTGATGGTCAGAATAAAGGGAATGTATCTCCTTTTTCGTTCCACCAGTTCTTCCGGACTGAAACCGTTGATTTTGCGGAAGATGAAGATAGTCAGTGTAGGCATCAGGATGGTGAAGCAATACACCACGCCCAATACTATCAACTTGTACTGCAACGGCATGATGCGCAGGTACGAGAATATAAACAGAACCAGAAATGCCAGGAAAGGGATGGAGAACGGTGTGAATACCGCCGAAATCACTTTCGCTGTTCTGATTAAAGTTTTATCTGCTATAATATGCTCTTCCACAACCTAATTTTATTTACGATTTGACTATTTACAATTTACTATTTGAATGCACTAATCTTTAAACCTTAATCCCTAATCGCTCATCCTTTTCTCTCATCTTCTCAGTCTTGCCACGGGGATATTCATCTGTTGGCGATACTTTGCCACCGTGCGGCGGGCTATGGGATAGCCTTTCTCCTTCAGCAGCTCGGTCAGTTCGTCATCGGTCAGAGGCTTTTTCTTGTCCTCGTTGTCAATGCACTCTTTGAGTATCTTGCGTATTTCGCGTACAGACATCTCTTCGCCGTCTTCGGTTGTGTAGCCGTCGTTGAAGAAGAATTTCAGCGGGTAGATGCCGTAGTTGGTCTGTACATACTTGCTGTTGCTCACACGGGAGATGGTCGAGATGTCCAACCCGGTGCGTTCGGCAACATCTTTCAGAATCATGGGGCGGAGTAATGACTCGTCTCCTTCGAGGAAGAAAGGACGTTGCAGGTCTATGATGGCCTGCATGGTAGTCATCAGCGTATTCTGGCGTTGCTTCACGGCATCGATGAAACCTTGTGCGGCATCCATTTTTTGTTTGAGGAACATCATGGCTTCGCGGGACTCCTTAGACTGATTGGCCCGGTTCTTGGTGTGTTCTTCCACCATCTCGGTGAAGTCGCGGCTCATGCGCAATTCCGGTACGTTGCGGTTGTTCAGTGTCACGTTGATGGTACCGTCGTCATAAGTGTCTACCAGGAAGTCGGGCACAATCTGCTGCATGTTCTTGCCGATGGCTTCGCCGAGCGAGGCACCGGGACGGGGATTCAGCTTGCAGATTTCCTTAACGGCTTGTTGCAGGGTATCTTCGCTGATACCTAATTTCTGCATAATCTTGTCCCAATGCTTGCGGGTGAACTCTTCGTAGCACTGGGTAAGAATATCTTCTTCTATATAGTATTGTGGAGGCGAGGGCATGGGCCGTTGCGCTTCCTTACGTCGAATCTGGATGAGCAGGCACTCTTGTAGGGTGCGGGCGCCCAGACCGGCGGGGTCGAAGTCTTGTATAATCTTCAATACTTCTTCCAGCTCTTCGGGAGAAGCGTCGATACCGGCGTAGATGGCGAGTTCGTCGCTGATACTGTCCAGCGATTTGCGCAGCAGGCCATCGTCGTCCAGCGAGCCGATGAGATATTCGGCCAGTTCGCGCTGGTGCGGAGTCAAGTCCTGCTCGCCGAGCTGCTGGCGCAAGGTTTCATAGAAAGAGGTGGCGTCGGAGAAAGGAATTTCTTCTGCCTGCTCCCCTTTGCTGCGGTTGTTCTCCTGCAGCTTGTAGTCGGGGATATCGTCTTCGTTCAGATAATCGCTTAAAGAATCATAGCTAGTGTCTCCACCATCTTCTGAGCCGGTTTCCGCATCGGGTGTGTCGGGGTATTCGTCGCCAGGAGTATCCTCCTTACCCTCTTCCAGTGCCGGATTTTCCAGAAGTTCGGCACGTACGCGGTCCTCTAGTTCCACGGCGGGAAGTTCCAGCAGCTTTACCACCAGAATTTGTTGCGGCGACAGCGTTTGTATCTGCTGTTGCGCTTGGGTCTGTACTTGTCGGGAGCCTTGTGCCATATTTTTATAAATTATTCAATGCACTCATTGTGCATCTTCTTTCAGATATTTACCGCAAAAATAGTGAATAGTTCGATAACACGAAACCTCTCTGATGATATTTAACAAGAAAAGAGAAAACAAGCTTTTGCCAATAGCTTGGCAAACTTTTGCCATGCCTATGGCAAGACTTTGCCAACGCGGTGGCAAAACTTTGCCAAAGGCTTGAAAAACGTTGGCAAAATAGTCTTCTGATTATGAACTATATAGATTAATCTCCTTTTTGTATTATCTTCTTTCAAAGATTATCTATATCTTTGTCCTATAACTACTAAAACAAGGAATGTTATGTTTGCTAAAGAAACGTATGTGCAGCGCAGGGCCCAGCTGAAAAAAACGATAGGCTCCGGAGTGTTACTGTTTTTGGGTAACGATGAACAAGGTTTGAACTATGAGGACAATACTTTCCGTTACCGCCAGGATTCCACTTTTCTCTACTATTTTGGCTTGTCGTTTGCCGGGCTGTCAGCTCTCATCGACATAGATGAAGATAAAGAAATCATTTTTGGCGATGAGCTGACCATCGACCATATTGTCTGGATGGGTACCCAGCCCACCCTTCACGAAAAGGCTTCTGCTGTGGGAATTTCCGAAACCCGTCCTTTTGCCGACATCGTCGGTTATCTGCACAAGGCTGTACAGAAGGGACAGACCATCCATTATTTGCCCCCTTATCGTGCCGAGCATAAGTTGAAACTGATGGACTGGCTGGGTGTTCCTCCGGCACGGCAGGAAGGGTCTGTGCCGTTTATCCGTGCGGTGGTGGCACAGCGCAACTACAAGTCGGCAGAAGAAATAGCGGAAATAGAAAAGGCATGCGACGTGACTGCTGACATGCACATCACCGCAATGAAGGTGCTTCGTCCGGGCATGTACGAATACGAGGTTGTGGCCGAAATGAACCGTATCGCCCAGATGAACAACTGCGAGTTGTCTTTTGCCACGATTGCCACTATCAACGGGCAGACTTTGCACAACCACTATCATGGAAATAAAGTAAAGCCGGGCGACCTCTTCCTGATTGATGCCGGCGCCGAGCTTCCTTCGGGTTACTGTGGCGACATGTCGTCCACCGTGCCGGCGGACAAGACCTTTACTCCCCGCCAGCGTGCCGTTTACGAAATCCAGAACGCCATGCACTTGGAGTCTGTCAAAGCCCTCCGTCCGGGCATTCCTTATATGAAGGTGTACGAGCTTTCCGCCCAAGTGATGGTGGAAGGGCTGAAAGAGCTGGGCTTGATGAAGGGCAATGCCGAAGATGCGGTGCGCGAAGGTGCCCATGCGCTGTTCTATCCTCACGGACTGGGGCATATGATGGGAATGGATGTGCACGATATGGAGAACTTCGGTGAAGTTTGGGTAGGCTATGACGGCCAGCCCAAGAGTACGCAGTTCGGCCGAAAGAGCCAGCGCCTTGCCATCCCTCTGGAACCGGGCTTTGTGCATACGGTTGAGCCGGGCATTTATTTCATTCCCGAGTTGATTGATTTGTGGAGGGGAGAGAAGAAGTTTATGGACTTCATTGACTATGATAAGGTGGAAGAATACCGCAACTTCGGTGGCATCCGCAATGAGGAGGATTATCTGGTTACCGAAACGGGAGCGCGCCGTCTGGGTAAGAAAATTCCACTGACGCCGGAAGAGGTGGAGGCATTGCGCTGAATCCGTTAAGATATAGAATGATAAAGCCTGCTGCATCTTGTGTGAGGATGCGGCAGGCTTTGTGGAAAGTTCATATACCGAAAAGTTTTAATTATACTTCAAACTTTTGCTGATGTATCATTTTAGATACTTGTCTATTGTTGTTGTCACTTGTTTGTCACTTGGTCTTGGAGCATTCATTTCAACAATATTGCCTTGTTTGTCGAAAATGATGTATCGGGGAATTAATTCCAGCTTTAGCTTTTCCAGCATTTTGCTGTTCTTTGGATTTGTGATGAAGAAATTGTCGGGTACTTCTGATAAGCCCTCCTGCTCTACCGCCATTTTCCAACTGCTTTCCTGGTCCTTGAAGGCGAGATAGACGAATACCACATCTTTTCCCTTGTACAGTTCTCTCAGCTTTTCCGAGGGAGGCATCTCTTCCCGGCAGGGCACACACCAGCTTGCCCAAAAGTCCACATAAATGACCTTTCCCCTGTTCTTTTCCAGCAATCTGTTCAGGTTGGCAGGCTTTCCATGAATGTCCTTCAGCAATAGCTGGTTGGCATCGGCAGACAAGTTGTATTGGTCTCTTATCCTGTCGGGCAGCAGTGTGTCTTGGGTGATGTGGATATATTTGTCAAGATAGCTGTTTACGTCTTGTGCCGAAAAGTTCTCGCCGATTTCTTTGATGCAGCGTTCAAGCAGGGCTTGCTTGGATTTTGGCTGGAACGGTTTCGCAGATAGCTCATCGAAGGTTTGACGCCAGTCCTTGCTTCCTCCCTGGGATTTGCGTATCGTCGGGATATGCTGGTTGAAGAACCAAAGGTAGTAGTCCAGAAATTCACGGTAGGAGGGATAACGGATATATTTGTCAGCTATTTCGGGTTCCATCTGACGGTAGAAGGCGGTGTCTTCATTCAGCATTCGCCGGGATTCATAGTCTTTCAGCTTGAGCAGGCATTGATAACGGTCGTGTATCTCGCTTGAGATAAGTTGCTGTTCTTTAAAGGAATTGATGGTATCTGTATAGTTCTTCTTGTAACTGTCGAACATGGATTGTAATGAATCCAAAGGGCAGTAATCCATTAGTAATGAAGTCCAGTTATTTGCCCGTATTATATCAATCGATTTGGCAATCCGCACCCAGTCACCCCCAAGACAAGTCTTTGCTTCCAGTCCTGCATGGGTCTTCCCTTTGCGCAACTCATAGTTCATGTTATAGATTCTGCTATATCCGGGATGATGCTTGCTGCTTAAAATGGGGTAGCCAAGGCTATCCATGGAAATAATAACGGTATCTCCTTTCATTAATGGGTAGTAGTTGAACTCAAAATCTCCATAGTTCAGGCCCAACTCCTTGAAGTGTTCAGTGGAATAGATGGTCAGGGTATCGGAATCTTTGTTGGGCATGTATTCCACAAGAGTTCCTATGCTGTCGGTATAGAGGACTTTAGGCATCGGCATGTGTCCCACTCCTCCCGGCGTCTTGTATGGTTTAGGATGATAATGGTCGAAACATACTATAATGTTCTTCTCGCATTTTTCATTGACGGCTTGCTGCTGGCAGGATGAAATGCTTATTGCCAGAAAAAGGATGATACATAAATACTTCATAAGTACAAGATTTTAATTTATGATGGTATTGAATAAGGAGCGGGAGGGGGGATGGTTGTACCTGTTATTCCAAAGAATACGGTTGAAGCGGTAAGATACAAGACTTGTTTCATGCTTTTTGCTTTTGGGCTTATGGCAAAGTTAGCCAATTTTTATCTATTGCGCAATAAAGCATGTCTCATTTTTGAGGTGAATTGTCTCATTTTGCATGATACATGTCTCATGTATCGGAAGGAGTGCTGTTTATCATGCTTTTTAGCCGTTTTGTAACTTGTCGTTTCAGTGCAGGCTGCCAATAGCACGGTCAGTATGGATGTAAAGGCTATGGTTTCGTTGTGCTCCGCATGCGTGTTTCTTCCGAGAAACCTTTTGATTTGCCAATGCTCCACTACAGTGAACAAGTCGGCTCACTAAGGTGAACAAGACAGACCACTACAGTGAGCTGAACAGACCACTATAGTGAGCCGTTGTCAATACACTGTGTCTGGCACAAGAAATGTATATGCTTTTCTTAATAAAAGACGGGGGAGAGGCGGACGAAAGCCCGTGCGTACTGAGGGGGAGTGGCAGCAAGTAACCGGGTAACTGAAAAGAGTGAGGGCAAATTTTGCCCTCACTCTTTTTATTTGCTCTCACTCACCGCTGCAATGCCGATGAGCAGGGCATTTCAGAAAAGCGGTGAGGGCAGTGAGGGCAGGTTTGATAACTTCTTGTTTCTTTCTCGCTTGCTGCTGAATTCCACTCTATTCTGTACCAACCTGCCGTTAAGCATGCAGTTCTAGTACAAACCGTGCCCCCTTGCTGTAGCCGGTATCCAGTGTCAGGCTGCCGTTCATCTTGGTGGCTATCAGTGAGCAGATGGGAAGCCCCAAGCCGTCGCCCAGTGTCAAGTCCTTCACTTCGGTGAAGGGCTTGAAGATGTTTTCGCGTTGCTCTTCGGGAACACCGCAACCGGTGTCGCTGACGATGAACTGATGCGTGTGTGCACCGCGTTTCTTGAAGTCGAGCCATATCTTGCCTCCGGCGGGAGTGTATTCGGCGGCGTTCTCTAAAAGGTGCAGCAGTATGCGTTCCAGTTGCTCCGGATTGATTTTTACATTCAGCTTTGGAGCATTGACGGCCAGGGAAACGTCTTCCCGGGTTTTTCCCTTAATCTTGTCCATGATAGCCTCGCAGAAGGCGGAGATGTTCTTCTCTTGCATTTCGTAAGGTTCGGACAAGGTGTTCTCCAATTCGGACAGTTCCTGGATGTGGTTGGAGAATGTATGCAGGGCCTTTACTCCCGGCAGCGAAGCGTCGAGCGTGTCCAGTGTCGGTTCCATCTGGGCGGAGATGTTTTGGATGAATTTTGTTTTCAGTTCGTTGTGCTCGTTGGCGATACCGATGGCTTTCTTCTGCTTGCGGGTAAGGACGATGAAGCGCAACAATACGATAGCACCGAATATCAGGACTGCGGCAAGGATGGCAGCCAGTACGCAGAGTCCGATGATGATGTATTGCTTGGCGCTCAAGGAGTCGTCCTTCTCCTGGATGGTGGCCAGGCTTTCATCGTACTTCTTCTTCAGGACGTTCAGTTCGTCCTGTGCGGTAAGCGCTTTCACGGAGTCGGTCCAGAGGATATACTTGTCGTATGTACGAGCCACCAGTCCGGCATTGTTTGCCTTGCGGGCAATGCTGATGAGAGTCTTGTAGCATTCGTCTACCTTGGCGTAGTTCTTCTGTTCCTTATATTGCCCTATCAGGCGGTTGGTGGCGGCATCACCTTGCGCATTCATACCGAAGGTGTAGTAATAGTTGGCCTGCGTATAAAGCAGGTCGTTGCTCAGAGAGTCGTTGTGAGAGGCTTTGGCGGTCTCTTCCAGTTTGGTCAGCTGTTCCTTGGCGCGTGCGGGATTTTTCAGGTTGATGTACATCTGCAGGCGTTCCTTGTTGATGCGGAAACGTAGGTTGGGCATGGCCTTGCCCGTTTTCTGTTCGCCGGTTGCCACCACTTGCTCGGCACCGCGCAGCAGTTCAAAAGCTTCTTTATAGTAATTCTCCCGATGGTAGAGGGCGCTGGCATTGACGCCGCATTCCACTGCCTGGGCATACTTGTCTTGCGTGGCAAAGGCATTGTAGGCTTGCAGGAATAGATAGCGGGCTTTGATATATTCTTTTTTCGTAAGATTTTCTTGTGCTTGTTTCATCAATTCGTCTGCACGGTTTTGCGCATGGAGTTGAGTAAAGATGCAGAAAGTCGCTAAGAGAAGTATCGAAATAATTTTTTTCATGTGTACGTTTGTTTTATTTGCTCACAAAGTTAGAATAAAAACTTAGTATTTGAAGCTACTGCCTCCTAAAAATTCTCTCAATAAGGATGTCGGTGGAATTTCTTTGTCCTGCACGGGGGTGAAATATTTGATGAATTTCAGCAACCGGTAGGCTTCTGCGTATTCCGGACAGTTCCGTGGAACACTGGTAAGGATGGGCTCTGCGTGGCAGCGGAGCACGGCAAATTCGAACAAGAGGGCGGAGTTGAACATGACATCGGCATTTTCCTGGTAGGGGAATATCCATTTGTCCTCGCCGGCACGTACACTGGGCCAGCGTGAAATGGTCTCTTGTGCCGAGTAGCCGCGGTAGTTGAAGTCGCGGATGATGCGGCGCAGCAGGCGGTTGTCCGTGGTGGGAATCCAGTTGTGGTCGTCCAGCGAGATGGTGGTCAGGGCGGATACATAAATCTTATATTTGCTGGCGGCGGGAATCTGTGGTGTCAGTTCAGGGTTCAGGGCATGGATTCCTTCCAGGATAAGGATGGTATGCTCGTCGATGCGAAGTTTGTCGCCCTTGTACTCTTTCTTCCCGAGGTTGAAGTTGAAGCGGGGCAGCTCCACTTCTTCGCCACGGAGCAATGCCTGCAGCTGGGTGTTGAAGAGTTCGAGGTCGAGGGCGTAGAGTGATTCGTAGTCGTAGTTTCCGTTTTCGTCGCGTGGGGTGTCTTCACGGTCTACGAAGTAGTTGTCCAGCGAGATGGGATAGGGACGCAGGCCGTTGGTCATCAACTGCACGCTGAGCCGCTTGCTGAAAGTCGTCTTTCCGGAGGACGATGGACCGGAGATGAGTACGAGCTTCACCCGGTTTCCGTTTTCGCCGCGGTGGTAGATGTCGTCAGCTATTTGGGCTATCTTTTTCTCCTGCAGGGCTTCGGCTACGTTGATGAGGTCGGTGGCATGGCCTGTCTCGCAAGCCAGGTTGAAGTCGCCCACGTTACTCAGCCCCATGATGTAGTTCCAGCGCAGGTGTTCCTTGAATACGTCGAGCATCTTCTCCTGTTTCACCACTTCTTCCAGTACATTCGGGTTCTCCTTGTTGGGGATACGCAGCAGCAGGCCGTCGTAATACTTCACGATGTCGAACAGCCAGATGAACCCGGTACTGGGCAGCAGGTTGCCGTAGTAGTAGTCTACGGTGTCGCCCAATGTGTAATAATAGGTATATAGCGAGCCGGAGGTTTCCAGCAGCTTAACCTTGTCGTTCATGCCCCGTTCGCTAAAGATACGCACAGCCTCGGTGGTGTGGCATTCTACACGATGGTAGGGGATGTTTTCGGCGATGATTTCCTGCATCCGTTTCTTGATGGCGGTCACATCTTCCAGCTCTATGGAACGGCCGATGCGCAAGTTACAGAAGTAACCTTTGGATACCGGATGCTCTACGAACAGTTTTCCTTCCGGAAACAGCTCGCTGACAGCTTTGTAAAGAATGAAGCAGAGGGAACGGACATAGGTGCGCATGCCTGAGGAGTCACGTATGTCGAGAAACTCTACATCCTTATTGTTGTATACACGGAAATTCAGTCCTTCGGAACGGTTGTTGACTTTTGCACTGACTACCTGATAGGGGAAATTTAGATTAAAACCGTAATAAATATCCAAAAGTGAGCTCCCTATAGGGAATTCTTTAGAAATATTATTATTTTTGCAACAAATTTGTAACAT
>OGQO01002928.1_pt1 | contig 12512 bp, 7 predicted proteins | sample 1553241 | NCBI WGS metagenome assembly OGQO01 (sample SAMEA2579933, study PRJEB22360) | human gut metagenome | biome: human gut; feature: human-associated habitat; material: faeces | place: Denmark | collected 2008/2010
CCGTCTTGCACGAGGAGATAGTGACCCTCGGAGGCGGCGAGCTCAGCGCAAGCCTCGGAGCGCTCTCGGCCGACCATCTGCTCCACGTCTCCGACGAGGGAGTGAAGGCGATGGCCGAGGCAGGAGTCGTAGCCACGCTGCTTCCGCTCACGGCCTTCGCCCTCAAGGAGCCCTATGCCCCGGCGAGGAAATTCATCGAGGCAGGGGCAGCCGTGGCCCTCGCCACCGACCTCAACCCCGGCAGCTGCTTCTCCGGCTCCATACCGCTCACGATAGCCCTTGCCTGCATCTACATGAAGATGACAGTGGAGGAGACCATCACGGCGCTGACGCTCAACGGCGCGGCAGCCCTCGGCATGGCCGACAGGATAGGCAGCATCGAGCCGGGCAAGCGCGGCGACTTCGTGATGCTGGGATGCGACAATTACAATGTGCTCCCCTATTACGTAGGCATGAACTGTGTGAAAACCACCATCTTCGACGGACGCATCGTGGCCGAGAACCCCTGACCAAATACGAAACACAAAACTGAAGCGACAACAACAACTTTTATCAAATGGAAAAACTCGAAATATATGAGATTGGCTCAAGCCAGCTCACCTACGACCTGATCGAGAGGATACTGCGCGACGGCACGAAGCTGGCGCTCTCCCAGTCGGCAATCGACAAGATCAAGCATTGCCGCGAATATCTCGATCTGAAGACCGACAGAGACACGGTGCCCATCTATGGAGTGACCACCGGCTTCGGCTCGCTCTGCAACAAACACATCACCCGCGACGAGCTCTCCACACTCCAGGAGAACCTGGTGAAGAGCCATTCGTGCAGCGTCGGCACTCCGGTAGACCCGACAGTGGTGAAACTCATGCTCCTCCTCAAGGCCCACGCCCTCTCGATGGGCTTCAGCGGCGTGCAGGTGGAAACCGTGGAGAGGATTCTCGACTTCTACAACAACGACATCCTTCCCGTGGTGTTCGACCGCGGCTCGCTTGGCGCCTCCGGCGATCTCGCACCGCTTGCCAACCTCTTCCTCCCCCTGATCGGCGAAGGCTACGTGATGTATAAGGGAAAGAAGATCAAAGGCAAGGAAGCGCTCAACATCTTCGGCTGGCGCCCCATCAAGCTGAAATCGAAAGAGGGCCTCGCCCTTCTCAACGGCACCCAGTTCATGAGCGCCAACGGCATCAAGGCGCTGATCGACGGCTGGCATCTGGTGAACTGCTTCGACCTCTTCGGCGCCATGTCGCTCGAGGCCTTCGACGGCCGCATCGAGCCGTTCTGGCACTGCATCCAGGCCGTGCGTCCCCACCCCGGACAGATCGAGACGGGCAAGGTGTTCCGTGGCATCCTCAAAGGGAGCGAGATCATCAAGAGGGAGAAGGAGCATGTGCAGGATCCCTATTCGTTCAGGTGCATCCCGCAGGTACACGGCGCCGTTAAGGACGCCATGCGCCACGTGACTGAAGTGCTCCATATAGAGATCAACTCCGTGACCGACAACCCGACGGTGTTCCCGGAGGAGGATCTCGTGGTGTCGGGCGGCAACTTCCACGGCGAGCCGATAGCCCTCGTGTTCGACTATATGGGCGTAGCGCTCCATGAGCTCGGCAACATCTCCGAGCGCCGTGTGGCACAGCTGATCATGGGCTACCGCGGACTGCCCGAGTTCCTCGTGGCAAAGCCCGGCCTGAACTCCGGCTTCATGATTCCTCAGTATGCCGCCGCTTCGATGGTGAGCCAGAACAAGATGTATGCATGGCCGGCATCGTGCGACTCGATCGTGAGCTCCAACGGCCAGGAGGACCTCGTGTCGATGGGCGCCAACGCAGCCACCAAGCTCCACAAGATCATCGCAAACCTGAAATATATCGCGGCCATCGAGCTGATGAACGCCGCCCAGGGCATCGATTTCAGACGTCCTCTCAAATCGTCGCCTCTCATCGAGAAGGTGATGGAGGCCTACCGCAAGGAAGTGCCGTTTGTCACCGACGACGTGGTGATGGAAGACTATATAGCAGCCACGATGCAGTTCCTCGACAATTTCGATGTCGAGATCGAAGTGCTCGAAGACTGACGTCTTCAGACACCGACAGATTCACCTCACTCTGCGTTACGGTAGAATTGGGAATGGTTTCCCCATTCCCAATCGCCGTCGCAGACGGAGGCGAAATTGTATTTGGCGATACCTAAATCAATGAGGTTTCGCTCATTTTTTGTATCCACGTATGCCGTGACCGTCGGCGTATCACCGGAAGGGTCTACAGCGATTCTCACCGGACGCTTGTTGAGTGCGGAGGGAGCGCAGGCCACGGCCTCGAGACCTTCCTGCAGCCAGGGCATTTCTGCCAGCGCCTTGTCGAGATCCTCGGGAGAGCCGTCGAAGAAATCAGTCCAGGGACGGTCGTTGCGGTGGACGAGCTTCGCCATCATCCTGCCGACGAGACGCTCCTTTTCGAGAGGATAACCGAACGCCACCAGAAACAACAGCTCCTCACCGGGGCGGATGAGGATGTGGAGTTTCGACGACTCGTAGGTGCCACCCACATAGCAAGTGCCAAGACCGGCTTCCACAGCCTTCATCACAAACTGCTCCGCGAAATAACCGGCGCGCTCGAGAGCATCGGGAAATGATGTCTCGGCTATCACTGTCAGGTAATTCCTCACATTATTGAAAATGCCATAGCTGCGGCTGAAAGCCTTGAACGGTGTGTCATCGCCGAAAGTGAGGCTGAATTTCAGTCCGGCCTCATGGGTAGCGATCATCGTGGCCTCGGCGCGCAGCATATTGGCGACAGCGGTGTCGACCTCGCGCTGCTGATAGGCCCTCACCGAGTGGCGCTTCTGTAATTCCTCTAAAGTCATATCAAATCCTTTCTTCAAGATAAAGCAATAAAACCAATGGACTGGGAAGAAACATGCCGGAGGCATGTCCCTACAAGCCGGGGAAATATTAATGACATTAATTGATACTGCCCACAATTAACAACAAGCCGCTGGGGACGATGGTTGTATGGGTCGAATTATGAGTCATAGGGTCAGGCACATGCTGATATGCGGGCGGCTCTCGTAGATAAAGACGCCGGAGGTGGCCACGAAACCCAGCGACTCATAAAACTCCTTCAGATAGGCCTGCGCCTCGATCTCGATGCTGCCGACACCGAATCTCCGAGCCTGGTTGATGGCGGCTTCAAGCAGACGTCGCGACAGGCCACAGCCACGCCACTCATTCACGGTCAGCACCCGCCCTATCGAGGCGCTCTCGTGGCGAACACCGGGATCTATCAGCCGAAGATAGGCCGCCACTTTCCCATCTATCTCGATATAGAAATGCCAGGAACTGAAATCGGCCTCGTCAAGATCCTGATATACGCAATCCTGCTCCACCACAAACACCTCCGAGCGGCATCGCAGCATTTCATACAGGAGAGCCGGCGTGAGTATCTCGAATCTCGCTGCCTTCACGATTATGTCGCCAAGCTTCTTCTTACGTGTGATGAAATCCGAGGCTTTCGGCCTGACTATCGACTTATACTCGCTCTCGAAATTAGGGGTGAATACACCGGTGCCGAGTGCATCGTCGATCTCCTTCATGGTCCAGAAACGCCCTCCGTCAAGCTCTTTCGACGGAACAGGCTCCTGCGACGACATGGCGAAAAAGACATTCACCAGCTCGCGCTCTACGGCAGATTGGAACTCATAGGAAGCGATCTTCACGGGAGCGAGCGAGGAGAGGCCGATCTCCTCCCGCGTCTCGCGGTGGAGCGCATCCCAGAGCTTCTCGCCATAGTCGATGTGGCCGCCGACTGCTGTATCCCATTTGCCGGGTTGAATCGACTTCCATTGCGGACGCCGCTGGAGCCATAGCCTTCCATTGGAGTCGAAGAGATGGAGATGTACCACCGGGTGAAGCAGCATCGATCCGCCGTGGCACTCCCCTCTTGAGGCTTTTCCTACCACGTGTCCCTCGGCATCGACCAGCGGAAGCATCTCTTTGTCGTTATCGTTCATCTCAAGCATATATAAAAAGATTATGGGAACCCGAGAGCTCCCATAATCCGTCTATGAAGAATGTATTTATTTGTTGACCTGGAATTTGTTCCAACCGTCCTTGAGGTAGGCGATCACCTGTTCGGCGGCGGCTACACCTGCGTTGTAGTTGGCCTCGGCGGTCTGGGCTCCCATCTTCTTGGGAGTGAAGAACACGCGGTCGGCAAACTTCTCCATGAACTCAGCGGCTTTGTCGGGCTTGATGTCGGAGACGTAGCGGAGGTCTGGACGCTCCTCGAGAGCGCGGATCAGGCCGTCCTCATCAATCACTTCCTTGCGGGCTGTGTTGATGAGTACACCCTTCTGCGGCATACGCATCACGAGGTCGTAGCCTATCGAGCCGCGTGTCTGGGGAGTGGCGGGGATGTGGAGCGACACGAAGTTGTTCTGGGAGAACAGCTCGTTGACGTCGTGGCAGGGCTTAACGCCGGCAGCCTCCATCACCTCGTCGGCGACGAAGACGTCGAGAGCCTCCACCTTCATGTCGAAGCCCTTGGCGATACGAGCCACATTGCGGCCTACCTGACCGAAAGCGTAGATGCCGAGCGACTTGCCCTTGAGCTCGCTGCCGGAGGTGCCGTTATACTGGTTGCGGCACATCATCACGATCATGCCGAAAACGAGCTCGGCTACGGCGTTGGAGTTCTGGCCGGGAGTGTTCATCACGCAGATGCCGTGCTCAGTAGCGGCCTTGAGGTCGATATTGTCGTAACCGGCGCCGGCGCGGACGATGACCTTGAGCTCGGGAGCGTTGCGCATCACTTCCTCATCGATGACGTCGCTTCTCACGATAAGGCCGTTGGCGTCTTTCACGGCGTTGAGGAGGTCGGCGCGTGTGCCGCGCTCTACGATTTCGAGGTCGTTGCCGGAGGCGTTGACCACATCGGAAATAGCCTTGACGGCGTTCTGTGCGAAAGGCTTTTCAGTGAAAACGAGAATCTTCATGACTTTGTCTGGCTGATTTGGTTTCACGATTAGTGTTTAGCCTCGAATTCCTTCATGACAGCCACGAGAGCCTCTACGCTCTCCATGGGGAGTGCGTTGTAGAGGGAAGCGCGGAAACCGCCTACGGAACGGTGGCCCTTGATGCCGACCATGCCCTTGGAGGCAGCGAACTCCGAGAACTCCTTCTCGAGGTCGACATACTCGGGATTCATCACAAAGCATACGTTCATGATGGAGCGGTCTTCTGTAGCGACTGTGCCCTTGAAGAGCTTGTTGCGGTCGATCTCCTCGTAGAGACGGGCTGCCTTCTCCATGTCGAGCTTCTCCATGGCCTTGATGCCGCCGATCTGCTTGTAGTAGCGCAGAGTCATGAGTGCGGAGTAGATGGGGAGCACCGGAGGAGTGTTGTACATGGAGCCCTTCTTGATGTGTGTGCGGTAGTCGATCATTGCGGGGAGAGCCCTTGTCACGTGGCCGAGGGCGTCTTCCTTAACGACAACGAAAGTCACGCCGGCAGGGGCGAGGTTCTTCTGAGCGCCACCATATATAAGGGAGTACTTGGAGACGTCGACGGGGCGGGAGAAGATGTCGGAGCTCATGTCGGCCACCATGGGGATGGGGCAATCGGGATCCACGCGGAGCTCTGTGCCGTAGATTGTATTGTTGGATGTGAAGTGGAAATAGTCGCAGTCGGTGGGGATTGTGTAGTCCTTGCCTACCTTGGGGATGTAGTTGAAGTTGAACTCCTCGGAGCTTGCGAGCACGTCAACGTCGCCGAAGAAGCGGGCGGCCTTGATGGCGTTGGTAGCCCATGTGCCGGTGTTGACGTAAGCGGCTTTCTTCTCGAGCATGTTGAAGGGCACCATATAGAACTGGGTGCTGGCGCCGCCGCCGAGGAAGAGCACGTGGTATCCCTCGGGGATTTCAAGGAGCTCTTTGAAGAGGGCTACGGCCTCGTCGACTACAGCCTGGAACTCTTTGGAGCGGTGGGAGATTTCAAGGATTGAGAGTCCTGTGCCGGCGAAGTCGCGGATAGCCTTGGCAGTCTCATCGATGGTGTACTGGCTGAGAATGCTGGGGCCGGCATAGAAATTGTGCTTTTTCATGTCCGTTGTATGATTTATAAATGGTTGATTTATTGTCGTTTTAAAAAATATCGAGATATTTTATGCAAAATTAAGATTTTTAATCTGATTGGCAAAATTTTTCAGATTAAAAATCTTAATATGATGGCTTGGCGGCTGAGGCGGGAGCGCTGTGGCGGCAGCGCTAGCGTTAACAGCCGCGCTGGATGGAGGGAGGATGCGGCAAGAGCGGCTGCACCGGGGTGCAGCCCTACATTGGTCGGGTATCTACTATTCGATGGCGAGCTTGGCTGATTTACCGGAAGCGGTACGGATGATATAGAGGCCCTTCGGCATAGTGGTGGCGACTTCGCCGAAACGCAGCCCGTAGGCGACCTTAGCGCCGGAGAGGGAATATGCCTCGCAGAGCTCGTCATCCCTGATGGTCGTGTCATCATATATATCACTGACGCCGTCGGTGAGGTCCTCCACAATCGGGCCGATCTCCTTCCAGCGCGTTCCTGAATAGTTTTTCGCTGCCCCGGGCCGCACATGCACCGTCGCTCCTGTGAACACCGGTAACGGATCTCCCTGAATATAGTTCCTTTTCCCAACACCTAATGGATATTCCGATATTATTCGCGGCGGTGTCATACCCTCGCAATAGATATCCTTAAGGGCAGCACAACCGGTAAACGCCTCCTTTATTGAAAAGACATCCTCACCTATCACGACTTGCCGGAGGCTATCGCAGTATGAGAAGACATCATCATCCAGTCGCTCGATTTTCAGCCTGACTGCAACTGACTTAAGACCGCTCTGCCTAAATGCCCCGATGCCGATATTCTCAAGACCTTCAGGGAACTCGATGCCTTTCAATGAACTTGTATTTTCAAATGCGTAATCACCGATTTCCGTTAAGGCCTGAGGGAGTGTGATTTCTTCTAAGCAGCGTCCTGTAAACGAATAGTCATTGATTATCTTAAGATTATCGGGAAGTTTTATCCTTTTGAATCGGGCACCATAGAAACCATGCTCACCTATCCATGAGACTGTGGAAGGAATCACTAATGTGGAGTCTTTGCTTGATGTACCACAAAAAGCAAACCCTGCTATACTTTCCAACCCATCGGGCAGATTAAAGCTTTCTGCTTTGAAGTAGAAAAAGCAATAGCCTTCTATTGACTTAATGGTAGAGGGAAAGGAGATGGTGTAAGTTGTCGTTCCGAGTTCTGTTTCATTCATTGTCGTTGCGCTAAATAAACTGTTTTCAAGCCTCTTCACGCCTTCCGGAATCACAATCCCGCTATCCCATTTCTCTTTTGGATAACAGAGTATGCTTGTCATTTCCTTGTTATATAACACACCATCTACTGCACAGAATGCCGGATTGCCATTATCTACTGTAACACTCAACAGGTTCGGAAGCTGACACATATTATTATCTATTTTTATCACTGTCGATGGCAATGATAATGTCTCAAAAGCTTCAAGTTGAAATGCGAATTCCTCGATTTCATTGACAGTATATTCCTGTCCCTTGTGCACGACGGCGGATGGAATTACCATCTCTTTCCTCCATGCCGGGTAGTTGGGACCGTCAGACAGATACGACTGGTTGCATACAGCCGCCTTCATGTGTATTGAATCGAGATGATACCAGATGCTGTCTATGAAAAATACTTCCCGACCATCACCATCGAAGTCAAATCCGGCTTTCCGGTCCTGAGCCATAGCCGGAAGTATCAATGCCGCGAACATCGACAGCATGGCCATCAGTGATATGGATTTCATATTCATGATCAATCTGTTTTATTTAGGTTTAGTATTTAACGGTTGGTTTTGCAGCGTTAGAGAAATCAAGTGATTCTAATATAAATCTTGGCAAATATAACGATTTTGGGAATAGGATGGTTGACTTTTGGTAATATAATGCTCTGCGTTAACATTTATTAACACTAATATCATGCATAGTAACTACTCAGCTATATGGCCTGCGGCCACCAGTGCTTCTCATTGTCGTAGGAGCCGTCGGCATGACGCTCATAGACCAGCGAACCGTCGCAGCATCTACCTTCAAGGGCAGCCATGACGATATAACTGGTAGCCTCCTTCACCTCCTCATGGAGGGCCGGATCACCCACCAGCTCCGATGCCTCGTGTAACCCCCCTCCGCATGGTCGCGGCTGTGGCTTTCGATGTCGCGATAGAGCCTCACCGCCATGTCGAGCGAGCGAGGGTCGCCGGTGGCGCGGAAATGCTCCGCAAGGCCGTAGATTGCGAATGCGATGGCATAGAACTGCTTTTTGGTGTCGAGCAGCTCACCCTGCGGAGTTACCGACCAGAAGACGCCGCCCTGCTCCTCGTCGACGAAATGCGAGAGGAGATAATCGCGGGCACGCAGAGCGCCCTCCTCATACTCCGGCTTGCCTGTAGTGCGGTAAGCGGCAGAGAACGTCCAGAGGATGCGGTATTGCTCGGGAGTGGTGTTGGGAGTGCCCCGGAAGAACCAGCCGCCTGTGTGCTCGTGTCAAGGGCGGAATATCACCGGTATGCGATTGCCGTTATCATCCGTGAGCGAAAACGCGTGTTGCACAGTTGAAATAAAAAGACTAACTTTATTCACAGATTTGAAAACCCATATAAATATACGACACATGAAAGTTTGCATTCCATTGGCGATTGCGGCGGTGCTCTGCGGGATGCCCTGTCCGGCAAGCGCGGAGATCCTGCATGTATCCACCCCCGAGACCTCATTGGTGGTTGACGCCACCAAGGGAGAGAAGGGAAAGCTCCTCTATTACGGAAAGAGCCTCTCTGAAGCCGACCTCTCCACCCTCACCGACGCAGGAGGCGACCCCCTCGACATCCTCCCGGCTTACGGCCTCTATCCCGAGAACGAGGGGGCAGTGGCCCTGACCCACGCCGACGGCAACATGACGCTCGATCTGGCGGTGGACTCCAGCGAGACAAAACGGCTACCCGACGGCACGCTGACCACCGTGACGATGAAAGACAGGGTGTATCCCTTGACCATCAAGGTGAACTACCGCACCTACGACGGCGACAACGTGATAGAGACCTGGACCGAGACCGTCAACGGCGAGAAGGGTGCCGTGAAGCTCCGGAGGTTCGACTCCGGCTATCTGCCGGTGAGATACGGCGACGTGTGGCTGTCGAGCCTTTACGGCGGCTGGGCCAACGAGGGGCGCGTGGAGCAGGCACCGTTACTTCACGGCATGAAGGTGATCAAGAACAAGGACGGCGTGCGCAACTCCCACACCGCGCATTCGGAGATCATGCTCTCGCTCGACGGAAAGCCAAGGGAGAACGAGGGGCGCGTGATAGGCGCCGCGCTTGAATACAGCGGCAACTATGAGTTGCGCCTCGACACCGACCCCGGCATCTACCACCATGTCTTCGCCGGCATCAATCCCGATAACTCCGAGTATGTGCTGGAGAAGGGCGACACGTTCACCACGCCACCTCTGGCACTCACCTTTTCCGACGAGGGTCTCAGCGGCGCCAGCCGCAACTTCCACAGCTGGGCAAGGAAACACAGGATAGCCCACGGCACCCAGACACGTCCCATACTTCTCAACAGCTGGGAAGGGGTCTACTTCGACATCAACGAGGAGGGGATGGAGGCCATGATGAAGGACATCTCCGATATGGGGGGCGAGCTCTTCGTGATGGACGACGGATGGTTTGGCGTGAAGTATCCGCGAAACAACGACTCCTCTTCGCTCGGCGACTGGACAGTGGATACCAACAAGCTCCCCGGCGGCATCGACGCCCTCATCGAGTCGGCGAAGCGCCACAATATCAAGTTCGGCATCTGGATAGAGCCGGAGATGACCAACAGCATTTCGGAGCTATACGAGCAGCATCCGGAATACGTGATCAAGGCGCCGGGCAGAGAGCCGGTCAAGGGACGCGGCGGCACGCAGCTCGTGCTCGACATGAGCAATCCTAAGGTGCAGGACCTCGTCTTCAATGTGGTTGACACACTGCTTACGAAGCATCCTGAGATCGCATATATCAAATGGGATGCCAACGCCCCGATCATGGAACATGGCTCGCAATATCTGAAGAACGACCGCCAGAGCCACCTCTACCACGCCTATCATGAAGGCTTCGCAAAGACACTCGACCGCATCCGCGCCAAATATCCCGACGTGATAATCCAGGCGTGCGCCAGCGGCGGCGGCCGCGCCAATTACGGCGTGCTGCCCTGGTTTGACGAGTTCTGGGTGAGCGACAACACGGATGCCCTACAGCGCGTCTACATGCAGTGGGGCACGAGCTACTTCTTCCCGGCGGTGGCTATGGGCTCGCACATCAGCGCGGCTCCCAACCATCAGACCTTCCGCACGATACCGCTGAAATACCGCACCGACGTGGCCATGTCGGGACGTCTCGGCATGGAGATACAGCCTAAGAACATGACGGAGGAGGAGAAGGAATTCGCGCATCAGGCCATCGAGAACTACAAGAAGATCCGCCCGGTGGTGCAGCAGGGCGACATCTACCGACTGCTCTCCCCCTACGACCATAAGGGAGCTGCCTCGATGATGTATGTATCGCCAGACAAGAACGACGCCGTCTTCTACTGGTGGAAGACCGAGACCTTCGTAGGCCAGCAGCTGCCGAGGGTGAAGATGGCCGGTCTTGATCCCGACAGGAAGTATGTCGTGACGGAGCTCAACCGCATCGACAAGACTCCCCTCCCCTACGAGGGTAAGGAATTCACAGGGCGCTTCCTGATGAACAACGGGCTCGAGATTCCATCGGAGCACAACCTCGACTGGGGCAAGAAGGTCGACTATTCCTCACGCGTGCTTCGCCTCGAGGCAAAATAAAAACAGAATCAGTCATCACCATAGACAACAGGGAGCGTCTGCCATGGCGCTCCCTGTTGCTGTAATACCGTGAGATATGAATCGATTACATGGGGCTGTATGAATGCAGTAATAGAAGGGACAGAATGCGCAATCGTATCACCGATGAAGGCCAGACAAAGGCTATGACAGCAACCAGGAACATAAGTCAGAACAGGGAATATGACGCCATAGCGAGCGACACATGGACAGGAGTCATGGAGACAGGATTGGATATTAGCGGATGATTTTGTAACTTTGCAAGACAGTAACACCGGATATCATGGACACCCCTACCCCATTCACCCATCTCCACGTACACTCACAATACAGTCTGCTCGACGGAAAGGCGTCGGTCAAAGGGCTTGTGGACAGAGCTATCGAGCTCGGCATGCGTGGCCTCGCCCTCACCGACCACGGCAATATGTTCGGCATCAAGGAATTCTACAACTACGTCGCCAAGAAGAATGCCGACCGGCCCGAGGGAGAGAAGTTCAAGCCCATACTCGGCTGCGAGATGTATGTGGCGAAAGACCGGCTCACCGACAAGAAGGACAAGCGAGACAACGGCTACCACCTGATAGTGCTGGCCAAGAACCAGACCGGCTACCACAACCTGATAAAGCTCGTGAGCAAGGCATGGAGCGAGGGATTCTACTATAAGCCGCGCACCGACCGCCACGAGCTGGAGACGCACCACGAGGGGCTGATAGTCTGTTCGGCGTGCCTCGGCGGCGAGGTGCCGCAGATGATACTCCAGGGCACTCCCGAGGAGGCCGAGGAAAGGGCGCTATGGTATAAGAAGGTGTTTGGCGACGACTATTATCTGGAGCTCCAGCGCCACCAGACCTTCAAGGAGAACGCCAACAAGGAGGTCTATGAGGAACAGACAAAGGTCAACGAGGTGCTCCTCGACATCGCGAAGCGACACAATATAAAGACCGTGGCCACCAACGACGTGCATTTCGTGAAAGAGGATGACGGAGAGGCCCACGACCGACTTATCTGCATCTCAATGAACAAGAGCTTCTACGAGCCGCGCGTACACTACACCAAGCAGGAATGGCTCAAGAGCGGGGAGCAGATGGAGAAGATATTCTCCGATGTGCCGGAGGCGCTCGCCAACAGCATGGAGATACTCGACAAGGTGGAGTTCTACACCATCGACCACGCCCCCATCATGCCCAACTTCCGGATACCCGACGAGTTCGGCAGCGAGGAGGAATACCGCAAACGCATCACCCATCAGGAGCTCTTCGACGAGTTCACCCGCGACGAGAACGGCAATGTGGTGCTGAGCCAGGAGGAGGCGCAGAAGAAGATCGACAGGCTCGGCGGCTACGACAAGCTCTACCGCATAAAGTTCGAGGCCGACTACCTCGAGCAGCTCACATGGGCCGGCGCCAGGGAGCGCTACGGCGACCCGCTGCCGGAGGATATCAAGGAGCGTCTGAAATTCGAGCTGTATATAATGAAGACCATGGGCTTCCCGGGATACTTCCTCATCGTGCAGGACTTCATCAACGTGGCACGCAAGCAACTGGGCGTCAGCGTAGGGCCTGGACGTGGCTCCCCC
>OGQO01002933.1_pt1 | contig 12500 bp, 10 predicted proteins | sample 1553241 | NCBI WGS metagenome assembly OGQO01 (sample SAMEA2579933, study PRJEB22360) | human gut metagenome | biome: human gut; feature: human-associated habitat; material: faeces | place: Denmark | collected 2008/2010
TGGTGTGTCTTGAACGTTCAAGTGGAGATACAAAATTCTATTTTTTTGACAGAAATTGGAACCTCAAACGTTTAAATACTCGTGGAAAAAATGCCCCAGATGGATTTACTATCTCGAAGCCCAGTCAGATGGACAAAATGTTTGAAATTGCGGCTAAGCTTTCAAAAGGATTACCATTTGTTCGTATTGATTTATATCAAAGCAATGACCATATTTATTTTGGAGAAATCACCTTTTTCCCTGATAGTGGCTTTGATGCAAATTTGCTTCCTGAAACCGATAAATACTTTGGTAATTTGATTCACTTGGAGGATGTAAAATGAAAACAATAGGATTTCCGATAAGTCACAAAGAAAATGAAAATCGCCGTGCTATGATTCCGCACGATGTGAAAAAGCTTTCTCATCCCGAAGTGCTCTATTTCGAAGAAAATTATGGTGATGTGATTGGATTTTCAGATAAAGACTATGTAGATGCTGGTGCGAATATTGCCTCGCGGAGTGCTGTTTTGAAGTGTGATATCATATGCGATCCGAAAATCGGAGATGCTGATTATTTGAATGAACTTAATGAACAGGAAATTTTCGGATGGGTTCACGCTGTTCAGAACAGAGATATTACTGACAAATTGGTTGCAGGAAAATTGACGGCTTATGCTTGGGAGGATATGTTTGATATGGGCAGACATATTTTCTGGAGGAATAACGAGCTAGCTGGAGAGGCGGCAATTATGCATGCCTTTCAATGTTATGGTAGAATGCCATATGAAACAGATGTTGCGGTAATAGGTAGAGGTAATACCGCACGCGGTGCTATTAAGGTGCTTAATATGCTCGGAGCTAATGTAATGCAATATGATCGACATATGGAGCAGTTGCTACGCAGTGAAATCGGTCAATACGACGTTATTGTAAATTGTATTCTGTGGGACATTACACGTAAGGATCATATTATTTATCGTGATGATCTTTCCAGAATGAAAAAGAATGCCATGATAGTAGATGTCAGCTGTGATAGAAATGGTGGTATCGAAACCAGCATTCCAACAACAATTGAAAGTCCTATTTATGTTATTGATGGTATTGTGCATTATGTTGTGGATCATACGCCATCTCTGTTTTACAAGACGTTTACATATAATAATTCCGATGCAATTGTGCCTTTTATAGAGGCCCTCAGTATGGAATGGCATAATGATGTGCTTGATGCTTGTAGGATTATTTCTGAAGGAAAGATTATTGACACCAGAATAAAGGAATTTCAGAACAGATAGCTTTATTCTAATGCGAGCTGCGAAGAGAGGTTATATATGAACATACTTATCGGTGCAGATTTCTGCAATAAAAGGTTATAAAGTTGTTGGGGTTGATTTTTTTTGCTTTGGTAAACAATCATGTTTTTGACGATAAAGAAATTAGGTTAAAAATCACTATAAATACATTAAATAGTGCGGGGGTTTGCTATGTTGGTGTGGATAATACACCAAATGAGGCGTCAAAACCATTTGTTTTTGATTGTGATGGTAAGAAAATAGGCGTATTATGCCTGTGTTAAACATCAATTTTCTACTGTGGCAAAATTGACTATTGATAGAGATAAAAGTCAATTCTGGAATAACTTATATAAGATAAGAAATCATAAGGCTTGCTTAAGGTTACTAAGCAGAGCAGATTATAAATTCTTTTTTTTGAAAGAAGTAAATACATTCTTACATATTACTTTGTGAGCCAAAAATATTCGATTTTTGCTGTTGTTATGCTCCAACTTATCTTATGCATATTTCGTTATATGGGTTGAGGATATTTTCATTTACATGCCATAAGATTTTAGGATATCATCTGATATCGCACTTGTTACACCGAAAATGTGGACAATTCAAAATGTTTGCAATGTGTGAAATTCGAAGAATTTACATCATCAAAAATGAAATTTTATTTTAGAATCATTAATACAACTTCCTGATAAGAAAGGATAAGTCAATAGAATGGCTGGTAGAGGTAAAAAATTAGCATTAAATACCATAACATCACTTGGCTTACAAGTGGTAAGTGTTATATGTGGTTTTATATTACCACGTTTGATACTTGAGTCATTTGGCTCTGATGTAAATGGTCTTGTAAATAGTATTACGCAGTTTCTTGGAGTCATAACACTTTTGGATTTGGGCGTTGGTGCTGTTGTACAATCTGCCTTGTATAAACCATTGGCTGATAACAATACAAACATGATTAGCAAGATATATGTATCTGCGAATAAATTTTTCAGAAGACTTGCGGAAATATTGCTGGTTTATGTAGTATTGCTTATGATATTTTATCCGATGCTTGTCAATAAAAGTTTTGGCCATATGTATACTGCATTGTTAATTGCGGCTATTTGTATCAGTTCCTTTGCTCAGTATTATTTTGGTATCGTAAATAGCTTGCTTTTAAATGCGGATCAGCGTGGATATATTCAGTATGTAGCTCAAATTATTACACTTATTTTAAATACATTTGCTTGTTATATAATAATCAAATTAGGTGCTTCTATTCAGATTGTAAAACTTACAACATCGCTTATTTTTTTGCTTCGACCATTATTTCTTGTGTTTTATGTGAAAAAACATTATTCTATAGACCCCAAAATTACATATACTGATGAACCAATCAAGCAAAAATGGAATGGTATGGCTCAGCATTTTGCTTCATATGTACTTAATGGAACGGATAACATTGTATTGACTATGTTTTCAACACTTGGAAATGTATCGATTTATTCTGTCTACAATGTTGTTATAATTGGTGTGAAAAATGCACTTTTGTCCGTGACAAACGGTTTTCAGTCACTTATAGGAGAGATGCTTGCCAAAAAAGAAACTATGAAACTTAATGCATTTTTTGGATTTGTTGAATGGTTTTTACACACTGGTACAACGTTGGTTTTTGGTTGTACAGGAGTTTTGATTGTAGATTTTGTAAGAGTTTATACTTATGGTATTAATGATGCTGACTATATACAGCCATTATTTGCAGTTTTGATAACTATTGCAAATGCGGGACATTGTCTTAGATTGCCATACAATATTTTAATTTTAGCTGCCGGACATTACAAGCAAACGCAGAGTAATTACATTATAGCAATGATTTTGAATATTGTTGTTTCAATTGCGACTGTGAAAATGTGGGGGCTTGTCGGAGTAGCTATAGGAACATTAATAGCTATGGCGTATCAGACAGTATGGATGGCAAAATATGATTCAAAGAACATTATTTGTTGGCCTTTTAAGAATTTTTTGAAACAGTGTGGGATTGATGCAATAACAGTAATCATTGCAAGTCTTGCAACGTTTAAAATACCTATGTTGTCCGTTTCTTATGTTTCATGGTTTTTACTTGCTATTGAAGTCTTTGGTATTTGGCTTATCATTTCCATTGTAATAAATACTATATTTTATCGAGAAAGAGTTCTATCAATATTTATAAGAGTGAAAAGGAGATTTGTAAATTGAAAACAATCTTAGTCACCGGCTCAGCCGGTTTTATCAGAAGCAACCTTGTAAAAGAGCTTCTGAAAACAAATGAAGAAATAAGCATCATAGGCTTTGACAGTGTAAATGATTACTATGATGTCTCAATAAAGGAATATCGTCTTGCTGAAATAGAGAAGCTTGCAGAATCAAAGCCGAAGTGCAAGTATAAGTTTATCAAAGGCAATCTTGCTGATAAAGCGTTGATAGAAAAAATATTCACAGAAAACAAGATCGATATTGTGGTAAATCTTGCAGCTCAGGCAGGTGTTCGATACAGCATCACAAATCCTGATGCATATATAGAATCAAACATCATAGGTTTCTATAACATTCTTGAAGCTTGTCGAAATCATCCCGTTGAGCATTTGGTTTATGCAAGCTCGTCAAGCGTATACGGAGGCAATAAGAAAGTGCCTTTTAGTACAGATGATAAGGTGGATAATCCTGTAAGCCTTTATGCAGCGACAAAGAAAAGCAATGAACTTATGGCTCATGCCTATAGTAAACTATATAATATCCCATCAACAGGCCTGAGGTTCTTTACAGTATATGGTCCCGCAGGTCGTCCTGATATGGCATACTTCGGATTTACCAATAAGCTTGTAAAGGGTGAAACAATTAAGATCTTCAATTATGGAAATTGCAAGCGTGACTTTACATATGTTGATGATATAGTTGAGGGTGTAAAGCGTGTCATGATGAGTCCACCTGAAAAGAAAAATGGTGAGGACGGACTTCCTGTGCCTCCTTACAAAATATATAACATTGGAAACAATAACCCTGAAAATCTTCTTGACTTTGTGCAGATCCTCAGTGAAGAACTTATCCGTGCAGGAGTATTGCCGCAGGATTACGATTTTGATGCACATAAGGAGCTTGTTCCAATGCAGCCAGGCGATGTACCTGTAACATATGCCGATACAAGTGCATTGGAAAATGACTTTGGTTTTAAACCGAGTACGAGTCTTAGGGAAGGACTTAGAAAATTTGCTGAATGGTATAAAAATTTCTATAAGATTTAAAAGGGAGAGATCTTTTTATGAAAATCGCAGTAGCAGGAACAGGATACGTAGGACTGTCAATTGCAACATTGCTTGCACAGCATAATACAGTAACAGCAGTTGACATTATTCCTGAAAAGGTAGAACTTATCAACAATAGAAAGTCACCGATCCAAGATGACTATATCGAGAAATACCTTGCAGAAAAGGAACTTGACCTGACAGCAACTCTTGATGCAGAATTAGCATATAAAGACGCCGATTTTGTAGTTATTGCAGCGCCAACTAATTACGATAGTAAGAAGAATTTCTTCGATACAAGTGCAGTTGAGGCTGTTATCGGCCTCGTAATGAAATATAACCCAAATGCAATTATGGTCATCAAATCAACGATCCCTGTAGGATATACAAAGAGTATTCGTGAAAAGACGGGCAGTGAGAATATCATATTCAGCCCTGAATTTCTGAGAGAATCAAAGGCTCTTTATGATAATCTTTATCCGTCAAGAATTATCGTTGGCACCGATATGAATGACAAAAGACTTGTGAAAGCTGCTCATACATTTGCAGAGCTTCTCCAGCAGGGTGCGATAAAGGAAAATATCGATACGCTGTTTATGGGCTTTACAGAAGCCGAGGCCGTTAAGCTTTTTGCAAATACTTATCTCGCACTTAGAGTTTCATATTTCAATGAGCTTGATACTTATGCTGAAATGAAGGGACTTAATACTCAGCAGATCATTGACGGTGTGTGCCTTGACCCAAGAATCGGTACACACTATAACAATCCAAGCTTTGGATATGGTGGATATTGTCTGCCAAAGGATACAAAACAGTTGCTTGCAAACTATGAAGATGTACCGCAGAATATGATGTCTGCTATAGTTGAATCTAATAAAACAAGAAAAGACTTTATTGCTGACAGAGTTCTTGATAAGGCAGGCTATTATAGTTCAAACAGCGAATGGAATGCAGATTTTGAGAAGAAGATCGTTATTGGAGTATTCCGCTTAACAATGAAATCCAATAGTGATAACTTCCGTCAGTCTTCAATACAAGGTGTTATGAAGCGTGTTAAGGCTAAAGGTGCGGAAGTCGTTATATATGAACCTACGCTTAAAGACGGAGAAACTTTCTTCGGAAGCGTCGTGGTGAATGACCTTGCAAAATTCAAGGAAATGTCTGACGCTATCATCGCAAACAGATACAATTCTTGCCTTGATGATGTTGAGGACAAGGTGTATACAAGAGATATATTTAGAAGAGATTAAAAAAAGGAGACACTGTTATGTGTGGAATTGTTGGATTTACTGGAAATAACGAGGCAGCCCCGATCCTCTTGGACGGCCTGTCAAAGCTTGAGTATAGAGGCTATGACTCTGCCGGTATCGCTGTAAGAAACGGTGACGCAGAGCCTGAGATCGTAAAGGCTAAAGGTAAACTGAAAGTCCTAAAGGAAATGACTAACGACGGCAAGGCTGTAAAAGGTGCCTGCGGTATAGGCCATACCCGTTGGGCTACCCATGGCGAGCCGTCAACTGTAAACGCTCACCCTCATTGCAGCGACGATGAAAATGTTATCGCCGTACATAACGGTATTATCGAAAACTATCAGGAGCTTCGTGAAAAGCTTATCAAAAAAGGATATACCTTTAAGTCAGAAACTGATACCGAAGTTGCCGTAAAGCTTATCGACTATTATTACAAAAAGTACCTGGGCACTCCTGTTGACGCTCTTAATCACGCCCTCGTCCGTATCCGTGGCTCTTATGCCCTCGCTGTTATGTTCAAGGACTATCCCGGTGAGATATATGCCGCAAGAAAAGACAGCCCTATGATAATAGGCGTTACAGGCGGTGAAAGCTACCTTGCCTCTGACGTTCCTGCAATACTTAAGTATACAAGAAATGTCTACTATATAGGCAATATGGAGCTTGCAAGACTTACAAAAGGCGCAGTTGCTTTCTACAATCTCGATGGCGAAGAAATACAGAAAGAAATGAAAACTATCGAGTGGGACGCAGAAGCTGCAGAAAAAAGCGGCTATGAGCATTTTATGCTCAAAGAGATACACGAACAGCCAAAGGTGATAAAGGATACTATCAATTCTGTCCTTACAGATGGAAATATTAGCTTTGAAAGCGTCGGACTTTCTGACGAGGATATGAAAAATATCCAGCAGGTGTATATCGTTGCCTGCGGCTCTGCTTACCATGTTGGTATGGTGGCTCAGTATGTTATCGAAGAGCTGACTTCACTATCTGTCCGTGTGGAGCTTGCTTCTGAGTTCAGATACAGACAAATGAAGCTTGCAAAAAATAGCCTCGCTATCATCATAAGCCAGTCAGGCGAAACTGCCGACAGCCTTGCAGCATTAAGACTTTGTAAGGATAAAGGAGTAAGAACTCTCGGTATCATAAATGTGGTTGGCTCATCGATCGCAAGAGAAGCCGATAATGTCTTCTATACCCTCGCAGGCCCTGAAATATCTGTCGCAACCACTAAAGCCTATAGCTGTCAGCTCGTTGCCGCATATCTCCTTGCAATGCAGTTTGCAAAAGCAAGAGGGGAGATATCCGACGAAAGATTTGCTCAGCTGGTTGAGGAGATCAATACTATCCCTGAGAAGATAGAGAAAATTCTCGAGGATAAGGAGCGCTTGCAGTGGTTTGCTTCAAAGGTAGTGAATATAAAGGACGCATTCTTTATCGGCAGAGGTATCGACTATGCAGTAGGTATGGAGGGAAGCCTTAAACTCAAAGAAATAAGCTATATCCATTCCGAAGCCTATGCAGCAGGCGAGCTTAAACATGGTCCTATCAGCCTTATCGAGGACGGAACTGTCGTGTTCAGCGTGGTAACACAGTCTGCACTTTATGAAAAGACCATAAGCAATATGGTCGAGGTAAAGAGCCGTGGAGCAAAGCTTTTCGGACTTACTACCTATGGGAATTATGCTATGGAGGACGTTGCTGACTTTACAGTTTACACTCCAAGGATAGATAACCTTTTTGCGGCAAGCCTTTCAGTAGTACCGCTTCAGCTTTTGTCATATTATGTATCAGTAGGAAAGGGCTATGACGTTGATAAGCCGAGAAATCTTGCAAAGAGCGTTACGGTGGAGTAAAAAGAGAAAAATACTTACAGCGCTGTTTGCAGTGTACATCTTTGCCGTCCTCTGGCTCACACTTTTAGACCGACAGTGGGGAGAACGTAAGGCGGAACTTGTGCCCTTCTGGGAGGTGCGAAACCTTTTGGAGAACATAAGCATCAAGTATCTGCGGGATTTTTGGCTGGTACAGATTTTCGGTAACATTGCAATGTTTATCCCCTTGGGTGTTCTGCTTCCATATCTTTGCGGTATCACGAAGTTCAAAAGCGTTTTCCTTATGTCCCTTGCCTTTTCGGCAGGTATCGAGATAACGCAGTATATCACAGGCAGAGGGCTTTGTGAATTTGACGATGTTTTCAACAACACTCTCGGGGCTTGCGTGGGGTTCACATTTTGGCGTTTAAAGATGAGATACAATAAAAAATACAAGAATGAGCAAAGTCCGTGGTAACAGGCTTTGCTCTAGGGCAATATATTTTAGTATTGCCTTTTTGCAAGCATAGTACAATGGTCAGTATACAAGCTTCCCAAGCTTGGGATGCGGGTTCGATTCCCGTTGCTTGCTCCAAATAGCTGAGCAGACGTTTTGCCACGTCTGCTTTTTCTGTATTCGGTTATTGATTTTTTACAGATTTTATAGTATAATTAGGATTGTAAAAATAATTGCTATCAATAACTTGGTTGGACTTTAGCCGGTTCACTTCGTGCAGGCAATGTTCTTGTACTTTCAAATGGCGAACTTGTAACAGTTGAATGGGTTCAGCACGAAATTCTCGAATCACCTATCAAGGTTTATAACTTTGAGGTGCAGGATTTCCATACTTACTTTGTTGGTGAGTGTGGGGTGCTGGTGCATAATGAATGTACGGTTCCTGAATTATCTGATAATTGGAAAGATAATATTACTTCCGATTCAGGTGTAAGAGATGGAACTGACATTCCAAGTTCATTTGAATTAAAAGGATATGAAGTGAATGGTAATAAAGTTAAAGTTCATCCAAATGCAACAAAGCATATGGCAGAGCGCGTAAACGCAGCAAATGGTTCGATATTAGTAGAAAATGAAATGATGATTAGCTTTGAAGAAAGCGTTGCATCTGTGTTGCCAAATGTTAAAGACAGTAGAAATTTCTTTGAAAATGTAAATGGATGGGAATTAGGAATAGATGGTAGCGACGGTACTGTGTATCACGCTCTTTTAAAGTAGGTATATAATATGTTGTTATCTGTAAATAATATTTTAAACAACTATAATTCATTTACATTCGATCTGGAGAAAATAGGCAAGGAGATGATGATGGTTTCCGTTAGCGAAAAAAATAAAAGTAAAGTTATTCCATGTTATTGGAGATTGAAATTTGAAAATAATTGTCCGCCATTAGAAATTGGAATTTCGCCGTATTCAGGTGATGTAATAAATATAACCTGTTTTATTACATCAGATGATTTTAGACATATTAATCTGAATTTTTCAGTTGTTTCCGATAAAAGTATTCAAGTAGATACTAGAATATTTTCTAAAGCCAATGATTTTAATGACAATGACGGAACTGTTAAATTCTTTTTGGAGGGCAAAAATTTATTTTGTGTATTTGGTGATGGTTCATGCAATTGTAAAGTTGTGGTTAAAGGTCAGATTGGCTTTATAGTTGATGATATGGATAAGATGATTGGTTTTGCTTTATATAATTTATCGCAATATCAGATATCAATGATTAATTCTTTGAAATAATGTAGAAAAACCTACGACGCTGACGGAAACATGATCTACGGATCGCTTAACGGCAAAATGGCGGACTTCAAGTACGACTGTAGAAACAGACTCGTTTCAGCGGGCGGAACAACTTACGCTTATGATGCGGAAAATAACCGTATCAGCAAGACCGTAGACAAAATCAAGACAGAATATGTAATTGACAGCACGGATTCGCTAACAAGAATCCTTACAGCAACCCAGAGATCAAGCGTTTTATCAATCAGGACGTTGTGATTGGAAGCATTACCGACAGTCCGACGCTGAACAGGTACGCATATGTCAACGGCAATCCGATAAGCCTGAACGACCCGTTCGGACTAAGTCCGTTCTTAAATTGGATTGGGAATATTACAGGGCATGATATTCTTGATCTGCTTGGAATGCTTCCGGGTATTGGATTTGTATTTGACGAGCTTGTTCATATTTGTGTAAATGGCGAAACAATTTCTGCTACGCCGACACACCCATTCTATGTTGATAAACTTGGTTGGACTTTAGCACGTTTAAATACAAAAAAAGCAAAGCCCATAATGAACAGGCTTTGCTTTTTGCATATATAAGATGTTATTTCACCAAATAATGCAAGATAGTAGTATCTGTGCGGAAGTGGTGGAGTATGAACAAGCTCACATACATTGCTGCTACTCGATCGTAGACAACTGGCTTGCCGATTGATAATGCTGCTTCTCTGTTATATCCTCGAGGTCGATAAGGTTTGTCGAGATTCTCTTTGAGTTTTCTACCGCAGCGTTTAAACTCATCCTTGATTTTCTGAATGTATTCTGCACGCTTTGCAGGATCATTTTCCATTTCCCGCAAAACGGCATAGTATGTATTCTGAGCGCACATTGCCCTGCAATAGTGGAGCCCATCTGGAACGCGTGCTTCTGCCTTTGTCAACAAGAAATCATTATTCATTTTCTCTGCACGACTAATATATTCTTTTAGCTTTGCCACTGCGATAATTCCTTTCAATACTGTGCGATTATGCTTACCGCCCTTACCCACACTGAATATGTGAACAGTTTCAAAGTCAATGAATTTTATATCATCGACTTTTAAGTGGCCGAGCTCGCGGCGTCTTAAACCTGTGGTTAATGCAACATCACGGGTTGTTTCACCCGTTTCAGTATTGTATTTTGTCGGATCATTCTTTAAATGAACCCCATGGCGAGGAGGGTGTCTAAATTCAATTGTCCTTCTTCTGAAAACTTTACAAAGTGCAGAAAGATCAGTGTTGAGAGTATCAGCTGATAACCCCCTTGCTTCTCGTACATCAATGTACTCCTGTATATATTTTTCAGCCTCGAACATTGTTAGGTGACTTGTCTGAAACTTTTCTTTAAGATATTTGCAAAATTGTTTTAATACACCGAGATATCGATTGAAAGTGCCTTCAGAGAATATCTTCCATTTAAAAGTGTTTATTCCTTTCAAGATTTCTTTGATTTCTTCATCTTTAAAGCCTTTGTTTTTTAGACTCTTAACAGCCTTAGCTTTCTTTCTCTTTTTTAAAACCTTGAATCGGTGTTTCTTTTGACCGAATGAGCGCATTCCAGTTAGCCTATTTGTTAAGACATACTGCAACGTGTTGTTACCAATTTCTACTTCTACATTTTTACCGTCGATAATTCTATTTACAATTTTAAACTTGCTCATCGAAATACTCCTTTTTATGGTTCTTAATTTGTGTGTTGGTGGGGGCAAGTGCGGTTGATACTAACAGTATAAAGGTGTTATTTAGCAGCACCAAAGGCCAGTGAATCGGATTATAGACCGACCACCAAATGAAGACGTATGTCTTTCGAAAGACATACTCAGTGGACACCTTTATAGTGTTAGTGGCTCTCTTACGCCGAACCTCGCGCTACTGGTCAGGTAGACTAATTGATCTAAAAAACAATTAGTGGAACCATTTTGGGAGTATTATATTTTTTTACAAAACTGTTTTTTTGCGTTTCCGAAAATCAGGAATGCAATGTTGGACTTTTTAAACAAGTATTTCCTTGTTAGTATCGTTGAGCTTGTCAATTTCATATTACGTAAATCAATAGCAAATAGTATAGCATGAATTATTTCAAATTAAAGATATTGTTTTTTTTAACGTAAAATACTTTTGTTGAGCTGACATGCCACAATATGGATCATGAGCATGTTCAGATTTTTTATTGTTTAAATTTACTTCAACAAATGTTTCCTGTTGGAATTGCTGAGGTGAATTTTTTGTCATATTTCGTAAACACGACAAAAAAGCAAAAAGAGAGCCCACATTCTTTTTTTTACGAATGTGAGCTCTCTATTTTTTGATACAAAAAAAGAGCATCTAAATGACTTAGATACACTAAACTTATACTTCTTTTAACAACTCAATTTTATCATATTTTTATTCAAAAGTCAATGCATTTTATCAATAAAATAAAATTATATTTGAAGTTTATGCATTTTTGACAAGTAATAGCAAACGTATTTGGATATAATGTATAAACTGATTGGCGGAAAATATCAACTATCTAAGTTGAACACTCATTATATAATAAGAAAGACAGTGAATTTCACTATTGATAGTATCTTTGTTATAAGCTTGAATAAGTAAAGATACCGAGTAACTTATTATTCTATTTCATTATGAGCAGTATAAGAAAAGAGATAGATATAACATATAAGTCAATTACATCTTTTTTTATATTGTAGCTAATTATAGGTGCTTTGTCAATAAAAAACTGAGCCACTTATCCTTATTTCTTATTTATTTGCTTACTTATTATAGTTTTATGTTTATATAAATAAAAACTTGTTATTTTATAATGCGTTATCTTCAAGCTTTGCAGCAATATTACCAATGAAATGTTTGCGTATTTGTATAAAAAGCTGATTTTATCTTTGAAACAACTTGAGCTATTGCTTTTTTAAGGCAAACGTGATATAGAAAATAAACAACTATTATTTGCGATAAAACGATATATCTTCTTTCTTTGTAATATAAGAAGTGGTGCTTTCTTCTTATATTATAATGAGTAGCTTATTCTTCTTATTTTATCTTATAACAAGAATAAGTAAACATACTGAGTATATATGATCAAATAAAACTGAACTACTTATCCTTATTTCTTATTTATTTGC
>OGQO01002945.1_pt1 | contig 12454 bp, 8 predicted proteins | sample 1553241 | NCBI WGS metagenome assembly OGQO01 (sample SAMEA2579933, study PRJEB22360) | human gut metagenome | biome: human gut; feature: human-associated habitat; material: faeces | place: Denmark | collected 2008/2010
CCTTGGGTGGGTCGCCCTTTCTGTTATATATCTTTCATTTCATTAAGCACCTGGGCACATAGGAAAAGCGAACCGCATATAAGATTCACTCCGTGAGGATTCTCGCTTATTAGCTGACGTGCCATTTCAAGGGCAGGCTTTGGACTTTGCTCTGCCCTGCCGCCTGCGTTGGTTATGATGTCGGCAAGGTCAGAGGCAGTTTCGGCTCTGTCGCTGAAACCGTCAACTGTGTAGAATTTGTCTACATACGGTATAATTTTCTTTACTGCCTCGGTGATGTTTTTATCCCTGCACATTCCCATAACAGCGTAGCATGGGCGTTTTGGGCAATGCTCCAATACGCCTGCCAAGGCTGACAGACCGTCGGGATTGTGTGCTCCGTCAAGTATCAGCAGCGGCTCACGGCTGAGTATCTGCACTCTGCCTTGGAGCTGGGCTTTTTTGATGCCCTCAAAAATTTTATCCTGGGGAATTTTCAGGGTATCGTTGACAAGGCGAATTCCGCTTATGACGCTCATGGCGTTCAGTACCTGATGTGCTCCGCCCATTGTGACTTCATAGGGCTGTCCCTTGAACTCAAACTTTGAGCCGAAAACGTCACAGCTTATAAGTTTGAGCTGATTGATGTCGGGGATAACCAGCTGAGAAAGATTTTTCACCGCCTGCTCTCTGACAGTTCTGATGACCTTCATGTCATTGCCTGCGCTCAAAACGCATGGGCAGTGGGGTTTTATAATGCCTGCTTTCTGATAGGCTATCTTCTCCAAGGTGTCACCTAAAATGGCGGTGTGGTCAAAGTCCACTGAGCCTATAACTGTGAGAATAGGAGTTTTTATAACGTTGGTGCTGTCTAAAAGTCCCCCAAGACCTGTTTCAAGGACGACTATATCGCAGTTTTCCTCGGCAAAATAGAGGAAAGCTATGGCGGTGGTTATTTCAAACTGAGAGAAATTCTCACGGTCGCAGTGCATATCGGTGACGGCTTTCACACGCTTTGCCATTTTCGCAAGGGCAGGCTTTGGGATATCAATGCCGTTTATTTTTATCCTGTCGGTATAGCTTATTATATAAGGCGAGGTGAAAAGACCTGTTTTCATCCCTGCACACTGAAAGACCTCGCTGAACATCTGCGCCATTGAACCTTTGCCGTTCGTGCCAGCGATATGAACGAATTTAAGGCTGTCCTGAGGGTCGCCAAGATCGGAAAGCAAGGCTTTTATTCTGGATAGGTCTTTCACGGGCTTGCCTGAATGGGAAAAGCTGTTTATAAATTCAAGCTCGTCTATGTCTTTGGTATTTTCTATCAATTCTATCACTACATTTCATCTATTATTTCTTTAAGCTCTCTTGCGATGTCTATATTTACACCTGCGGTCTTTGCAAGCTCCTCTACTGTGGCTTTTTTGAGAGCTTCTTTGGTTTTATACTCGGTGATGAGTTTTGCGGCTTTTTTATCGCCTATGCCTTTGACTTTGGTTATCTCAAGTCGGTGGGCATTCTTTTTATGCTTCTGCGCCTGATAGGTTATGGCTACTCTATGGACTTCGTCCTGAATGGCGGTAACAAGATTGAACGCCGCTCTGCACTTTGCAAGGCTTATTTCTCCGCCGCCTGTGGCAACGGCTCGTGTGCGGTGCTTGGAGTCTTTCACAAGTCCGAACAATGGGCAGGTCACACCCATTCGCTCTAAGACAGGCTCAACGGCATTGACATGGCCGTTTCCACCGTCGAGCAAGATAAGGTCGGGCATAATGGAAAAGCCCTCGTCTGTTTTCTCAAAATAGTTTCTAAAGCGACGTTCTATGACCTCCTGCATACAGGCATAGTCATTTTGCTCTGCAACTGTTTTGATAGAAAACTTTTTATAATACTTCTTGCATGGTCTGCCGTTTTCAAAGACCACCATGCCTGCCACCATATTTGTAGAGGCGAGGTTTGATATATCGTAGCACTCGATATATTTCGGGGTCTTGGGAAGTCCCAATGCTTTGGCAAGCTCCTCAAGGGCGGTTATCTCACGGCTTGTTCTGCCGACTTTTATGGAGAGATACTCGGTGGCGTTGCTTTTGGCAAGGGTAGTAAGGCGGAGAAACTGTCCTCTTTTCGGAGTAGAGATATTCACGGCATGGTCATACTTCTGGCGGAGAAATTTCTCTATTATCTCGCCGTTTGTGATATCCTCGTCAAGGAGGATATCTTTCGGTATGCTGTCTTTGGAGGAATAATACTGCATGAGAAAATCTTCACGCATTTTTATGCTGTCGTCTTTTTCGCCAAGAAAATAGGAAGCCTTATCAAAAAGTCTGCCCCCACGATACATTATAACGCTGGCACAAGCCATTTCACCATTTTGAGCAATGGCGATTATATCAGTGTCACGAATATCGTCATTAATTATCTTCTGACTTTCAGCGGCTTTTTGTATGGCTTGGATACGGTCACGCAGCTTTGCGGCAAGCTCAAAGTCAAGCTCCTCAGCGGCTTTGTTCATCTCCTCGGTGAGCCTTTCAACTGAATCTGACGAACCGTTTCGGATATAGTCCACCGCCTGACGGACTATAGAATTATACTCCTCTTTGGAGAAATTCCCTGTGCAAACGCCCATGCACTGCTTTATGTGCATATTAAGGCAGGGACGCTGTTTTCTGAAATCCTGCGGAAATTTTCGTGAGCAGGTAGGGAGCATAAAGACTTTATTGGCTTCGATAACGGCTTGTTTTACTGCGAACGAGCTTGTATAGGGTCCTATATACTCTGCACCGTCATCATATTTTTGCAATACGGCTTGCAAACGTGGGTATTCCTCATTTGTGACCCTGATATAGCTATAGCCCTTATCGTCTTTCAGCAGGATATTATATTTCGGGGTATACTGCTTTATAAGAGAACACTCCAAGACAAGTGCCTCGAACTCAGAGTCGGTGACGATAAAGTCATAGTCATAGACGTGGGACACCATTTTCCACACCTTTGGCAGGTGATCCTGACACTTTCTGAAATAAGATGTCACACGGTTGCGGAGATTTTTCGCCTTGCCGATATATATTATTTTCTTCATTTTGTCTTTCATTATATAACAGCCCGGCGAGGTGGTGAGCTTTGAAGTTTTATCACGCAGAAATGGCAGGCGTGGGTTGTCTTCATCTGTAATGTACATAAATTCTCCTAACTGAAACTAAAAGCAAAGGCAATACGAGTTGTCCGTATTGCCTTGCTATTATCTCTTACCAATACATAAATACAGGAGTACCCATATCTATTTTTTCATAAACGTATTTTGCTTTATCTAAAGGCATATTTATACAGCCGTGTGAGCCCCATGTGCTTGACTTATAACGCTCACCGCCAAAGTTGCCGTTCTGCCATGATGCGTCGTGAAGTCCTATGCCTATGGTGGAAACGTTGTTCCAATAGTCAACATATGAGGCATAAGACTGTCCGTCTGCTGAGCCTCTGAGGGTCTTGCCCTTTTCCTTATACCAAAGCTTATAAACACCGCCAGGGGTATTTCTTGACTTGCTTGGATAGCCCGAAACTATATCAGACTCCATTGTGAGCTTGCCGTCTTTATAATACCACAAATGCTGTGCGGTAAGGTCTACCTCGATATAAGTGTTGCCGTAATCCTTATCGGCTGTACGCCAATCCTTATTGCAGGTATACTCATAGGCTGAGTCAGGGTTTACATAGTAGACAGGCTCAGTTTCGGCAGACTCGCCCTTTTCAACAAGGTCTACGATAAGGTCGCAGGTCTTTTGCTGGTCTATCCACCAGCCGTAACAGCCCTGGCCCTCGGAGATAGTGATAGTTCCACGCTTTGTGGTCTTGAACTCTCTGTCCTTGCCATAGGTATCATACTTATCTGCAAGGTCTTCAACATATGCCATTGCCTTATCTTCATCAACTGTATAGCCAGCTTCGGCGTTATCCTCGTCAAAGGTTATCCAATCCATGATAGTATCACCCGTGAGAGTTTCGGTGGTGTAGATAAAATCGAATGTTATTTCGATATCGTTAAGGTTATTGAGCTTCTTGCAGGTCTCTTCAAGCATATCCGCTGTTATGGCAGGCTTTTTATAGCAATCTGCCTTTGAGATATCAACGTCAAAGCTACCGTCGTCAAGCTGATTTTCCACATAGGAATAAAGCTCGTCTATCTTACCCTCCTCCACAGCGTCGCCCGTGGTTTCTTTTACCACAACATAGCTGTTGTCGTCGCCTTTTTTGATATAGGCGTCCTCAGGATCTTTTGTGCTTTGGGAGTCAAGCACCTTTCTTTTCAGCACCTTTTCAAGCTTAGCCTTATCGTACTTGAACTTAGATTCAAAAGTGAAATCCGTACGCTTCATGGCAGAAGAGAACCATGAATAGTGGTTTTGCTGAGTATAATACTGTGTGATAAGGTTTTGAGTATTATCGTTATAGCCTATTTCAGACAGCTTTATGGAAAATGTTGTGCCGTCTTTCTTTGTAACGGTGATGGCTTTTGGGATAACAGCCTGCTCGCTTACGAGCTTATAGGCTTCCGCCTTGGTCTTTCCGCTGACCTCGATGCCGTTTATATATGTATTTCCAAGAAATCTATCCTTATACGAATTCATGCCCCACAGATAGAAGCCACCTGCGGCGACTATCATAACACCAACAACTGAGCATATTGCTATTGCGACAGTCTTTCCTGACGAGGACTTCTTTTTCTTCTTTTTTCCATTCTTTGAGCCGCTCTTTGAAGTCTGCTTTGATGCAGGCTTTGCATTTCTACTGCTTGTTTCAGTTGTTTTGGGCTTTTTAGGCTTGATAGTTTCCTCGCCAAAGTCTGAAACTCCTCTTACGGGAGTGATAGGCTCGTCAAAGCCGCCGTCCTGCATTGCCATATTTTTAGCGATCATTCTTGCCATATCCTCATGGCTCATAGGGCGGTTCTGCGCCTGCGGCTTTGCGGCTTCATCGCTGTCGAGGGTAAGACCTTTCATATCAAGATCTATACCAAGCTCATTATCCTTTCTTTCTCTATCGTTCATAATATTACCTTTCCTTATATAACCTTATTATAATATAACCATTTCACATTTATTTTACCCTATTATACAACACTATCACCTTTTTTTCAAGGAGTATTTCCTACAATATAAAGACAATTTTATGACGATTTCTCAACAGTTTTCATACAGTTGTATAAAAATGCAGTTTTCAAAATGTTATCCTGCATATTTTTCCTGTGGCAATGAATTTTTTTTGCAAAACCTCTTGAAAAAGATCACAATAAGTATTATAATATATGTGGTAAAGGTTCGCTTGCCGAGCCGATCATTAATTTAAGAAAGAAGGATCTGTATGTTAGATATCAAGATCGAACGTACCACTACTCCAAAGGAAAAACCGGCTGACGAGACAAAGCTTGGTTTCGGTCACATTTTTACTGACCATATGTTTGTTATGAATTATGACGCAGGTCAGGGTTGGCATGACGCTAGGATCGTGCCTTACGGCGACCTTTCACTCTCCCCTGCTGCTATGTGCCTGCACTACGGTCAGGAGATATTTGAAGGCCTTAAGGCTTATCGTACTGCTGACGGCTCTGTTCAGCTTTTCAGACCGCAGGAGAACTTCAAGAGAATGAACAACTCTGCTGAGAGAATGGTAATTCCTAAGATAAACGAAGAGGATATGCTCTACGCTCTGAAAACTCTTGTTAAAATGGAGCAGGACTGGGTTCCTCACACAGAGGGCGCTTCCCTTTACATCAGACCATTTATCATCGCAGTTGACCCATATGTAGGTGTTAAGCCTGCTGACCACTATCTGTTCATCATTATTCTTTCACCTTCAGGCGCTTACTATTCAACCGGTCTTAACCCTGTTAAGATCTATGTTGAGAACAAGTATGTAAGAGCCGTAAGAGGCGGTACAGGTTTTGCTAAGACAGCCGCTAACTACGCTATCTCACTTGCGGGTCAGGAAGAAGCTCACGAGCAGGATTACGAGCAGGTACTTTGGCTTGATGGTGTTGAGAGAAAGTATGTTGAGGAAGTTGGCTCAATGAACATCTTCTTCGTTATTGACGGCGAAGTTGTTACACCACAGCTTCTTGGCTCTGTTCTCCCTGGTATCACAAGAAAGTCTGCTATCGAGATATGCAAGAAGAAGGGCTACAAGGTAAGCGAGAGAAAGATCTCTATCGAGGAGATCGCTGAGGCTTACGACAACGGCAAGCTTGACGAGGTATTCGGCACAGGTACTGCTGCTGTTATCTCACCTGTTGGTCATCTTAAGTGGGGCGACAAGGTAATGGAGATAAACAACAACAAGATCGGCCCTGTTTCACAGATGCTTTATGATACAATGACAGGCATTCAGTGGGGCAAGATACCAGACGAGTTTGGCTGGATCGTTAAGATCGACTAATATCGTGAATAATCAATGCGGTCTGTGCTTCGGTATAGACCGCATTTTTCATAGGAGTGATAAAAATGGAGCTGCAGCAGATAATAGACAAGTCACATAGGATAGTATTTTTCGGAGGAGCAGGGGTATCAACAGAGAGCGGCATACCTGATTTTCGGTCGGTGGACGGACTTTACAATCAGAAATATGATTATCCCCCTGAGCAGATACTCAGCCACACGTTTTTTATGCGGCACACAAAGGCGTTTTATGATTTTTACCGTGACAAAATGCTTTGTCTGACGGCAAAGCCTAACAAGGCTCATTACAAGCTGGCGGAAATGGAGAGGGCAGGCATACTTTCTTCAGTTATCACGCAGAATATTGACGGACTTCACACGGCGGCAGGCAGCAAAAAGGTGCTGGAGCTTCACGGAAGCGTACACCGCAACTACTGCATGGACTGCGGAAAATTCTACACTGCGGAGGATATTTTAAACAGCACAGGAATTCCGAAATGCACCTGCGGCGGAATAATCAAGCCTGATGTTGTGCTTTATGAGGAGGGGCTTGATGATAAAACTGTGACGGAGGCGGTGAGGGAGATTTCTCAGTGCGACACGCTTATTATTGCAGGCACTTCTCTGACAGTTTATCCTGCGGCAGGAATGGTGAGATATTTTCAGGGGGATAATCTTGTGCTGATAAATCGGGACAAGACTTCCATGGACTCCTGCGACCTTGTTATCCATGACAAGGTAGGGGAAACGTTGGATAAGATAGTGATAAAGTAATGTTAAACAACGCAATTACAAGGTGAGATAACAAACGGGCGAACACTGTTCGCCCCTACAGATGTGGATAGCCACATTTGCAGGGGGCAGTGTCCGCCCGTGTTTTTATGCTATTTTATCCGTCCATATGCTGTGCGGTATAAAGCTTGTAATATTCGCCTTTCTTTGCGATAAGCTGGTCATGAGTGCCGCACTCGGCAATGCCTTTGTTGTCGATATACATTATCTTATCGCAGTTTTTGATAGTGGAAAGTCTATGTGCGATAATAAATGAAGTTCTGCCAACAAGAAGTCTTTGAAGTCCCTGCTGAAGGAGCTTTTCTGTTCGTGCGTCTATTGATGAAGTTGCTTCGTCAAGGACAAGTATTTTCGGGTCGGAGAGGAGCGTTCTTGCAAAGGAGATGAGCTGTTTCTGTCCGCCTGAAAGCTTTGAACCACGCTCGTTGACCTCGGTCATATAGCCGTCTTTCATTTCGCTTATGAACTCGTCTGCGCAGACTATCTTTGCGGCTTCTCTTATTTCTTCTTCCGTTGCGTCAAGTCTGCCGTAACGGATATTATCGTAAATAGTGCCGCTGAAAATAAAGCTGTCCTGAAGCATTATGCCCATTTGTGAGCGGAGGGAATGCAAGGTCGCCTGACTTATATCCTTGCCGTCTATGGTTATTTTACCGCTGTCAAGGTCATAAAATCTTGACAGGAGAGAAACTACTGTAGATTTTCCTGCGCCTGTTGGTCCAACGAGGGCAACGCTTTCGCCCGGCTTAACGTCAAAGGAGATATGCTCCAAAACTGTTTTGCCCTGCTCATAGCTGAATGTAACGTCATCAAATTTTACCTCGCCTGTGATATCACCGATATCCTGAGCATTCGGCTTGTCTGCGATAGTGGCAGGCTCGTCAAGGGTTTCAAAGATACGCTCAAGGTAGGCGATATTGTTGATGAAGTTATTGAAGATGTTTGACAGGTTCATGATAGGCTGCCAGAAGCTTGAAGCATAGCTTGTCATGGCAACGATAGTTCCAAGGCTCACTGCCGCAGGGGTCAGAACCAGCAGACCCACCACGAATATTGCGGCTCTCACAAGGGTAGAAACGTTATCGGTAGCAGGCCAAACAAGGTTAGAATATTTCACGGCGTTTATCCAGCTTTTACGATATTTCTCGGAAAGTCTGTCGAATATCTGGGCATTTTCTTCCTCACGGGTGAATATCTGGGTCACTCTTGCGCCTGTGATGTTTTCCTGCAAATAGGCGTTAAGGTTTGAGGATTTGTTTGAAACGTCCTGCCATGCTTTACGCTGTCTTTTCTTTATCATCATCATTATGACTGCAAATATCGGCAGACCCGAAAGCACCACCAATGACAGCTTCACATTCACAAAGAACATGAAAATCATGATGAAAAGCATATTAAGGCACTCGAGTATAACATTGATGATACCGTTTGAGAGCATATCCGACACGGAGTTTACATAGTTTACAACTCTGATGAGGATCTTGCCGTGTGGGCGGTTATCGTAATACTCAAATGGAAGCTCCTGCAAATGCTTGAAAAGATCGGTACGGATATCGAAGATTATATCCTGACCAACAACTGTCATTATCCTTGAACGGATAGTGGAAAATGTTATGGACACGGCTATAGTGCCGACAAATGCGAGGGTGAGCAGGACGAGCTGTCCCATATTTTTCTGCGGTATGGTGTTATCAAGAGCGTACTGTGTGATGAGCGGTCCTAGAAGTCCGGATATTGCGGCGAACACGCTCAGCGCAAGGGCGGTTATCATTTTGCCCTTATATTTTTTGATATACACAAAGGAGCGTTTCAGGTGGGCGAAGTCGAATGGGGTCTCAAGGACTTCGTCAACGTCATAACGGTTTCTTGCCATTTAGACCGCCTCCTTTCCGAAGCCATCGTTCTGCAGCTTGAACACCTCGTAATAGTATCCCTTTTTGGCGATAAGCTCATCATGAGTACCCATTTCGGTTATCTTGCCGTCATCGAGGATTATTATCACGTCGGCGTCCTTTGTGGAGGAGATACGCTGGGCTATTATTATCTTTGTGCATGGAAAGTCGAGGTTTCTAAGGCTGTCCTGAATATACTTTTCTGTTTCCATATCCACGGCGGAGGTGGTATCGTCAAGGATAAGAATGGCAGGCTTTATGGCTAAGGCTCTTGCAAGGGAAAGTCTTTGCTTTTGTCCGCCTGAAAGACCTACGCCACGCTCGCCCACGATAGTTTCATAGCCGTCAGGCATTTTCTCAACGAACTCGTTTGCCGCCGCAAGCTTTGCATAGTGCTTAACGTCCTCTTCGGACATATCAGAGTCGCCGTATGCGATATTGCCGTCTATGGTATCAGAGAAAAGCAGGACGTCCTGAGTTGCCATACCTATTTGTGAGCGGAGCTGTGAGAGCTTACGCTTTCTTACATTCACACCGTCCACAAGGACTTCTCCAGAGTTGGTATCGTAAAATCTTGGTATGAGATTTATAAGCGAGGTCTTGCCTGAACCTGTTTCGCCCATTATGGCAACTGTCTGACCTGCTTTTATCTTAAAGTTCACGTTGTCAAGGACTATATGCTTGCCAAACTTAAAGGTAACGTCCTTGAACTCGACATCTCCGTGAAGCCTTTCTGTCTGGTCAACTGCGTCTTCACGGTCGGTGATGATAGGTCTTGCATAGTATATCTCGATGACCTTCATTGCGGAAGCCATGAACCTTTGCATATCGTTCACATAGATACCAAGGTTTCTGACAGGGTTCGCGATGCCCCAGATAAGTCCTGAGATAGCAACATACTCGCCCATTGTTATTTCCCCTTTTATAAGGAAAAATCCACCGCCAAGGAGCATTACAACTGACAAGGCGTTTGCGAAAGCTTCCATATAAGGGAAGAATTTAAGCCACAGCAGTGACGCTTTTTTGTTGGCATCAGAATATTCTTTATTGGCTTTTTGGAACTTTTCTATCTCATAGTCCTCACGGGCGAAGGCTTTTACAACTCTGTTGCCTGAAATGTTCTCCTGAGCGTCTGTATTCATTTGGGACAGCTTCTCACGGAGGTCAACGTAGACCGGCTTTGCCTTTTTATCAAGAAGCACCACCACGCCGAATATGAACGGTGTAACAGCCAGCAGAAGAAGTGCCATTTTCCAGCTTACCATAAAGAAATAAACTGATGAGGCTATAAACAGCGAACATGATTCAAGCATACCTTTAAAAACAAATGCCACTGCATGACGCACCATATCAAGGTCGCCTGTGAGCCTTGTCATAAGGTCGCCTGTTCGGTTGCGGTCATAAAACTCCATATCCTGATTTTCGATACGTCTGAAAAGGTGTGTCCTTATTCTGTATATCATGCCCTGAGATGATAATTCATAGGTCATGTTGCAGGTATACTGACAGATAGTTCTAAGCAGGGTAAAGCCCACCATGCCTGCAAGCAACAACCAGAACAGCTTTCTTTCATGCTCAAGGTTAAAAAGTGCGTCCTTGCTTGAAAGAAACTTATCCACAAGCTCTTTGCTGAAATAAGGTGTGGTAAGATACAAGGCGTTGCATACGATAGACAGCACAAGGGCTGTTACATAGAATTTTCGGTAGCCTTTCAGATTGTGCCATATCCATTGAAGCTGGAACATATTCTTTCACTCTCCTTTTATTCTTCTAATCTTCATGCTCTCTTAGGCACATATAAAAATATGAAACCCATACTCTTTTAAGCTATGGGATATTATAAGCCCTTTTCAAAATAAAGTCAAGGGGGTAAAAGCATTTAGTTTACATAAAGCAAGCTAAAAAATCAACGAAAACACGAAGCTTTTGTTGTGCTTTTTCACAAATTATGAATATGTTGTTATCTAATGATAGTCATATTTAGAAGAAAACGTTTTCTTTAACTGTTATATTATCTTAAACTAAGGTTTCGCACAATAAAATAACCGCCCTGAAATAACAGAGCGGATAGAGGATATTTTTGTATGCAATAATATGCGAGCGAAAAAGTCACCCTTACGGGTTTATTTAATCCTGAAAAACATCGGTGAAGTAGCCTGCGTTGGAGATAGGTTCATTGCCGCCTGCAAGGTGCTTTGTACAGCCCATGACGTGGCATCTGAAAAAGCCATAGTCGCCCTCACGCTCCTCACAGCCGAGGACTGTCACAGAGGTAGGCTGCATATTGAAGCCATGCCACATATTCATGGTGGAAATACCAAGGAGATGTCCTATCATCACCATTGATACGCCGAAGTGACAGAAGAACACAAGGGTTTCATCGCTGTGCTTTTCAATGCGGAACATACCGTTCTCGTGGATATAACCATGGTCGGCAAGAAGCTTATCAATACCCTCATGCACCCATTTAAGCTGTTCTTCAACATTGCCTGTTTGCATATAATCGGACTTGAACCAATTATTGCGGTCATAGTATATCTCTTTATCCGCCCACTCGGTGGGGTACATATCCCATGGGATACGATGTCCTCCGTCAGAGGTGGGTATTATGCCGTTAAATTCTCTCAGCCAAGGGAGAGTTTCGGCGGTATCCCCACGGAGCTTCAGGGAATATTCCGCTGTGAGCTGTGCTCTGCCAAGGGGAGAAACGTAGAACTTTGAAACGTCCCAATTCTTTACACGCTGTGCAAGAAGCTCTGCTTAACGCTTGCCCTTTTCTGTAAGGGTATCATGAACGTAATCGGGATCGCCGTGTCTGATAAAAATAAGACGCATAAAAATACCTCCTAGTTAGTCTGCCATTGGTTTTATTTCAGCGTTGTAGGCTCTTCTAAGGAAGAACAATGACGCCATGATCGAGAATATTTCGGCTATCGGGAACGCCCACCAGATAGCGTCAAGCTTGCCTGTAAGGGAAAGAAGATACGCCACAGGAAGAAGCACAACAAGCTGTCTTGTAAATGAAACGAGCATAGAGGAAAGTCCCCTGCCAAGAGCCTGCAATGATGAAATTATGATTATATCAAAGCCTGCGAAGAAGAAGTGTGTGCTGATTATACGCAGGGCTGTTACGCCTATGCTTAGCATATTATCGCTTGCGTCAAAGAGTTTCAGAAGCTGTGCAGGGAAAATCTGCATTATGATAGTGCCGACTATCATGATAGACACAGAATATATCATGGCGTATTTTATTGCACCTGTGATACGCTTTTTCTTTCTTGCACCATAGTTATAGGCAACGATAGGGATAAGACCGTTATTAAGTCCGAAAACAGGCATGAAAACGAAGCTCTGAAGCTTGAAATA
>OGQO01002947.1_pt1 | contig 12449 bp, 9 predicted proteins | sample 1553241 | NCBI WGS metagenome assembly OGQO01 (sample SAMEA2579933, study PRJEB22360) | human gut metagenome | biome: human gut; feature: human-associated habitat; material: faeces | place: Denmark | collected 2008/2010
GAGCCGCTTTTATATAGATCAACCGGTGCTTCATTTGTGGAGCACCGGTTTTTTGTATTGACAATGAATAGATTTTGTAATATAATTAATATAGAGTTGTGATATTTCATTATGGCTGGAAAATAATAAGGAGAACAAATAGTATGAAGAAAAATAATAATACCTCCGAACTTGATGATCTCCTTGCAAATGTAGAAGATATTGATTTTGTCTTTGAAGACGATACTATATCTGATACAGATGAATCGGATGAGAGCGAAGAAGATGACTTACCGGAAGATTTTTTTGACGATGATTCTGAAGAAAATGATCTGTATGAACCAGATGGTACACCGAAGAAACATTCCTTTGTGGTCGGTGACAAGGTAATGACATCTATCTTTCCGGAGCGCTTTTTCGATTCCGATTATGAAATGAACACGAATGAGAAATTATATATCATTGATTGTTCAAAAGAGTGGGCGCAGGCACGTCAGGAATATGATAATTTAATGGAAGAGTACTACCTCCGGACTGAAAAAGCAAACCAGCTAACTGAGAGCAATAATCCTCCATGTTTTGAAGTCAGAGTGAGCCTGCTGATAAAGTGGCTAGGATAAAGTACCGCTTTTCGAGCATACTGGGCGATTTTGACAAAAGCAACACTGATACTATCTTTAAGGACTATCCGGTGGATATCAGCCGGGAATGTGTCAGCAATGTGATTTTTGATAAAATTAAGAGCAGGGATATCAAGATAAGAAATCCTCTGAAGATAACCGGTTTCATCGAAGATACTGCCTTTTCCTATTGGGCGGTAAAACCTATTATATATCATCGTAAGGTCAATGGCAGAGATGAATTATTCAACTATTATGAGATTTACACCAGGAATAACGTACGTTGTGTGATATGTCCTCCACAGAGTCTGAAAAAGGTCCTGGAATCAAGTGGCAGCGACTATGATTATTCCATAATTTCAAGGCAGATAATCGAGAGCGAAAAGATAATCCAGCCTGAATCAGTCGAACGCTCGTTTGCTTTCCGGTGGTTCAGAGATATGCTGCCGATAAATGAAACGACCGCACTCTCTGACGCTGAAACAAAAAAACTCGTTGGGCTGCCCCGTGGAACTCAGAAGCTCATTTTTTCGATTTTGGGATATTCCGTGCTGTCTCTGTTTGTTCCGGATATGGGTGAATATGATGAGCCGCCTAAGGTAGCTGCGGGAAACATAGTTGCGCAGACTTCTCAGGTAAAGGATATCATTTCGGCTGTTTCTGCTTGTTTTGTATCAGCCGGAGGCAGCGACCTAATTAAGCCAAAGTACCTTTCTCTCAAACCGGACGAGTCCCTGAATTCACAGAATTGCGAGCGTCGTCTTATCGTGATCGATACGACAGCTATGCGTGTCAGGGATAAGGAACAGAAACTCTTTCAGACGATACTTGACGATTATATACGATATGCGGAGCAGAAGATCGTTCCGGTTGCATATCCGGATATAGGGTGGCTGCCTCTGGTGATCAGTACCGATGAACGTGACGAGCGATTCTACAATATTGATATTCAAAGCGCAGATTTATCAATGGTTACAGAGGTTACAACAGTGTTACGAAAGCTGTACCGCAACGCCCTTGTGGGGATATCCGAAAGCGGTTTTGCCAGGCTGCGTGAAACTGTAATTGCATGGGCTGATGAGAAAGTGACCGAGCGGAATGCCACTGGCGCATACAGCTCCAGATACAAGAGTATGCCGGATTTCCTGTATGCCTGCTGCAGGTATTGCGCCGCCGGTGATGATGAATTGATTCAGACGGTCCATAATGTCATGTATGATGCTACCGGGGATTGGCCTGAGCATATGGGCGGCTCTTCTCAGAAAGATGAGAGGTATCTCAAAGTTGCTGATTTGATCAACGAACAACTTCAGAATGGCATTATTCCCGATGAGCAAAAAGGCGATGATTGCAAAGATGCCGCATTCCGTTATTTGCATAAGGGAACACCGTGTGTATGCCTGGGAGAGCAGTATATTGACGGTCTGATTAAGCATTTGAATATATCCGGTTATCAGGCAGGAGATTTCATTCAGCACTGCGCCGAATATAATATACTGAAAGACGGGCAGCGGAGTATTACCGTGAAATTCAACGGAAAATCCAGCCGATTCACAGCAATTGATATTTCTAAGATGTAATCAATTCTGGCATTACCGACGATGGTAATGCCAGTTTTTGTTGCATCATTCGGTAAATTGTGAGCTGTAACCGACACTGTGACCGAATGTGTTTAGAAGTATGCAATGCCAGCAATAATGCGGAGTTACATGGTTACAAGGTTGCAGCTATTTTTTGAAATGCATATATCCAGAATATGAATATCAACCTGCCTTTAGGGAGATTCCCAGAGTGAGATTTCAATTTGTTGCTTGCCTTTGTGCCCGGGGTTACGGGATAGCTGTCTGTAATAATATTCTATGTGAGTATGAACACTGTATGTAGCCTCTGTTATGTACGTCTCATTCCGGGTATTCTGATTTCCTGCTGCCTTTTTAATTATGTAAGGCGCACCATAAATTATAATTCGGGCTGCCTTTTGTGAACCTCTGCGTTTGTCAGAGCCATTCAAACAGACTGGGCAGATCACAAATATCTTTCTTTGCCGGGAGCGGCACCGGGTTTACCCCGATATTTTCAAACTTGTCTATCATTTTATGATAGGCTCTGCTGTCCAGCTTTGGATCCTCCTGCTCCATGGCACGACGTGCACTGAACATTCCGTGCTTCTGTGCAACGAGTTCGGAAAACCTGCACATTCTGTTCCGCATCTTTTTCCTGTTCACCTGTTCGCATATGAGGCGGTTGACCTCGCTTAGCTTATAGCTTGCTCCATCAACTATAAATTTAGACAATATCTCGTAGAGCAGGTCGCCGCTGTTATTTATGAACCAGAGCAACGTATCTGAATTCGTCAGGGTAATTTCATGCTTACGCTTAATTTTATTTACATTGAGAATGCGGTATTCTGCACGCAGTATTCCGTGAGCTTCATCGCTTGGGTGACCGATTTTTTCAAGCTGCCGCTCTTTGTCATATAAGGATAGTTCAGCAACGCCGCTTCTGGATCTGGCAGTAAATCCGGCGACCTTGTCAAACCTTTTTCCGTATTCTTTTTTACCATAGACCTTATAAGACTTTGTCGCGCCAGCACGATACATCTGCCGGATATACGCTGATACCAGTTCTGCGCTCCCTACGTCTATATTACTGCAGATATCAACTCTGGACAGCCTTAGCCTGTCTATTTCAAATTCATCGCCCAGCCAGCTGCTGAGCTGCCAGTTTACCATTTCAATAGCTTCCTGGGCGTTGCTTTCGTTGATTATCTTTACAAGCCCGTCTGCTACCAGTACTTTTTGAAGATTTACTATGAATTTTATATAATAATCATTGTGGTTTGCTATGAGGTGAACCTGGATTCCAAGCCCCATAAATTTAAGCAGCCTATGGCATTTATAGCCTGGATTATTGCTTCTGTCGTAGAATATCTTATATCCTTCTTTCTGGCAACCGACTTGTGCACGGTCCAGGAACTCCTGATATTTCAGGTAGCTTGTCTGTATAGAACACATTGTCAAGAGTGGCAATGCTCAGCAGCTGATTATAATCCAGCTCATACTCCTCTGGAGCACTGTCAATAAGATCAAAGAACTCCCGGTAAAAATTAAAATGATATATTCTTTCTGATAAATAATCGTTTATCAGCCTGATCCCTTTCATTTTATTTGTATCGAGTTCTGATTCTGGACTGATTTTATCCAGGTTATTAAAAATCTTCTTGTAGGTGTTGCAATATTTTGTATAAAACGTATTGGAATTAGCTGAAGAATAGCCACCGGAGTAATTTGTAGTAGTTTTCTGACTGTACTTGCCTCTTGCCTTATAGCTTTCATTCATCAGTTCCATCATGAATTGGGCTGTCTCGTTATCTGACACGCTTTTTAGCATGATGAACCGTGCGTCCTTGTTGATATCGGGACAATCGTAGATATTTTTATATGGACTGATATTAATGGTTTTAAGCGAGGTAAACTGAATCGGCGCAAATATCACTCTGATCGGGAGCGATACATTCTGAGGGAGTGTATCTGTCACAGTAAAAATCCTGTGCAGGAAACTTTTCTTAAACAGCCTGGTGTTCGTTTTGCTGTCTATATTTATATTCGTTGCATTTTCAATCAGGGAGCAGCGTACTGTGAAGTTCGAAAGTTCCTCTGTTGCTTTCTGAAGCAGCAGTTTGACTATGAGATATAGCAGGTCTGCATTGATCTCTTGAATTTCATAGAGCTTGTCGGAGTCTTTTCCACAGATTATTTTCCGGGAATCCACGATAATATTTTTGAGTATCAGCAGGAGAACATATTCATTATGGCTCAGAACGTCTATATTAAAAAACAATGACAGCTCATCTTCTATAAGATGAGTATTACCCGGATCGTTCACTATGTCAGAATACAAATTCAGATACCTCTCAGGGTCAAGCCCGTATCGGTATCTTGCTGTATTGAGAGCTTCGTTAAAAACGCAGTTGTCTTTGAAAAGGCTGAAGAAATAATAGAAATCTTCGTTCATAAATGCTCCTTGGAAAAATGTATTCAATTTGTTTCGCCGAAAATCCATTATTTGCTGTTAAATATGCTGAATATAATTTTAAACTCATTGAATAAAGGAAAATAGCTGTGGCGAAAACATTTATTCCGTTTGCTGAAAATCCTTTATTCTTGTGATACAATATTTGTAGAGCAGATACATAATGAGATGCTCACAAATATGCAGGAGGAATTCAATATGAAAACAACAAACAGACAGGTTGAAAACACAATAAAGCTCCACGCAGCAAAGGAGCCTTCATGCGGGAAAAGGTCAGATTCGGATAACGAATTTGTTGTTCAGAGATTTGTGGGTAACGGCAATGTAGTTACAAGAATCGGGAGCCGTAAAGCGATGAGCGCGATCCCTGAAAACCGGGAAAACGGCAATGAATAAATGTATATTATTCATAAGTGCCCAGGAAAGGAGATACTGTACAACCAATCCGCCATATAATCAAGCGAGGTGATGAATATGGGCATGATATTATCCTACACTGTTTCGTGCGGTGCTGCCGTGAATTTCAGCGATGAGGGATATATTAACGCCAGCGAGCAGGAGCTTGCCTTTCGCCGTGAGAATATGAGGAGCACTGCCGAGCAGATAGCGCAGGAAACCCAGCTTAGACATATCTGTCAGGAGAATCGGGACGAATGCCCTGAAACTGCCTGAGTACTGCCAAAGCTTCTGATGTACTTATTTTATCACAATTCAGGGGCTTTTGCAAGGCTTAGTTGAAAGGAAGTGAAATCAATGCTTTACGCAATATATCTCAGGAAATCCCGGGCAGACCTTGAAGCAGAAGCCATGGGACAGGGCGAAACACTGGCAAGACACCGGGCGGCGCTTCTAGACTATGCGGCTCACCACGGACTGGAAATAGGCGCTGTTTACGAAGAGATCATATCCGGCGAAAGCATTGACGCACGTCCGAAAATGAAACAGCTTCTGCGGGAGGTGGAGCAGGGGCGCTGGGCGGGGGTACTCTGCATGGATATAGACCGCCTGGCAAGAGGAAACAGCGCTGATCAGGCGAGGGTATCGAATACGTTCCGTATCTCCGGGACGCTGATAATCACGCCGTCAAAGGTGTACGACCAGAGCCGTGAAAGCGATGAGGAATACGTTGATTTTGAGCTGTTCATGGCACGCCGGGAATATAAGGCGATTTCCCGGCGGATAATGCGAGGGCGTATCGCTTCCGTAAAGGAGGGACATTTTATCGGAAGCACGCCGCCCTACGGTTACGATAAAGTCAAAGTCGAAAAGGGACGAGGATTTACCCTGTTGCCGAATTCCGAAAGCGATACGGTGAAGCAGATATACTCTATGTGTATCAGCGGAATGGGCTGTAACGCCATCGCAAGACGGCTCGACATGATGGGCGTGACTCCACGAAAGGGCAGCTCATGGAGCAGCGCTTCGATTCAGGATATCCTGAAAAATCCGGTTTACTGCGGCAAGATACGCTGGCAGTACCGGAAGGAGGAGAAGAGCCTGACAGACGGTATCGTCACGACCCATCGGCGGGAAAATCCCGACTGCATAATCGCGCAGGGTCTGCACCCGGCGCTGATAAGCGAGGAGGAATTCGAAAAGGCTCAGCAATTCCTGAACAGCCGCAGGATACCGCACAAAAAGGAAAACACAGAGCTGCGAAATCCGTTGTCCGGGCTGGTGTACTGCGGTATGTGCGGCAGTATGATGACAAGGCTCGGGACGGGCAGCAGGAATCACAGCGACACGCTCCGCTGCCCGAACCGGAATTGTGGCAACGTATCCGCAAAGCTGGAGCTTGTTGAAAGCGCTCTCGTTGAGGGCGTGGCACGGTGGCTCAACGACTGCCGCGTGAATGTCAGCCGGAAGCCTGCCGCAGATACTGCGAAAGCGGAGCGTACGGCAGCCGAAAAGGTACGCGCCGAACTTGCTAAACTGGACAGCCAGCGTGAGAAAATATATTCGTTCCTGGAACAGGGGGTGTATTCCGCCGGGGAATTCCGGGAGCGCATGGAATCGCTCGAAAAGCGAAGAACGCAGCTTTCGGAGAATCTGCGGCAGGCTGAGCAGGCAGTCAGCGAGGCAGAGGGCAATCGTCAGCTTTATGCGCAGATAATCCCCAGTGTGGAGCGCGTGATGGATATTTACGCGCAGTCCACACCGGAGGAGAAAAACCGCCTGCTAAAGACGATAATCAGCCGGGCTGAATACATAAAAACGGAGCGCAACACCAGAGGAAACGCTGACCGCTGCAATTTCACGCTTAACGTGACGCCGCTCTTTCCGGAAATAAAAACAGGAGCAGAATAACTATAGGTCACCTCTAAAAACCTCGTTTGAGTGAAAATGTGTATAGCACACCGACTGCTTCTTTCAACGAGCGAAATTTCTGATGCGACGGCGTCCATGCCGTCGCCCGGTTATTTCGCTCTGCAACATCGTGTTGCACCTCCTCGTAAGGCATACAGCCTTACTTCGTCGGCTTTCATCGCATTCGGCGCACTCTACCCATTTTCCCTTTTCAAACCGGTTTTTAGAGGTTCCCTTTTGTTTTTCTGCACAAAAATAATTTAATGTATATTGCATTTTATATAGATTTATGCTATAATCAATATATCAAATGCCAAATGCGGGAAATCCCCGCGAGCCAACTCAGGGAGGGTATACTGCGCATGCTCTCAGACAAAAACAAACTCCGTACGCTCCTTCTGAGCGACGACCTCGACATACGCCACAAACTACAGAATATACTGATTACTATAAGCATGGCGGGCTGCGCCGCGTCAGTGGTGATCTCCTTCGCGACGCAGATGAGTCTCGCGGGGAACCTCGCCTCCTTGCTCGGGCTGCTTACGCTGTCCCTGGCGTTCTATCTCTCGGTTATTCGCAAAAAGAAAGAAGCTGCGTCCTACCTCATCACTATTGCGGTAAATCTGGTGCTGTTCCCGCTGATGTACATGCTGAACGGGGGAGTCTACAGCGGAATGCCCCTCTGGCTCGCATTCGGGCTGGTGTTCCCGTGGTTCGCGATGGACGGCGCCAGGTGCTGCGTGATGTTCGCGCTTGACCTTATCGCCGCGCTCGGCTGCCTTGCAGTCCAGATGTTCTTCCCGGAACTTATCCTGCTCCCCGAGGGCGACCTCACAAAAATGGCCGTGCTTGACGTAGCTCAGGTGATGGTGACGGTCCCGGTGATGATCGGGCTTACCGTTAAGTACCAGAGCGTAGTTTTCAAGCGACAGCAGCGCAAAATGGAACAGCAGGAAAAAAAGCTGCTGGAAGCGATGCGCACCGCCGACCGTGCCAACGAAGCCAAAACATCCTTCCTCGCAAGCATGTCGCACGAGATACGCACGCCCATCAACGCGGTCCTGGGAATGGACGAGATGATACTACGGGAAAGCAGCGACGAGTCTATCCTGAGCTATGCGGCGAATATCCAGTCTGCCGGGCACTCTCTGCTATCGGTGATAAACGATATCCTCGACCTGTCGAAGATCGAATCAGGCAGGCTGGAGCTTCTAACCGCAGAATACAGTACGCAGCAGCTAATGAACGACTGTTACAGCATGATGATAATGCGGGCTGAGAAAAAAGACCTGCTGCTTGAGATAAAGAACGATCCTCAGCTTCCCGCGAAGCTCGCCGGTGATGAAGTGCGGCTGCGGCAGGTCATACTGAACCTGCTGACAAACGCCGTGAAGTACACCTCCGCGGGCGAGGTTACTATGCGCGTTGATTTCAAACATACCGCTGAAAACGAGATCATGCTGAAAATATCCGTCCGCGACACCGGAATGGGTATCTCGCAGGAGAATCAGCAGAACCTGTTCAAGGCGTTCCGCCGGCTGGACGAAATGACCAACCGCCACATCGAAGGCACCGGTCTTGGGCTCAATATAACAAAGCATCTCACTGAAATGATGGGAGGTACCATCGCGGTGCGCAGCACGCTGGGCTCCGGCTCGGAATTCACTGTGGAGATACCGCAGCGCGTGGTGTCATACGAACCGGTCGGGGGTGTTCATCGAGAACCGCCGTGCCGCCAGCGGTCAGAAAGAGGAGTATCACGAGCGCTTCCGGGCGCCGGGAGCAAGGATCCTGGTAGTGGACGATGTGAAGCTCAACATAGATGTCATAAAGGGACTGCTCCGTCTGACGCAGATACGGACCGAATCCGCCTACAGCGGGCGCGAGTGCCTCGGGCTGGTTTCGCGGACGCACTACGACCTGATATTCATGGATCATCTTATGCCTGATATGGACGGCATTGAGACCCTGAAACAGCTCCGTGCACAGGATGGCTCTCCCAATGCCGGAACCCCGGTTATCGCGCTGACCGCCAACGTGATGGTCGGGGCGCGGGAGAAGTACGCCGCCTGTGGATTTACCGACTACCTCGCAAAGCCGGTGCAGAGCGACCGTCTGGAATCGGTGCTGCTTGAGTACCTTCCGCGGGAGCTGATCCTTCCGATAACTCCCGGCTCGGAAACGCATGAAGCCGCCTCCGGCGCAAGGGAGCTTCCGGAACTGAACGCTGCTGCGGGAATAAATTGCTGCTGCGGCGACGAAAAGCTGTTCCGCAGGATCATTGGAATGGCGGATATGACCTCGCGGGCGGAATCGCTGGAGAAGGCTCTGGATAACTCCGACTGGAAGGAGTACGCGCAGACCTGCACCGAGCTTTGCAGCGCTGCCGCGGCGGTGGGAGCTGAACGTCTGGCTCAGTCCGCACAGTACGCCGCGGATCTTCTTGCAGCCGGGAACATCGCGGAGCTAAGGTCGCATGAGCGGCGGCTGATATCGCATTGCAGGAGCTTTGACGAAGCGGCGGCAGCTTACATACAAAAATATACCGAGAACGGAGAGAAATACTGATGAAAAAGAGAATAATGGTAGTCGACGACGACAAGATAACGCTTAAGATGTGTAAATTTATTCTGGAAAAGCAGGATCACGAGGTGGTGACTGCCGAGTCCGGAAAGCGATGCCTGGAGTTCCTGAGAGAACCCTCCAACCCTCGGATAGACTGCATTCTGCTTGATATCGAAATGCCGCTGCTCAACGGGTTCAACACGCTTTCAAGCATTCGCCAGTCGGAGAAGCTTAAGGATATCCCGGTGATGTTCCTGACCGCCTCCGCCACACAGGAAACTGTCCGCGAGGCGATACGGCTGGGCGTCACATCTTACCTCAGGAAGCCCTTCCTGCCGAAGGAGCTTACCGATAAGGTAGCCGCGCTGCTCGGCTCCGAAGCATGAAATACAACATCTACTTTGAGCTTGCGGCAGCGGCTCTGCTGGTGGTGCTGAACCTGTATGTATATCTGCAATATCCGTCGGATTCGCCGAGCAACCGGCATTTCAAGCGGCTCGCAGGAGTGCTGTTCCTTGCAGTGACCCTGGACGTCGTGACCGCGATAACCATAAGCTATGCCGACAGCGTTCCGATATGGCTCAACACCGTGCTCAATACTATTTACCTGATCTCCGACGTGTTCCTTGAATGTCAGTTCGTGATCTACTGCACCTGCGCCATCTACGGCACGGCGCGGCACCGCCATATTCCGGAGTTCACGCTCGGCGCGGCGGGGGCGATGGTCGTACTGCTCGCCGTCAACATCTTCACCGGGTGGATATTCTCATTTGATGAGACGGGATACGTTCACGGTCCGCTTTACCTTTTGATACATGTGATCCCGATAGCTGCGATAATCATTACAAGTATAATGATGATCGTGAATTTCAGAAAATTCAGCAGTGCGCAGCGCATTTCGGTATCCGTGTATATTCTCGTACTGATCTCCGGACCGGTTGTGCAGCTTATTTTCCCGAACGTGCTGTTTACGCTGTTTACGGTATCCATCGGTCTGATGATGCTGATGTTTGCGATGGAGACCCCGGATCTCAAGGTGCTCAAGCGAACCATGAAGGAACTCCGCGACACCCGTGACGAGGCGGAGGAGGCCATGGCGGCGGCACAAAGCGCCAGCCAGGTCAAGACAGAATTCCTGAGCACTGTCTCTCATGAGATACGCACGCCTATCAACGCCGTGCTGGGCTTCAATGAAATGGTGCTGCGAGAGTCCCGGGACGAAGAGATCACGCGGTATTCTGAAAATATCCGCAGCGCCGGCAAGACTCTGCTTGCGATGATAAGCGACATGATGGATTTCACCGAGATGGAGACAGGCAGCTTCCGTATTGAGGAAACGAACTACTCTGCGGCTTCCATGCTTTCTGATATCGCCGCTTTCGCGGGATACCACGCAAACAAAAAAGATATCGAGCTGCGGCTTGATTTCTCCCCGGATATTCCCAGGACGCTCCATGGAGACAGCGTTCGCATAACCAGGATACTGAACGATCTGACCTCCAACGCGGTGAAGTACACAGAGCGCGGATGGGTGGAGATACAAGTCGGCTGGGAACCTGACGGCGACAGCGGCTGGCTGTGCGTTAAAGTCAAGGACACGGGCACCGGCATGCGCGGGGAGGACGTCGCGCGGATATCCTCGAGTTTCCTGCGAATGGACAAAAAGCGAAGTCAGAATATTCAGGGGATAGGTCTGGGACTTACCATTGTAACAAGGCTACTTTCGATGATGGACAGCTTCCTGGAGGTGGAAAGCACCTACGGCAAGGGTACCTGCATGAGCTTCCGGCTGAGGCAGGGCGTTTCGGATCCAAGCCCGGTAGGCGATGCGGCGGCGCTGACGCGTCCCGGAGAGCTTTCGCGCAGCAAGCCGGGATTCACGGCTCCGCAGGCGCGGATACTCATAGCCGACGACAACGAGATGAACCTCGACCTTTACCGCCGCAGCCTGCGCGAGACCAGGGTCACGATAGACGCCGCGGTAAACGGCGTGGAAGCACTTGAGCTTATCGGCAGGAACCGCTACGACCTCATACTCCTAGACCATATGATGCCGGTAATGGACGGCATGGAGACCCTGCGGACGATACAAAAGCAGGAGCTGTGTCCGGGCGTTCCGATAATCGTTGTTACAGCGAACGCGGTTTCAGGAGAGCGCAATATGTACCTCAACGCCGGTTTCGACGATTACCTTGCAAAGCCGGTTTCAAGCCGGCAGCTCTGGGATACTGTTATGAAGTACCTTCCCGCCGAGTATGTCCGCATGGGAGACGGCGAGCCGGTGTCCGGGTTTGCTACGGCTCCGAAAAAAGGCGTAATGGAGCAGCTCGGGGAGTTTCTGGACGTTTCGTCAGCGCTGCAATATTGCTGCGACAGCGAGGAGCTTTATCTTGATATAGTCGGCACTTATCTTGAGGAGGACAGGTACGGCCTCATTTCGGAATATTTCGCCGCCAAGGATCTGGAGAACTACCGCATACAGGTTCATGCGCTGAAGAGCGGCTCCCGCACCATAGGGGCGAACGCGCTGTACGAGGAGGCTCTCCGGCTTGAGGAGGCGGCCAAGTCCGGCGATACCGGTTATATCACCGAGAACACGCGGCGCGTTCTTGAGCAGTACCGAATGCTTGCCGGGCGTATACGCGGCATACTTGCAGGCGGATCTGAAGCCGGTTCCTGCAATGCGGAGGGCAGGGTGCTGTATATCGAAAACGACCTGATGTTCCGCTGCCTGACCGAGCGTATGCTCCAGGAATACGGCGTGGCGTCGGTAAGCAGCGGCGGGCAGGCGCTGGAGTATCTTGAGGGACATGTTCCAGAGCTGATACTGCTATCCGCAGGCGCGGACGATGTATCTCTGCTGAAGTCGCTGCGCTCTGACGGGCGGCTGAAGGATATACCGACAGTGGTCTACACGGCGGATCGTTCGCCTGCCGCAGAAGTGAT
>OGQO01002952.1_pt1 | contig 12412 bp, 9 predicted proteins | sample 1553241 | NCBI WGS metagenome assembly OGQO01 (sample SAMEA2579933, study PRJEB22360) | human gut metagenome | biome: human gut; feature: human-associated habitat; material: faeces | place: Denmark | collected 2008/2010
AGCATCCGATAGAAAAATCCAGCTTGGTGATTTTGTGACGATTGATTTCGGGACTTATTATCACGGATACTGCTCGGATATTACCCGTACTGTTGCAGTAGGGAAAGCCAAAGATCCGGAGCTTTACAAGATGTTTGACGTAGTCAGAAAAGCAAAGGATGCTGGTCAGAACAGCCTGAAACCGGGAATGGTTATGGGCGAGCTCAGAGATATCATCGTGAAGGTAGTAGAAGATGCAGGCTATCATATTCCACATGGTCCGGGACATAACTTCGGACTGGATATTCATGAACAGCCGTATATCTGTACCGGCAGTAAAGTGACCCTTCAGCCGCGAATGGTTCATACGATCGAACCTGGAATTTACATTCCGGGAATCGGCGGCGTCCGTCAGGAAGATGATTTCCTGATCACAGAAGATGGATACCGCAGAATTACAAATATTACAGATGCTCTGATTACACTGTAATAAAAATGTTGTCATCCTAAAAAAGTATAAAGAATTGAGGAAATCCTTATCTGGTGGTTTGCCGGATAAGGGTTTCCTTTTTTGTGGGGACGGTCTGCGAAAGGGAGGTAGTGAGGCAGATTAAAAAATATAGGGGTGAAGTCCATTGTGCAAAACATTGCGATGAGCCTCTGAAAGCGAAAATTGTGTCAGCAAAGGCTTCCACAATTTTTGAGTCTCATCTCCATTGCACAATAAGTGCCTTCACCCCTATATTTTTTTAAATCTACCGCTGTAATCTTTGGACGCAGACCTGGGAATCGCAAAAATTTAATATTGATTGTTAAACGATGTTGTGAGTAAAATGAAAAGTGCAAGTGTATCCGTATAAAGTTTTGAACGTAAAACGGATTAAAAAATGCAAAATATTTAACAGATTCTGTGGAAAACGGTTGCGTCGGTTTGAAAAAACAAGTATAATACACTTCAAAATGGTTGCACTTTAAAATATTAAAGAATGAATGCGACGAGAGAGAGGCGGCATGAAAGGGCTGCGTGTATTTGAAAAATAAAGGGATAAAAGAGGGACTAAGGGATGATTATCAGTACGAAATATCTGATTACAGGAGATGGAAAGACCGTTCTTACGGATAAGGCAGTCTATATTGGAGAGGACGGCAAGATCGGAAAAATCGCACCAAAAGAAGAGCTGCTGAAAGAATTTCCGCAGGAGGAAGTTAAGGAATATGGTGATGCGACACTTCTTCCGGGACTTATGGATATGCATGCGCATCTTGCATACGGCTATTCCCAGCCGGACAGCTTTAATTATGGGGCACAGCTGATCATGTTATATGCGTTGCAGCATGCGCAGGCTGCATTTGAAAGAGGGATCACCACGGTGCGGGATATGTCTTCTGCACATGGTGTATGCAAGAATCTGAAACTGGCAGAAAAGAAGGGATTTATCGTGATCCCGAGAATCGTGCATACGGATACCGGAATCTGCATGACGGGCGGACATGCCTGGGATGAAGTCGAGGAAGCGGACGGTCCGTGGGCAATCCGTAAAGAAATCCGTAAGCAGGTTCGCGACGGTGCGGAATGGGTGAAGATCCTGACCACCAACCGCGAATCGTATCCGGAGCTTACCCAGGAAGAACTGGATGCGGCGGTGGATGAGTGCCACAGAAGAGGAATCAAGTGTGGCGTGCATGCCGGAACCAATCCGGGGATCCAGATGTGTATTGATGCCGGATTTGACACGATCGAACATGGAACCTTTATGACGCTGGATCATGCAAAGCAGATGGCAGAAAAAGGTATTGCCTGGACACCGACTATCATGGCATATACTTATCTCTATGAACTGTGCAAGGAAAATATCGAGAAGAATGGCGATGCACCGGTCAGTGATCCGGTCATGCAAAAAGAGATGGCAAATTATGAATTCTTTGAACCGGCATACAAAGCGTACCGGGATCATTTTAAAGAATTTTATGATACGGGTGTGACGGTTCTTGCCGGCACCGATATGGTGATGTATCATTCTCCGCTCTTACCGCTTCCGAGAGAACTGCAATATATGGTGGAATACGGAATTACACCGGTGCAGGCAGTACAGGTGGCAACTTCCAATCCGGCAAAGGTTCTGGGTGTGGAAAAAGAACGCGGACTTGTTGCCGAAGGACTGGATGCAGATCTTCTGGTAGTTGGCGGTGACTTAAGCAGGGATATCACCAGATTAAAAGATGTAAAATTTGTTACACTTGGCGGAAAAAGAGTCTTTGAAGACGGCATCCGTTATGTCGGAACAGGGAATATGTTTATGTAAAAAAAGGCTTCTGCGTTGCAGAGGCTTTTTTACACGTGAAAATTACTTGTCGAAAATTTAACAAAATAAGAGAAAACTTATCAAAAACAGTTGCGTATTGCATAGAAAGCAAGTATAATATACACGGCAGAAAATTTGATTTAATTATTAAATTTATAAAAATGGAGGGCTAGATTTATGAGCAACACAACATCATCAAACCCGGCGAGCTTAAGAATTGCCAATTTGCTCGATGAGGGAAGCTTTGTTGAAATCGGTGGACAGGTAACTGCAAGAGCAACAGATTTCAACATGCAGGAGAAAAAAGCTCCGACAGATGGCGTCATTACAGGTTACGGTGTAATCGATGGAAACCTGGTATATGTATACAGCCAGGACGCATCTGTACTGAACGGAACCATCGGTGAGATGCACGCAAAGAAGATTGCGAACATTTATGATATGGCAATGAAGATGGGCGCACCGGTGATCGGTCTGATTGACTGCGCAGGACTTCGTCTTCAGGAAGCAACTGACGCACTGAACGCATTCGGAAGCTTCTATTACAAACAGGCTATGGCTTCTGGCGTAATTCCACAGATCACAGCAGTATTCGGCAATTGCGGTGGTGGACTGGCAGCGGCAGCAGCACTTTCTGATTTTACATTCATGGCAGAGAACGGAAAATTATTCGTAAACTCTCCGAACACCATTCCGGGCAACACCGCGGACAAATGCGATACAGCAAGCGCAAAATTCCAGAGTGAAGAATCCGGAATCGTTGACGGCGTAGGAAGCGAAGAAGAAATTCTTGGCGAGATCCGCTCACTCGTAGCAATTCTTCCGGCTAACAACGAAGACAACGATGCATATGATGAATGCACAGATGATCTGAACAGAGTATGTGCAGATCTTGAGAATGCAGCAGAAGATGCAGCACTTGCTCTTTCTATGGTCTCTGACAATGGTGTATTCATTGAGACAAAGAAAGCTTATGCAAAAGATATGGTAACAGGATTCATCCGCCTGAACGGAATGACAGTAGGTGCTGTTGCCAACCGCTCAAAAGTATACGATGAAGAAGGCAACACAGCAGAAGAATTCGACGGCACACTCTCAGCAATGGGATGCAAGAAAGCAGCAGCTTTCGTTAAATTCTGTGATGCATTCGGAATTCCGGTACTCACACTTACAAATGTAAAGGGACTCAAGGCAACTGCATGCTCAGAAAAGAACCTTGCAAGAGAGATGGCAGCTCTCACTTATGCATTTGCAGATGCAACTGTACCAAAAGTCAATGTGATCACAGGTAAAGCATTCGGAAGCGCATATGTGACAATGAACAGCAAAGCAATCGGAGCAGACATGGTATACGCATGGCCGGAAGCTGAGATTGGAATGATGGCAGCAGACATGGCAGCGAAGATCATGTACACAGATGCAGATGCAGATACATTAAAAGCAAAGACAGAAGAATACAAAGAACTTCAGTCAAGCCCGCTTTCCGCAGCTGGAAGAGGATATGTAGATACCATCATCGAACCGGCAGATACCAGAAAATATGTGATCGGTGCATTTGAGATGTTATTTACAAAAAGGGAAGAAAGACCATCCAAAAAACACGGAACAATTTAGCGAGGTGAAGCAAAGTGAAGAAAAAGATTAGTTTAGTAGTCGCAGTTCTGGTACTTGTGCTCGGCCTTGCAGGCTGCGGGAATGCCAAGACCGTCAGCTATGACAAAGATACACTGATCCAGTCTTGTGATGCTGTTTTTGATATCATTGAGAGCGGATCCATCACAAGCGACCAGATCACAGAGATGTCAGACTGGAATCAGGGATATCTGATGGCACAGTTTGAAAACCAGACCGGTGTGCAGATGGAAGCAGACACTTTTGCAACTGCACTGGAAGGATGGAAAGCATCCCTGGAAGAATGCGGCGATTATGAAAGCCATAAAGACTATGAATTCGAGGCATCTTCTACAGGTGTTACGGTAACTGCACCGGCAACATTTTCTGACAGAAGTGCAGACCTGGAATTCGTATTCGATGAGAATATGACTCTGGAATCATTTACAGTCAATGCTCATTACGGCATGAGCGAAATCCTTGAAAAAGCGGGACTTAACACATTACTTGGTATGGGAACTGTATTCGTAATGCTTATTTTCATGAGCTTTATCATTTCCCTGATCAAATACGTTCCTGCATTACTTAACGGTACATCCAAGAAGAAAAAAGAAGAAGCTCCGAAGGCAGCACCGGCTCCGGCAGTGGCAGCAGCTGTAGAAGAAGCAGAAGAAATGGATGATACCGAACTTGTTGCAGTTATCGCAGCAGCGATCGCAGCAGCAGAAGGAACTACTACAGACGGATTTGTAGTACGTTCTATCAAGAGAAGAAAATCAAACAAATGGAATGCATAGTGCGAATAGAATCAGGAGGATTTAAAGATGAAAAACTATACAATCACAGTTAACGGTAACGTATATGATGTTACAGTAGAAGAAAACGGAAACGGAGCAGCTGCAGCACCAGTAGCAGCACCAAAGGCAGCTCCGAAAGCAGCACCGAAGGCAGCTCCAAAAGCAGAAGCCGGAGCTGGAAGCATCAAGGTAGAAGCAGGTGCAGCTGGAAAAGTATTTAAGATCGAAGCAAGCGTAGGACAGAAAGTATCCCGCGGTGATGCAGTTCTTATCGTAGAAGCAATGAAGATGGAAATTCCTGTTGTAGCTCCGGAAGACGGAACAGTTGCAAGTATCGATGTAGCAGTAGGTGATGCAGTAGAAGCAGGACAGACACTGGCTACATTGAACTAAGGAGCAACATCCTTTTGAAAAACAGGAGGTTATAACATGGAATATATCACTAACACACTGGGAAACCTCGTGCAGCAGACTGCGTTCCTCAACCTGACTTGGGGTAACTACATTATGATCGCAGTTGCATGTTTTTTCCTTTATCTTGCAATCAAGCATGGGTTTGAACCGCTTCTGCTTGTACCGATTGCATTTGGTATGCTCCTGGTAAATATTTACCCGGATATCATGCTTCATGCAGAAGATTCGGCTAACGGAACGGGCGGACTTTTGTATTACTTCTTCCAGCTGGATGAGTGGTCTATTCTCCCGTCACTTATTTTCATGGGTGTCGGTGCGATGACTGACTTCGGACCGCTCATTGCCAACCCGGCGAGCTTCCTCCTCGGTGCGGCAGCACAGTTTGGTATTTTCGCAGCTTATCTTGGTGCGATGGCTCTTGGTTTCTCTGATAAGGCAGCAGCTGCTATCTCCATCATCGGTGGAGCAGACGGACCGACATCCATCTTCCTTGCAGGTAAGCTCCAGCAGACGGCTCTGATGGGACCGATCGCCGTGGCGGCGTACTCGTACATGTCACTGGTTCCGATCATCCAGCCGCCGATCATGAAGCTTCTCACAACAGAGAAGGAAAGAAAGATCAAAATGGGACAGCTTCGTCCGGTTACACAGCTTGAGAAAATTCTGTTCCCGATCATCGTAACCATCGTTGTATGTATGATTCTTCCGACAACAGCTCCTCTGGTAGGTATGCTGATGCTTGGTAACCTGTTCAAAGAATCCGGTGTTGTAAGACAGCTGACAGAGACCGCATCCAACGCAATGATGTACATCGTAGTTATCCTGCTTGGTACATCTGTAGGTGCTACTACAAGTGCAGAGGCATTCTTAAATGTCAGCACATTGAAGATCGTACTACTTGGTCTGATCGCATTCGCATTCGGTACCGCAGCAGGTGTCCTGTTTGGAAAACTGATGTGCGTAGCCACACATGGCAAGGTAAATCCGCTGATTGGTTCAGCCGGAGTATCTGCCGTACCTATGGCAGCCCGTGTATCTCAGAAAGTAGGAGCGGAAGCAGATCCGACCAACTTCCTTCTGATGCATGCAATGGGACCGAACGTAGCCGGAGTTATCGGAACAGCCGTAGCAGCCGGAACATTTATGGCTATTTTCGGAGTAATGTAGCAACAGGAAGCGATTTGCTTGCTTGCAAGGGCAAATCGCGGTTGCTATCGAAATGTCAGACTGTGCCATCAGGCACAGAAGGAAACCGTCAGGTTTCCTTAGCGCTGCGAGCAGCGCGTATCTGACAGTGAGATAACAATCCTGGAGCTTAATAAACCTTATAATAATTGGAGGAAGATATAATGGCAGCAATTGAAAAGAAACCGATTAAGATTACGGAAACAGTTCTGCGTGATGCGCATCAGTCCCTGATCGCAACAAGACTTACCACAGAACAGATGCTTCCGATCGTAGATAAAATGGACAAAGTCGGATATCATTCCGTAGAGTGCTGGGGCGGAGCTACATTTGATGCATCCCTTCGTTTCCTGCATGAAGATCCATGGTCAAGACTTCGTAAATTCCGTGACGGATTTAAGAACACCAAACTTCAGATGCTCTTCCGTGGACAGAACATCCTTGGATACCGTCCATACGCAGATGATGTAGTAGAATACTTCGTTAAAAAATCTGTTGCAAACGGAATCGATATCATTCGTATTTTTGACTGTCTGAATGACCTTAGAAACCTTCAGACAGCAGTAAAAGCAGCTAACGCTGAGAAAGCAGAAGCACAGATCGCGCTTTCTTACACACTTGGAGATGCTTACACCTTGGATTACTGGGTAGACATCGCAAAGAGAATCGAAGATATGGGTGCAAACTCTATCTGTATCAAAGATATGGCAGGTCTTCTTCTTCCGTACAAGGCAACAGAACTTGTCGGAGCATTAAAAGAAGCTGTTGATATCCCGATCCAGCTGCATACACATTACACATCAGGTGTTGCTTCAATGACATACTTAAAAGCAGTTGAAGCTGGTGTAGACGTGATCGATACCGCTATTTCACCGTTCGCACTTGGAACTTCTCAGCCGGCAACAGAAGTTATGGTTGAGACATTCAAGGGAACACCTTATGATACAGGATTTGACCAGAGTCTTCTGGCTGAGATCGCTGATTACTTCCGTCCGATCCGTGACGAAGCACTTGACAGCGGACTTCTCAATCCGAAGAACCTTGGTGTTAACATCAAGACTCTTCTGTACCAGGTACCGGGTGGAATGCTTTCCAACCTTACTTCCCAGCTCAAAGAGCAGGGAGCAGAAGACAAGTTCTACGACGTACTTGAAGAAGTACCGAGAGTTCGTAAAGACCTTGGTGAACCACCGCTGGTTACTCCGTCATCACAGATCGTTGGTACACAGGCAGTATTCAATGTCCTGATGGGCGAACGCTACAAGATGGCAACAAAAGAGACGAAAGACATCCTGAGCGGAAAATACGGTGCAACTGTTAAACCGTTCAACCCGGATGTTGTTAAGAAAGTACTCGGAGACAATCCGGAAGTTATCACATGCCGTCCGGCAGACCTGATCCCGGATGAACTCGGAACTCTTGAAAAAGAGATGGAACAGTACAAAGAGCAGGATGAAGACGTACTCAGCTACGCACTCTTCCCGCAGGTAGCTACAGACTTCTTCAAATACCGCGAGGCACAGGAGAAGAAAGTAGATGCTACAATTGCAAAAGACGGAAGTTATCCGGTATAATAATGACGAACTGACGAAAGCTGTTACAGACAGTATTTTGTGAGCAAAACGTAACCTCAGGAGCCATAAAATTCGAGTTGAATTTTATGGCTCTTTTGCTTATAATAAAAAGGGTTGTGACCTTATTTATAATAGAAGTAAATAATTTTATAAAAAGGCACGTTTCTTATTTGGAGGCAAATTGTGAGCACAAAAAATGAGTTATTGATTAGAATTGATGAGAAATATCCGAAGTTCAGCAAAGGACAGAAGCGGCTTGCGGATTACATCAAAGAAAATTATGATAAAGCAGCCTTCCTGACGGCTGCAAAGATGGGAGAGGCAGTCGGTGTCAGCGAATCAACGGTTGTCCGTTTCGCAACACAGCTTGGATATAAAGGCTATCCCGAATTCCAGAAAGCACTGGGAGAACTGGTGCGTACCAAGCTGAATTCTATCCAGCGTATGGAAGTGACCTACGGACGGATCGACCGGAGCGAGATCCTGGCGACGGTTCTGCAGTCTGATATCGAGAAGATCAAGCAGACATTGGAATCCGTGGACAATCATGCATTTGAACTGGCGGTGGATACGATCCTTGCGGCAAAAAAGGTTTATGTGATCGGAATCCGAAGCTGTGCACCGCTGGCAAAATTCCTGACTTTCTATCTGAATCTGATCTGTGAGGATGTGGTAGAGGTCGATACCAACAGTTCCAGCGAGATTTTTGAGCAGCTGATCCGGATCGGGGAAGAAGATGTGATCATCGGGATCAGTTTTCCGCGATATTCCATGCGTACTTTAAAAGCACTGGAATTTGCCAGCAACCGGAAAGCAAAGGTAATAACCTTGACCGACAGTGTGAATTCACCGATGAATCTCTATTCCTCCTGCAATCTGATCGCCAAGAGTGATATGGCATCTATCGTAGATTCTCTGGTTGCACCGCTCAGTGTGATCAATGCACTGGTGGTTGCACTCTGTATGAAGAAGCAGGATGATGTCATCGAGACGCTGGAGACACTGGAGGACATCTGGGACGAATATCAGGTTTATTCCAGAGATGAGCTGGAGCCTGTAGAAGATGAGGTAAGGATCAAATGAGTAAAGTACTGATCGTAGGGGGCGGAGCTGCCGGTATGTTCGCATCGATCTTTGCGGCGAAAAATGGCAATGAAGTCCACATATTTGAGAAAAATGAAAAACTTGGAAAGAAGCTTTTCATCACGGGAAAAGGCAGATGCAACGTCACCAATGCCTGTGACGTGGATGAACTTTTCCAGAATATGGTATCCAATGAGAAATTCATGTACAGCAGTTTTTACGGATTTACCAACCAGGATGTGATGGATTTCTTTGAAAATGCAGGATTGCGTCTGAAGACAGAGCGTGGCAACCGTGTATTTCCGCAGTCGGATCATTCTTCGGATGTTATCCGCACGCTGGAGCTGGAAATGAAGCGAAATGGAGTACACATCCATCTTTATTCCAATGTAGAAAAGGTTGTGGCAGAGGATGGAAGATTTTCCTATCTTGTCATGGCAGATGGAAGCAAAGAAGAAGGGGATGCCTGCATTATTGCAACCGGTGGTGTCAGCTATCAGACAACAGGTTCCACCGGAGATGGCTATCGCTTTGCAGAAGCGATGGGACACAAGATCACCGAACCTGCACCTTCCCTGGTTCCGATGAATGTCAGAGAAGAGTACATTCCGGCACTGATGGGGCTTTCCCTCCGGAATGTCCAGGCAACGGTCTATGACGGAAAGAAAGAGCTGTACAGTGATTTCGGAGAAATGTTATTCACCCACTTTGGAGTAAGCGGACCACTGATCATCAGTGCGAGTGCCTATGTAGGTAAAATTCTGCAGAAAAAGCATGAGTTAAAGCTGGTCATCGACCTGAAGCCGGCACTTTCCGAAGAGCAGCTGGATGCGAGAGTGCTGCGGGAATTTGATGCAAACCATAATAAACAGTTTAAAAATGCAGTTACCGGACTGTTTCCGGCAAAATTACTTCCGGTCATGATCCACTTAAGCGGCATTGATCCGGAGAAGAAGGTCAATGTGATCACAAAAGAAGAGCGGATGAATTTCGTCCATCTGATCAAGCATTTTACTGTGACATTGACCGGGCTTCGGGATTTCAAAGAGGCAATTATTACACGGGGCGGCGTAAAAGTCAAAGAAGTCAATCCGTCTACGATGGAGTCAAAGCTGGTACAGGGACTGTATTTTGCAGGGGAAGTGCTGGATCTGGATGCACTGACCGGTGGATTCAATCTGCAGATCGCGTGGTCGACTGCATATGCGGCAGGAAGTAATATCTGGTAGTTTTTGGATTATAGATATCGCACAGCAATCCAGAGATGGCGTAAACAGGAAAATGTGAGTGAAACAGGGAGGATATAAAATGGGATATAATATCGCAATTGACGGACCGGCAGGTGCCGGAAAGAGCACGATCGCAAAACTGGTTGCAAAGGAACTGGGATTCATCTATGTAGATACCGGGGCAATGTACCGCGGACTTGCCGTACATTTTCTGAAAAAAGGGATCGTACCGGGAGAAGTAGAGAAGATCGAGGCAGCATGCGAGGATGCAAAGGTAGAGCTTGGTTATGAAAATGGTGTGCAGCAGGTCTATTTGAATGGAGAAAACATCACTTCACAGCTTCGTGAGGAAGCGGTTGGAAATATGGCATCCGTAAGCTCGGCAGTACCGGCAGTCCGTGCAAAGCTTCTGGATCTGCAGAGGAATCTTGCAAAAGAAAAAGATGTCGTTATGGATGGAAGAGATATCGGAACCAATGTACTTCCGAATGCGGACGTTAAAGTGTATCTGACTGCAAGTGTAGAATGCCGCGCAATGCGCCGGTTCAAAGAACTGGAAGGAAAAGGAGAAGCTTGTGATTTTGAACAGATCAAGCAGGATATCCAGGAAAGAGACGAGCGCGATATGACAAGAGAGATCGCACCGCTTAAGCAGGCTGAAGATGCAACGCTGATCGACAGCTCTGAGATGGGAATTGACGATGTGGTGAAGGCAATTATTGCACTGACAAAGTAGAAAATCTGTCAGAAATCAGATTGCAGCAGCAAAAAAAGGTGATTATTGTATGGAAAGGGTAAAAATCTATAATTGAAAATACAATAATTGATAAATAATTAAAAAGTCATTAGTTTTTAGAAAAAAGTACATAAAACTAATGGCTTTTTTGTACGGAAAGTCGATAAAATGTCGAAAAAGAGAATTGTACATGGAGATTGCTTTACCTTTTATACGAAATATGTTATAAATGTTAGAGAAGAAAAATTATGAAAGTAATGTTTAAGAGGGTTGGGTTCACTTATGTACAGAAAGAAAACTTCCAGTTGGCTAAAACACTGGGATTTTATTTTGTTAGATTTAATATTGTTGGAATTATCTTATTTACTTGCTCACTGGTTATATCATGGGACTGCATATTACAGAGAAGCACCGCTTTACCGGAATGTGTTTTTTGCGATAGCGGCGATCGATCTGGTTGTGGGACTGATGATGGGAAGTTACAAGGGCATCTTAAGAAGAGGGTACTGGTTGGAGACTAAGGCAGTCGCAAAGCACGCAATCATCGTGACCGTGTGTGTGATTGCTTATTTGTTTGCAATGAAAGAGTCGAGCAATTACTCACGAGTTGTTATATTTGCATTCCCAATCATATCGATCTGCGTATTATATATAGGAAGGATTTTGTTGAAAAAATGGCTTTCCAAGCACAGAGGCCCTGCATCAGGGAAAAGAGCGATCCTTCTGATCGGTGGAAAAAAGAATTATAGAGAAATTGTGGAGGCATTTACCAGCAATCCCTACAGTGAGTTTCATGTAATGGGAATTGGAATTATTGATGCAAAAGAAAATGAAATTCCAAATTATCATGGATTCCCGGTATTTTGTGGAGAGAGTGCGATTGAAGATTTTGCACAGTTGAACTGGGTGGATGAAGCACTTTTCAGCATTCCGACAGAGCTTGCGCTTCCGGATAAAATGATCAAAAATTTCGGTATCATGGGAATTACCATACATATCAAGCTGGCAAGAGTTGCGGATGATTCTTCCAACCAGATTGTGGAAAAGCTGGAAGGATATACGGTGCTTTCGACCAGCATCAATATGGTAAGCGCCGGTCAGCTGATCTTCAAAAGGACGATGGATATCTGCGGAGGACTGGTTGGAATGCTACTGACAGGTATCATTTTTATCTTTGTAGCACCAATCATTTATATTAAGTCACCGGGACCGATTTTCTTCAAACAGGTGCGAATCGGAAAAAATGGCAAAAAATTCAACATTTATAAATTCCGAAGCATGTATATGGATGCAGAAGAGCGGAAGAAAGAGCTGATGGCGCAGAACGATATCAAAGATGGTATGATGTTCAAGATGGATAATGATCCACGTATCATCAAGGGAATCGGAAATTTTATCCGTGATTACTCTCTGGATGAATTTCCACAGTTCTGGAATGTACTCATAGGAGTCGGCGGTATAATAGAGCCAACCGAGAAAAAGCTTGATTTTACAGGGTTTT
>OGQO01002957.1_pt1 | contig 12391 bp, 10 predicted proteins | sample 1553241 | NCBI WGS metagenome assembly OGQO01 (sample SAMEA2579933, study PRJEB22360) | human gut metagenome | biome: human gut; feature: human-associated habitat; material: faeces | place: Denmark | collected 2008/2010
GCGGATGGGGCGGATGTTGCGCCGAGCCAGCAGGTAGGACAGCACGCTGCCCGCGACTGCCAGCGCCGCAATCATCATCAGCACGCCGCCCATGCTGTGCCAGACGTTGCCCGTCAGTTCCGACGATGGCATGAGCATCACATACTGCATCCCCCAGCTGCGGTTGCCCAGCGCAAGCAGCGTGTAGGGGACGCCGCCGGAGACGAATTCGCGCTGCATGGTTGCCTCGTTGCCCGCAAGCAGGGATGTCAGCTCCTCCGCCGAAAGCGGAAGTTCACCCGATGATGCCAGAATCGCGCCGTCATGCAGGATGCAGGTGTTTGCGTTCATAGCAATCGCGTCAGAAAAGAGCTGCTGATAGGTGTTCTGCCGCAGGAGGAAGAGCATCGACCCACGTTCACTTTTCTGGCTCATGCCCAGCGGGATAATGAACGTCGTCATGTCGTACTGGTCGCTGCCCAGAAGGGAGGATGCGACTTTCTGCGCTGGAAGGACGCACAGTCCGCCGGGCTGACGGATCAGGCGCATCAATTCCGCGCCGGACACATGCTCGTAGTGCATCAGGCTGCTGAACATGTCCAGCGTCATCATCGAGGAGGAAGAGTACAGGTAGTCGTCGCTGGCGAAGCACAGGTACATCTGGTCAGAAAAGTCGTTGCTGACCGTGTAGGGGACAAGCTGCTGCATCAGTTCATAGGCGCGCCACGGCTCGTCGCGGTAGCTGAACGGCTGCAGGTAGGGGGACAAGCCGATCTGCTCGGCGGTGTTGAGCATGTTGTCCAGATACCCCTCGTGCTGGTAAGCGATGCGGCTCAAACGGTTGATGCCGTTGGAGATGACCTGCGCGCGCACCTCGCGGTTCATGTAGACGTACATGTACAGGAACAGCGCGCTGAGCGCAAGAAGCAGCACCAGCATGTAGGACACGACGTAGCGCGCGAAGGTGGAAAGGCGTTTGCTGCCGGATTGCTGTTTCATTGCTCCGAAAGTCCCTTCATGTAGCGGTCATAGGCGGTTTGGTAGAGCAAAACGTACTCCTGCGTGCCGATGCTGTTCAGCTCCGCCAAAAAGTCAGCAAAGCGCTCGTCCGTTACGCCGCGCGTGACGAATTCCACCAGATACGCATTCACGGCGGATTTCAGCGACGTGTAGAGCTGCTGAATGCGCGCGGATTCCTCGCTCGTGATCGGCACGGTGTTAATCAGCAGCGTGTACGGAACCTCTTCCAAGACGCCGGATTCGTCGTAGAGCGCGCAGTAGGCGGATTTCTCCTGTCGGTGCGCCGCCGGAACGTATACCGAGGCATAGTAGCTCGCGGGTGCGAAGAACTGCCCGCAGATAATCGGCACGGTCTTGTACAGCTCATTTCCCGCGGGAACGTAAGTGACCTCGTAGCGCCCGTCGCCGCGCAGAATCAGCGTGTCGCCGATTTTGCCGTTCTGCGCCACCAGCATGTTTTCCGTCTCGAACTGCGCATCCAGCCAGCGAAGCGATGACGGAATATCATGATTCTGAATCGTCAGTGCCGCGCCGAACTCGATTTCGTCCTCCGTCCGCGCAAGACTTGTCTTGTAGCCCTCCGCGTGAACGGGCAGCATGACCGCATAATCCGCCGCAATGTCGTCGCTCAGCGCAGCGTTTTTCAGCCGCCAGTAGGTGAAATACCCTGCTTTCTGCTGATTCACCTTCGCCGCCCAGAGGTTCGACCCCTGCGTGAGCGACTCCACGTCCAGCAAGCCTTCCTGACAGAGCGAGTGCAGCCACTCCACGCACGCGCGGAAGCCGTCCTCCTCCGGCATGAAGAGCACTTTGCCGTCCGCGGACAGGTGAACAAAGTACTCGTTCATCGGGATGCCGAACGCGCTGAAGGCGTTGTACAGCCCGGTGTTCACGTCGGCGAATGTCGCTTCGTAGGGGATTTCGTCAGCTAACCCGTTGCCGTTCGGATCGCCGTTTTTGAATGCGCGCAGGACATCAGTAAGCTCCTCCGTCGTCGTCGGGACGGACAGCCCTAACTTGTCCAGCCACGTTTTGTTGATGAAGAAGTGCCCGTTGGTGTTGATACCCTGCGAGAGCAGAAAGCCGACGTAGTACATCTTCCCGTCGGAGGAGGGGAGGGTGCGCCCAGCGTTATCAATAGGCAGGCGGCTGAAATACGTCGGCATGTATTCTTCCAGATAGTCATCCAGCGGCAGAATCACATGCTGCGTCACGCCGTAGTCCTCCACGTCCAGGCTGCCGCGCAGAATCAGGTCGTGATAGCGCCCGGAGGCGAACATCAGGTTGACGCGGTTCGTCCAGTCCGAATGCTTGACGACGTCGAAATCGACATGCACGCCTGTCTGCTCCTCAATCTGCTGGAAAAACCACATGTTGTCAAAATCAAGCGTCTGGTTCTCCAACTCGTATTGCAGCGCGGTCAGAGATACTTTCTCTGTCTCCGGCGCAATGCTATCACCGCAGCCGCTGAGCGTCAGCAGCAAAAGAAGAAGCAGCAGAAGGAAAAACACGTTTTTTCGCATGTCGTCATGCCCCCTTTGCATGTTTTTGTTACTTCTGATTATATCACAAACTGCAGAAGATAGCAAACGAAGTTCGGAAGCAATTTACGCCGGAAAGAGAAAAGCCGGAGAGTCGTAAGGGCTCTCCGGCAGGCTTTCCTCAGAGGCTTACTTCGCCAGATAAGCGTCGTAGGCGTTCTGGTACAGTTCGATGTAGCGTTCCACGCCGATGGCCTTGGCGGTTTCCACGAAGGTGTTGTAGCTTTCGTCGGTCACGCCGTTCTTGATGAAGTCGGTCACGGATTCTTCCATGAACTTCTTCAGCTCGGTGTAGATGTTCGCGGCTTCGACAGCGTCCTCGTTATCCATCTTGCTCAGCTTGGAGACGTACTGGTAGCTCTTGTGCTCCAGAACGCCTGCTGCAGCGTACATTTCGGAGTCGAGGTAGCGTTCGACGCGGTGCGGCGCCATCTGATAAATCTGGGTGTAGTATTCGCCGGGCGCGAAGAACTGACCCATCGTGACAGGCACGAAGGAGTACAGGCCGTTGTTTTCCGGCACGTTGATGACTTCGTACTTGCCTTCGTCGTTGAGCTGAATCTGCTCGCCGACCTTGCCGTTCGCCGCCACCATCATGGTTTCGGTTTCCAGCTGCGCGTCAATCCACTTCAGGGACGCAACGGGGTTAGCGTTGGTCGAGGTCAGGATAGCACCCTGGTCCGGCACTTCCAGAATCGCGGAGACAGCAGCGCCGTAGGTCGGGTCAGCCGGAGGCAGGATGGACTTGAAGTCCTTGTAAACGTCGGGAGTCAGGGCAGTGTTAATCAGGCGCAGGTACGGGAAGGAAGCAACTTCGCCAGCATTGACCTTGTTCGCCCACAGGTTGGAGTCCTGCGTCAGGCATTCGGGGTCAAGCAGACCTTCTTCGTAGAGCATGTGCAGCCATTCGACACACGCGCGCCAGCCGGGCATCGTGCCGGTGAATTCGACCTTGTCGTCATCGGTGATGTGGTAGAAGGCGTAGTTTTCCGGCACGCCGAAGGAAGCGAATTCGTTCCAGATGGTTTCCGGGCCGTAGCCGAAGGTGGAGGTGGACAGCGGGTACTTGATGCCCGCTTCCTTGAACTTGCGCAGGACGTTGGTGTACTCGTCGATGGTGGTGGGCACTTCCAGACCCAGCTGGTCAAGCAGGGTGGTGTTGATGTACCAAGTGCCGTTGTGGTTGACGTTCTGGGCGATCAGGTAGCCGATGTAGTAGCTGTGACCGTCAGAAGCGGGGATGGAGTCGCCCGCGTTGTTGAGGTTCAGGCGGGAGACGTAGTTGGGCATGATGTCCTCGGTGATGTACTCATCCAGCGGCATCAGCAGGCCCTGATTCACGCCGTAGTCCTCAATGTCGGTGCTGCCGCGCAGAATCATGTCCATGTACTTGCCGGAGATGAACATCAGGTTCAGCTGCGTCTGGAAGTCGCCGTCCTTCACCATGGTGAAGTCAACGTGCGTGTTGGTCTTTTCTTCAATCTGCTGGAAGAACCAGAGATTGTTGAAGTCCGTGGACTGGTTTTCCAGTGTGTACTGGAAGGCCGTCAGGTTGACCTTGTCTTCCGCCACCGCCGAGCCGACGAGCGTCAGCGTCAGAGCCAGTGCGAGGAGAACAGAGACGATTTTCTTCATAGAGAAAATCTCCTTTCGTTTGCGCCATTCTCACGCGGGGAACGGCACGGTATTGATTCATCACGCCGCTGCGGACGTGTGAAATCCGAAAAAAATGGGGAACCGAAGGGGTCAAGGGGGCGATCGGAAAGCCCCCTTGTCGCTCCCGCAGGAGCGAAATCCCCCTGCCACAAAAGCGCATTGCAGTGAGAAAAACCGAAGGAAAGTCTGAAAGGATTATCCCTTCAGCGACCCAATCATAACGCCCTTGACGAAATACTTCTGCATGAAGATGTACAGCACAATCGCGGGAACCGTAGACACCACGATGCAGCAGTACTTGGCGACTTCCGCCTTGCGCATGGCCTCCTGCAGGCCGCCGAGGTTGTCGGCGTAGGCGGCGAAAAACGTATCGCTGGAGCCGGAAATGGACAGCGAAGCAAGAATTTCGCGCAGCACGGTCTGCAGCGGCAGATACGCGCGGTTGCGGATGAACACCAGACCCGTGAAGTAGTCATTCCAGCGCGCCACACCGTAGTAGACGCTCAGCACGGCGATAATCGTGCCGGACAGCGGCAGGACGCAGCGGAAGAAGTAAGTGAAGTGATCCGCGCCGTCCATCACCGCGGCTTCGTACAGCTCGTTGGGGATGGAGGACTGAATGTAGGTGCGGGCAACCATCAGGTTCCACACGGACACGGTGTTCATCAGAATCATGACCAGCCGCGTGTCGTACAGCCCCAAGTCGCGCACGTTCAGGAAAATCGGAATCAAGCCGCCGGAGAAGAACATGGTGAACGTAATCAGAAAGTTGACGAATGCTTTCCCGGCGAATTTGCGGCTCAGCGCATATGCCGCTGCAAGGGAGACAATCACCGACAGCGCCGAACCGAGAACCGTGTAAATGATGGAGTTCAAGTAGCTCTGCCACAGCTCGCTGTGCTGGAAAACCGCCTCATAGCCCATGAGCGAGAAGCCTTTAGGCCAGAAGAGCACTTCACCCGCCAGCACCGCATCCGGGTCGGAGACGGACGCAATCAGCACCAGCCACAGGGGGTAAAGCGTGATAAACAGCACGAGAATCCAGAAAATCAGGTTGAGAACGTTGAAAGTACGGTCGGCGCGCGTCTCTTTGATGCGAATGCCGTGTACTTCCGCTTCCTTCTTTGCCATTTTGCTTTCCCTCCTTTCTTAGAACAGGCTGATGTCGCTGGCCTTGCGGGAGATGGCGTTGACGGAAATGATGATGACGAAGTTGATGACGTTCAGGCACAGACCGATGGCGGAGGTGTAGGAGTACTGCGCCTTGCCGATGCCCGTGTTGTAGACGTACACGCCGATGATATCCGAGGTTTTGATGTTGCCGGAGGTCTGGAGCAGCAGCGCCTTGTCCGTGTTGGAGGACAGGAGCGAACCGCAGGAGAGAATCAGCATCATGACGGCAATCGGAATCAGGTGCGGAATGTCGATGTTCTTAATCTTCTGCCAGCGGGTCGCACCGTCGATGGTCGCGGCTTCGTACAGCTGCGGGTCGATGGAGGTCAGCGTGGCAATATAAAGGATAGTATTCCAACCGGCGTTCTGCCAGATGTCCGAACCGATGAACAGCGGACGGAACCAGTTTTCCTCGACCATGAAGTAAATCGACTTGCCCCCGCAGGCCTCTATCACCTTGTTGACGATGCCGTTGGTGGGGGAGAAGAACAGGTAGAGCATACCCGCCAGCACGACGGTGGAGATGAAGTGCGGAACGTAAATCGCCGTCTGCGTGAAGCCCTTGAAGCGCTTCGAGTTCAGCTGGTTGAGCATGATGGCGAGCAGAATCGGAATGGGGAAAGAGAAAAGCAGCCCGTAGAGGTTCAGCAGCAATGTGTCTGCAAACATGCGCCCGCAGTAGTACATGCTGAAGAAATTGCGGAAGTGTTTGAACAGGTCAAGCTGCCCTTTCGTCGATGCCCATTCGCTGCCGACGATGCCCTTGCCGATTTTGAAGTCCTTGAATGCAATCTGCACGCCGTACATCGGGAAGTAGCAGAATACAATGAAGAAAGCCAGCGCCGGAATCAGCAGCACCCACAGCTGCCAGTCACGCACAATAGCGCGCCGGAAGCGGACACCTAAGGGCTGATGCGGCTTGCGCGAGGTCGCCGTCTTTGTTACCGCCTTTTGCAATGAAACCCCTCCGTTCATCGGGAACGCTGCCCCGTAATCAACTACGAATATGATACCATGCAGCACGCCGACTGTAAATCGACGAAATTTTTGTGCATATCGTGCAAATGCCGATTTTTCAAGGGTTTGCGAATATGCGAAAAAATTGCGCATTTCAAATTTGGGCGTTTTCAGGTAGAATAGGACATGGAAAACAGGTCGGAAGCGGGACAAAAATGACATTTCCGCTTCCGCGAATGACAGGAGGATAGCCGATGCTTCCACAAACAGGGGTGACCTTTTCCTGCGATAACGCGGCACTGCAAAAGCTCTTCGACGAAGCCGAGCGCAAGTGCCTTCATAATTTGAAGGACTTCGGCGCGGATACCGTCTTGGTCGAGGGCGGCGGGAAACGCAGCCGATGGGCGGTGAAATGTACTGGAAGCGCAACATGACCGCCGCGATGAACAATCAGCTGCTGTTCATGCGCACCCAGCGTGCGGACGGGCGGATTGCTGGGTCGATTCAGTGCCATCCCGACGGGACGATTGAGCCGCAGTTCAACAAGTTTCAGGGCTTCTGTTTCCCGCTGCATGCGCTGAACATGTGGTATCTCTCCGGCAAAGAACCGGCGTATCTGGATATGCTGGCGGACTGCCTGGAGAAGTTCGACCAGTATCTCTGGAGGACGCGCGATTCCGACGGCGACGGATGTCTTGAATCCTTCTGCGTCTACGATACGGGGGAGGACAACGCCCTGCGCTACGGTCACGCGCCTGTCTACTGCACGACCGATACGCCGCCCGAAGATGCGGACGTTGTGCCGATGGCGTCGATGGACGTGACGTCGTTCCCCTCCCCCTGCCGCGATACATTGGCGGAAATCAGCCGCCTGCGCGGCGACGGGCGGGAAAACGAATGGCGCGAAAAGGCGGACGCGGTCGCGGCGAACTTGAAAGCACGCTTGTGGGATGACAAGCGCCACGCCTGCTTTGACCGCGACAAGCACGGCAAGACCATCGACGTGCTGTGCCATAACACGCTGCGCTGCATGTACTGGGGTTCCATCAGTCAGAAGATGGCGGATGCGTTTGTGCGCCAGCACCTGCTGAATCCGCAGGAATTTTGGACGCCGCTGCCCCTGCCGAGTGTTGCGGTGAACGACCCGCTGTTCCGCAATGCACCGGAGAACAACTGGAGCGGGCAGTGCGAGGGGCTGACGTACCAGCGCGCGATTATCGCCTTGGAGCGCTACGGGTATGAACCGCTTGTGACAAAGCTCGGCAGAAAGCTGCTGGATGCCATCATCCGCGGCGGGTATGTGTTCACGCAGCAGTTCGATCCTTTCACGGGCGAACCATCCCGCGTGGGCATGGTGTCGCATGAGGTGCTCTCCCGCGACAGCGACGAGCCGTTTCAGGATTCCTACGGCCCGACGCTGCTGGCGGCGCTGGAATACATCGCGCATCTCTGGGGGATTGCGCTGGTCGGCGACGAAGTGTGGTTCAGCTTGGGTTCGGGGCTGTCCTATACCTATGCGCAGCGGTTCGGGGATGATGTGTACGAGATAAAATCCGACGGTCGGTCTGGTTCCATCTACAAAAACCGAATCGCGGTCGGTTCCGCACCCTGCGGTGTCCGGCTGGTGACGAACCGCGACGGGAAAATCCTCCGCACAGTGAAAATTGAGGAAGGCGCATAATATGAAGACAGTCAAAATCCGTTTAGACGGCCTCGGCGGAATGCCGATGGATGAAAAGACGCTCAAAAGCACCTACGCGACCGGCATGGACTTCGAGCCGGACGAGCGCCGCATGACGATTGACAGCGAGGGTATCGTCAGCCTGCAGGTGACAAAAGAACCGTACATGATTCACGTCAAGATGGCGGTGCCGCTCTACGGGTATTTGTGGGTGATGGCGGACAATCAGGGGGAGGGGTACACGGGCGAATTTGTGGACTTCGTGACGGAGGCCATCCGCACTTATATCCACCATGCGCAGAAGTACGCGGCGGGTATCACGCTGTCCCCGACGACGCAGGGGCATCTTGACGCGGCGATTGAATTGCAGCATTTGGCGAACCGTGGGCAGGATACGCCGGACAACCGCCTGTACGCGCTGTCGAACGCGATTTACGCGGCGGAGGGCGCGCTGGTGGAATCTGCCCGTGCAAAGGCGTTTGCCGCGCCGAGAAGCGACCTCAAACTTGGCTGCAACTTCGCGCGCTACACGTCGGATGCCTCCCGGTATGCGAAGTTTTTCGCGCAGGCGTTCGATTTCGCGACGATTCCGTTCTATCCGCGCACGACCGTGCCGGAGAGGGATCGCTACGACTATTCGTATGTGGATCATGCGCTGTCGTTTCTGCTGGACAAGGGAATTACCCCCAAGGGGCATCCGCTCTGGTTTGGGCATCAGGACGTGAACCCGAAGTGGCTCTTCGGTCTGCCGTACCCGGAATTGCGCCGGGAGGCCGCGAACATCGCGCGCCACCATGTCAGCACCTACCGCGACACGATTCAGTACTGGGACGCCATGAACGAAGCGCACGACTGGGCAAATTGCTTCGAGCTGACGCAGGAACAGCTGATTGACCTCACCCGCGCGACGACCGACGCATTGCGCGAAGGGAACGACAAGGCGGTGTCGATTGTCAACGTCTGCTTGCCGTTCGCGGAGTACGTCGCGGGGCGGTACAACTGCTACGGCGCGCTGCCGGAGCATCTGCGCAGTCCGCTGAGCTACTTCAAGGCCATCATCGAAGCGGGGATTGATTTTGACGTGGTGGGCATCCAGCTGTATTTCCCCGGCAGGGATTTGGTGGCGGTGGACTTGCTGCTGAACGCCTTTGCTGCGCTGGGCAAGCCGATCCATATCACCGAAATGGGTGTTAACGGCGGCTTCCGGCAGAAAGGAAACGCGGGCAGCAGCTGGTCGCAGATGGCAATGTCCGAGGGCACTTGGCACGGCGGCTGGAACGAACACACGCAGGCGGACTGGCTGGAGCAGTTCTACACCATCGCCGCGTCGCACAAGGAGATTCAGGCGCTGACGTGGTGGGATTTTATCGAGCCGAGCTTCTCCGGCAACGGCGCGATGCTCTACGAGAACGAGAATCCGCGTGAGTCGTATTTCCGGCTGCTGGCGCTGAAAAACAGGATTATCCGCAAAGCATAACGAAAAACGCTTTTATCCTGTTTCCAGATGAAAATGTGCCAAGATGCGCAGGCAAATCTGGAAATAGCATTCTCTGATATAGAATAGAAAAATCCCTGCTGACTGTCTTAAAGGACATATCAGCAGGGATTTCTGATTTAAGCATCTTTAGGCATCAATCCGCCGGGATGTACTCGCCGTAGATGAACTCGTGCAGCGCCCGCACGTTCTTCGGGAAGGACTTGCTGCCCATGTTGATGACGCTCGCGCCGTCCACGTCAAGGTAGGAGTAGGTTCCGTCCATCGGGACGTGGTGCTGCTCCAAAAGAGACTCGCCGCGGGTCAGGCGGTCGGAAATACCCGAACGCAGGACGCCCAGCGCCAAATCAAAGAGCGTGCTCGCCTTCATGTTTGTCTGCACATAGGGCATACAGGCGTTCAGCAGGTTGTTGAGTTCCGTCATGCTCATACCGCCGTCCAGCACCTTTTCCAGCAGCAGCTCCATCAGCTTGCGCTGGCGCGCCGTGCGGCCAAAGTCGTTGTCCACCTTGCGCAAACGGGCGTACATGACCGCCTGAATGCCGTCGCAGTGGTGCGTGCCGGCTTTGTTGGGCAGATTCTTACGCTCGTAATCCTTGCTCTGATTGTCGTACTTCGGCGGATGCTGGCGCAGGTAGGTGTTAATGGCCTTTGCTTCCTTTGCAGTCATTTCAATGTCAATGCCGCCCAAGCTGTCAATGATGGATGCCAAGCCATAAAAGTTGATGGTAATGTAATTTTCGATGTTCAGTTCAAAATTCTTGTTGATGGTGCGCATGGCAAGCTGACCGCCGCCGCGCGAATAGGCGGTGTTGATGCGGTTCTTGTTCTTGTAGCCGGGAATGGTGACATACAGGTCACGCAGGATGCTGGTCAGCTTAATCGAGCCGTCGTCCTTGTTGATGGACACGATAATCTGCACGTCGCCATTCTGCAAGCCGTCATCCAGCGACGTCGAGCGGGTATCCACGCCGACGAGCAGGATGTTGACGACGTTCGAGGGAAGGTTGGCGTTGATGTCCAGCTTGTCGGGGTCAATGGTGTCGTCGATTTCGTTGTCCGTGATTTCGATGGTCGAGCCGTCGTCATCAAAAAATACGTCGCCGCCAAGGTCGTCGTCATCATCGAGGATAATATCGCCATTATCACTGATGGTGTAGTCCTCACCCGCGGATGATTCGGTCACACTGCCGACTTCCTCGTCCAAATCATCGGTCAGGTCAATGCTGCCCGCCAGTGCGCCCGGCATCAGCAGGCAGAAAATCATCAGCAGCGCCATCCACTGCTTCCACATCTTCATGGGCAAATTGCCTCCTTACGGGAAATTTCGTCGTATACGTTCCTATTATAGCGGCTTGGGGGAAAAATTGCAATCCATTGCCGATTTTTCGCGGAAATTGTTACATTTGTGCAGGCGCGCCGAACACGCCGCGCAGGAAGCGGATACTTTCCAGCAAGGCCTGTTCGCTTTCGACAAGCTGCGCGTACGGTTCGAGAATCACCGCGCCGTCGAAGCCATCCTCGCGCAGGACGCGCGCAAACTGCTGCCAGTCAAACACGCCGCGCCCCGGCAGACACAATTTGCCATCCGCCGTCCAGTCCAGCACATGCAGGTGGCGCACATGCCCACGCATGGCGCGCAGCATGTCGAGGGGGTCAACGCCCGCCTGATGCACCTGTTTGGTGTCAAGCACGAACTCCACGTCCGGGATGCGTTTGAGCAGGATGCGCACGTCCTCCGGCGTGGCGACGCTGCACCAGCTGACGCTCTCCCACAGCACGCGCAGGTGATGGCGCGCCGCACGCTCACGCATTTGGTCGAAACGCTCTTCCAGGAAGGGGATATTTGCGGGCGAAAGATGCCCCCGCACGCCGAACGGCCCGTGGAAAATGTAGTACGCCGCGCCGAGCGACTCTGCCGCACGGCAGACGTTCGCAAACATTGCAAACGCATCGTCTGACTGGCGCGCGGCGCGGCCGAACAGCTGCGGCTCAAATTGCGTGCCCAGCGGGTGCACCGACGTGACGGGGAAGTTGTTCATGTTGTAGCGCATCCGAAAGGTAAAATCCGTCGTGTATTCGCTGGGCGTTTCCAGAAACACTTCGCAGGTGTCCAGCGGCAGCTCCGCAATGTGCGCGGCGGCGTCATCCGTCTCCAGCTGACCGTAATAGGCGGCGCTTGACAGCCCGATTTTCATGCCTGATGCCCTCCCGGCTGATTCAGCTCGTCCAGCGTGAGCGAGAAGGAGGGAACAAATTCGCGGATGAAGTCCTGTACTTCGGGCAGGGTGATGGCATCTAACTGACGGCGAATCGCCTCGCCCGCCGCGTCGAACTCGTGATTGCCCGCGCGCCGCTCTTCCACGCACTTGAGGTACGCGCTGAGCGAATCCGCCGCCTTGACGATTTGGTGGTCATAGTCGCGCCCTTCACACAGGTACGGCGCAAAGCACTTGCGCAAATCCTCCGGCAGCATGGCAAGCAGGCGGTCGTTCGCCATTTTTTCTACATCTTTATATGCGCCGCGAAGCTCCAATGAATGGTACTTGACGGGCGTGGGCATATCGCCGGTGATAACCTCGCTGGCATCGTGATAGACGGCGAGGGTGACGATATGCTCCGGGTTGCAGTCGCGCCCGTAGCGATTTTTGCCGATGAGCGCCATTCCATGGGCAAGCATGGCGACTTGCAGGGAATGCTCCGCGTCATTCTCAGACATGGACGAGCGCATCAGCCCCCAGCGGCGGATATAGCGCAGGCGGGCGATGTAGGCGAAAAAGTGGTGAATCATCGGGAAAACTCCTCCTGTTGGGGTGATTTTTGTGCTGATGGAAGCGAATAACGTTTCTTGGCTAAACACGCGGACACAGCATGAGAGCGCGCTCAACC
>OGQO01002965.1_pt1 | contig 12376 bp, 10 predicted proteins | sample 1553241 | NCBI WGS metagenome assembly OGQO01 (sample SAMEA2579933, study PRJEB22360) | human gut metagenome | biome: human gut; feature: human-associated habitat; material: faeces | place: Denmark | collected 2008/2010
CAGGTCGAGACTCAGGTTGGTCAGCTTCGCCCTCCGGGCCGCCGTCACCGCCTGCTGCCCGTATTTGAGGGCGATGTTCTCGATAAAGGCACGGACCTCCAACGGGTCGGACATTTTGCCGAACTCGGCATAGGCGGCGTTCAGGCGCGACTGGCTGTCACGGCGGGCAATGGCGGTAATGGCCTCCCGGCTGTCGTCTTGTTGAGCATCGCTATAACTGTATGCCGGAGCATGATAGACACCCCCTCGGGAGGAAGACAAGCTGGCGCCGAGTTCAGCCAGAAATGACATCCACCAGTTCCCGGTAAATATTCCGATTTTATGCCCGCTGCTTTCCTCAACTGTCTTGCCGGAGGTCAGGTCGTCCACCGCCTTTTTGGTATCGATGGCCTGCTGGTAGGTTTTGTGCAAGGCCGCGTACAAGTCTTCGATGACCGGATAGCGGTATTTCTCGTTGGCGGTTATGTCTTCCAGTACGGCGTCCTTGGCTTTCTTGATCTGCCATGTCTTGTAGGCGACCCAGCCCAAGGCTCCCACCAATGCGGCGATACCGGCCGTTGCGGCAACGGCACCCGTACCAATGGCACTCAGGGAACCGGCAGCACCGACCAGACCGCCGCCCGTAGCGACCTGTGAGGCGAACAGCGAGGAGAATCCGGCACGGGCGGCGAAGGACCCGGCTCCGCTTTGCAACAAGGCACGGCCCATCGCACCCTTGCCGCTGACACCGGCTGCCCGCAAGGCCGTGACAAGGGCCCGTTTGTTGGCGAAAGAGAGTGCTTTGATTCCTCGTGCACTGGTCAGGCCGGTCAGACCGGAAACCAGCTCGACGATGGAGTTGCCTGCGGTCTGTTTGCCGATAAAGCCGACCGCGACGCCGACATTGGTCAGGGCGCCGGCGAGTTTGAACAGCCGCGTGGCGACAAAGCCGGTGAACAGGAGCGGTTCGATCCAGTAAAAGTTACGGGTCATCCACGATGCGAAGTTACCCAGCACGGAGAGCAGGCTCATGACGCCCTGCCCAATGGAGGCGAGACCTCGGGCGAACTCGCGGGAATTGAATTTGGCAAGGAAGTCTTTCAACGTGCTCCGGATGACCGGCTCGATGAGTTCGTACCCTTGCATGAAGGATTCCGTAAGCTGGGAGGTCATCTGGTACCACAAGCCTTTGGTCGTGTCCTGCTTGACTTGCGCCAGTTCGGAGGAGATGCCCTGCGACGCCCGGTTCTGGGAAGCAAGCGTCCGAAGCTGCCCGTAGTTGCTGACAAACATCATGGCGGCGTTGCCTCCGATTTTGCCGAAGATGGTCTGCATGTCGGCCATCGTCGCCCCTTTCTTGTTCAGGTCCTCGAAGATGTCGGCCAGCGGGCGCAGCTTTTCCACCTGCTTGCCGTAGATGTCTTCCATGCGGGTGAATTTCACACCCAGACGGTCCAATGCCTCCCGCGCCTCTTTGGTGGGTTTGGCAAAGCGGGTGGCCATAGCTCGCAAAGCCGTACCGGCCATTGTTCCTTTGATACCCATATTGCCGAGCACGCCGATGGCGGCGGATGCTTCCGTAAAATCGACGCCCGACAGACGCAGGTAACCGGCAGCCATCTTGAAGGACTCGGCCATCTCGATGATGTTTACGTTGGAACGCGAGACGGTAGAGGCCAGGATGTCGGCCACCGAGCCCATGCTGGTGTTCTTGATGTTGTAGCCGGTCTGGATGTTGGTGGCAAGGTCGGCAATCTGCGAGATGTCGTTGTCCCCGATGAGCGCGAGGTTCGTAATCGGGCGGATCGATTCGTTGATGGTCTCGATACCCATACCGGCCATACTGAGGAATTTCACCGCACCCGCCACCTCGATGGCCGTAAACTTGGTCTCAACACCGATGCGGCGCACGTACCGGGCCATCCGGTCGAAACGCCCCTCGAAGGTCGCCAGGTCTGAATCGGCAACCCGGAGAATCGAGTGTGCCGACTGCATGATGTTGGAATACTCGACGGCCTCCGTGAATTGTGTGCGAAGGAAGTTGTAGGCCATGTAGGCGTTGAGCATTCCGGCCATCGGGAGGTTCCGCCACGACGGAGCCTTGGAATACTGGATACGGTTGATGGCCGCACGGCGTTTGCTGCCGTACACGGAATCCTCGAAAGCCGCCTGACGGCGCATGGTTGTTACCGCACGGGCTGCGTTGCGCCGCCGCTGGGTATCCTCGGCCTGACGGCGTCGCTTCTCCGCATTGAGTTCCTCGCGGCGGGTGCGCTCGGCAATTTTGCGCAACTCCCGGTCGGTACGCGTACGTTCGCTTTCACGTAAGCGTGCGGCACGCTCGGCGGCACGGATCTCCGACATCTGCCGGAAGGTCTCCACTTGCAAGGCCGCTTTCTCTTTGGCCTGCTGCATGCGCTGACGGTTCATGGCCTCGTCCGCATAGAGACGTTTGTTCAGTCCGGCCTGTTCCTTGTCGGAAAGAACGGCGGCTGCGACTGGGGCATACGGCGGGCGCACGACGGGACCGGCAGGGACGGAGGTCGCGGGAGCTGCCGTATTCAGGTGCAGCGTCATAGTGGCTGCGCCCCGGATATTGCCTAAAAGAATGAGAATTTCCTGCAAGCGTGCCCGGGCCGCGTCGGTCTTGATGTTTACCTCACGCCTTTTCTCTAAATGAGCGAGGGCAGAGTTGATCTTGCCGATGGAACGGGTGACCGTCCGCTGGGTGTCCATGACGCTCTTGACAGCCGAAGCGGCATTCCGTTTCGCCTCGGCCTGCTGCTCGTCCAATTTTTTCTTGCCGACAAGTTTGTTGGTCTGGTTACGGAGCGCACGACCGTCGATTTTCTCGCCGGGATTGATGGTCAGCTTGATGCCCTGCGTCAGTTCTTTGATTTCGGTCAGCAGGTTCTTGACACCTTCCAGTCGCTTTTCCGTTTCGCCGGTTCGGATTTCCAGATCGAAGTTGAAATCCTTCTTCTTGCCGTTCTTTCCCCGGAAGGTCTTTTCCACGGCCTGCATCATCTCGTTGATGTTGGTCACGACCGGTGCAAAACTTATCCGACCCTTGCTCAGCTTCTCGACGGCATTGGCAAAGGCAGTGACCTGCTCGGTTCCCTCCGTGGCATTGACCTTTATATCGTAATAGACTTCGTAATTCTGCGTTTGAGCCATGAATAGCGTGTTTACATCCGTTGAAAGAATAGCCCTTTTCGGGTGCCGGGGACTGAAAAGGAAAGCCCCGCAGTCACAAGGGCTGCGGGGCTTCGGAAAGCGGATCAGGGAGACGGCGGTTGCAAGGTCAGACGGGAGACGAGCACCTGCTGGTGCAGCCACAACGCCTCCTCGGAAAGCATGGCAAACTCTTCGTCCGTGATGCTGTCGAGATGAACACCCGGGAAGTAGTGGCGGATATAGATCAGCCGGTGGCGGATCCGAGAAGGAGATCAGCCGTTGACGAATCCGCTGGTCGTCACGTACTGCCCAGGTGTCTATCAGTTTACCAGCAGGCTCTGACGGGTGGTGATAATCTCCGAAAGCTGGGACATCAGACCGAAGAGGAACAATGATTCGTTATCCACCAACTCCTTGTCGCCGTCGAGGAAGCAGTCGCGGGCGAGCTGACGCATGGCGTTCACCTCGTCCTTCTTCGATGCCGCCATGAACTTCGAGAACTGCGGGAAGGTCGGCTCGCCCATGTAGGCGACGTAGAACTCCTTCTCGCCGCAGTCCGTGTCGCCGAACACGACCATTGGATAGACCTTGCGGGTTTTCTTTTCGGCCTTCAGCGCGGCCGCCTTCTCCTTAATCTGGGCTTCCTGCTCCAGCGTAAGATTCTTATCTTCCATTTCTGCGTGATATTTGGTTACAAAAAGGAATAGCGGCTTTATCGCTTCAACGGGTGTAATTTCGCAGATAAAATTGTCTATCTACTTGTTTATTCGTATCTTGCAACAGGTTTCGGCATAATACGGAGCCTGTTTATATATAGGATAAAACCTGCTTTTGCGGTCATATTCCGTCAGATAACAACGATATTGATATATAGAGAAATGAAGATACAATACGCAAGCGACCTTCATCTGGAATTTGATGAAAACAGCCGTTTTTTGCAGAAACATCCCCTGGCCGTAACGGGAGATATTCTTGTTCTTGCCGGTGACATCGGATACTTGAGTGATAAATACTGCGAGCGACATCCGTTTTGGGATTGGGCAGCCGACCATTACGAACAAGTAATCGCTATTCCGGGCAATCATGAGTTTTACCGGGGATTCGATATGGCAACAACGGTAGACGGATGGAGTTATGCCCTTCGCCCCAATGTTCGTTATTATAACAATCAGGTCATATCGCTGGGGGTAGAAATTGACTTGATTGTGACACCTCTGTGGGCACAGATTCCGTTCGACAAAGCAGCGGAAACCGTTATGCGTGTGAATGATTTTAGGAATATCCGTTGCGAGAACGACATACTAAGGTGGACCCGCTTCAACGAGGAGCATTTTCGCTGTTTCCGGTTTCTGACCGAGGCCGTAAAACAGAGCAAGGCCAAACACATCGTGGTTATGACACATCACGTCCCCTCATCGCTACTGATGGCTCCTGAATTTCAGGACAGTCCGATCAACGGAGCGTTTATGGTGGACCTGACAGACTATATCGAAGCGAGCCCGATTGAATATTGGATATACGGGCACTCTCACCGAAACATCGACGCAACGATCAGAAACACCAGGTGCCTGTCGAATCAATTAGGATATATCGGTGGTAATGAGCACATTTCATTTGATCCGGCTCGATATATGGAGATAGTCGAGGAATAATCTTTGTACAAATGTACCACTGTATTGAAAATTTGTGGTAACTTTGTACGAAAGATAAAAGAAGACATGGAGTATATTGAGAACATCATACGGAACAATGGAGGCTACATTACTGCGAATCAGGCGAAGGCCGTAAATCGCACAACGTATTACAAGGTACTGGAACTGGTCAGAAACGGAGATTTGGTTCGCATACGCCCAGGTGTGTATCTGTTGCCGGATGAAATGGCTAAAACCATGATTGATGTTGAGATAGTCATTCCGGGAGGCGTTCTATGTATGTACTCTGCATGGTCCCATTATGGACTGACCACCCAAATACCGACTGAGTATTATATTGCCATAGCGCGTAACAGAAAAGTAAGGACACCTGAATATCCTCCCATTACGATATATCGATGGGATGAAGTGGCCTATGAAACCGGAATCACACATACCGTCATAGAAGGGATTACCGTTCCTGTTTATGACATCGAAAAATCGGTCTGTGACGCCATAAAACACCGGAATAAAATCGGTATTGATGTCAGCTCCGAGATACTGAAGAACTACCTGAGCCGCAAAACGCGGGACATCGATAAACTGATGAAATACGCCAAAATTATGCGTGTGGCATCAACAATAAAAAAATATCTGGAAATACAGTTATAAAATATGGGAGAAAAGAATTACGGAAAATCCGTCAGGGCAAAACTCCTGAACATATCCAAAGCGGAAAAGCTGGGTTACCAGCTCATAGTAATCCGTTACATTCAGGAACGCCTGTTGTATCGCTTGTCTCAGAGCCGTTTCCGCGAGAAACTGTTTCTGAAAGGAGGCGCGTTGCTATACGCTCTCGAACAGTTCCGGGCACGTCCGACCTTGGACATAGACTTCCTCGGCGATAAAATCAGCAGGGACAAGGAGTTTGTAAAAATGGCATTCGAGGAGATATGTGCCGTGTCTTGTCCGGAGGACGGGATGACATTCGACACGGAAAGCATCTCAGCCGAAGAGATAACGGTAAACAAGGAATATCATGGCATACGGCTTCATGTTACGGCTCGGCTGGATACCATCCGCCAAGTCATTTCGATGGATATCGGGTTCGGAGATGTGATTACGCCGAAACCCGAAGAACTGGATTATCCGGTATTGCTGAAAGAAACTCCGGCTGTCAATATCATGGCCTATTCATTGGAAACGGTCGTGGCGGAGAAATTTCAGGCTATGATTGATCTGGCGGAAGAAAACAGCCGGATGAAAGACTTTTTTGACGTGTACCGCATTCTGGAAAGCAACAAAGTGAATGAAGAGATGTTGCAACAGGCTATTACCGCCACCTTCTCGAATAGAGAAACCGGATACAAGCCGGATCACATTCTGTTTGCGGAAGAGTTCGTGAAAAGTCCGACACGTATTGCTTTCTGGAAAGGTTTCTTGCGAAAAATCAAATACACGGAAGAACTGTCCTTTGAAACAGTAATGACCGTAATAAAAGAGCGACTACAAGGATATTGGGAAAATTTATAATTCGAAATAATATGGACAATAAAAAATTATCTGAAAAGAAACAAGAATTGATGAAGCCTGATTGGACAGAGAATCTTCATCATGAATTGCAAGAACTACCTTTGCAAGAAGCAAAATGGATTGTAGAAAATATGACTGACTCAGAAATATTTTCTAAAGTAAATAACCGCAGATTTCAGGAGGATTATATTGCCGATTATATAGAGTATCTTTGGACTATTAGTCCAATTGCATATTGGAAGCACATTATTGCGTCATTATCACCCAATATAGGTGCTCTTTGGAGTGATAATATGTCGCATTTTAGAAAAATGTGTACTATTAAGATTCCTGTTGATGTCTTACATGCTGTTTTATCTTTTGCAATATCCCATGATGATAAAAATCGGCAAGATTCAGAAGCTATTGGTTGTGTTATTAAGGCTCAAATTGATAAATTTGGTAGAATAGATGAAATTAAGGCATATATTTCTTCACTACCAGAGAACCAACGAGTTTTTGCGAAAGAGAAAATTTTTGAATATGTAAAACAAGAATGCGGTTATATCTTTTACTGATATGGATAATCATTTTACTATAAATTATCTTCAAGCAATAAAAACTCATCTTCATATCGATTTCAATACAGATAATAGAGCTGTATTCTATCCTGACAAGGTTTGTAATTCAGACTTTATCAATTTGAAAAAGACTTTAGATCAAATATGGAAGGAAACAGAGAGTGCGATTTCTATTTTAAGGACACGAGAGGAAGCCTTTGTCCAGATGGGTTTGTTTGGTTTAGTAGACGATTTGGACTTAGCTGTAAAAGTTGGTTTTTCGTTAGGTGACAGAATTGTATTAGTTGATTACTTATACGAACGGATTTTATCTAAATTGTCTCCTGAACGGATAAATATAACTCATATTGGTTCCATTGCGAGTTCATTAGTCAATCTCTTACCTTTAGCAGAAAAAGGAAGGATCGTAATGATTCCCAATCCTTTTATGTGGCATTCTGATTCAAAGCAGATTATATCAGAAGTCATAAGAAATGGAGCTGATATGACTCCGGAATTATTAAGTCTTTTGAATATGCTATCAATTACAAAATATTGTAATTTACATCCATATACGATAGCAGAATCACCTGAACGGTTCCAAACAATTATCGAACAAGATATCGATTTCTCCGATGCAAGAGGTCTTAGCTCCGGAAAATATGCTTACGATGGGATATTAGGAGCATTATTATCAGAAAAAATAATCAATGAAACAGAATTGAATATTGTGCTGAATACTCCTATCACTCAATATTATGACATAATATCTCAAGAAAAGGATTTTTATAGAGATTATCTCCAGATTTTAACAAATGGAGGAGCTTTATCTGCGTCTAATAATATTGATTCTGTAAGATCATTGATTGTTAAAGCAATAGGTAGAAGAAATGAGCAAGCGAAGCAGAAAATAAAAAAAACTATTGAGATTGGTGGCGGAATAGGTGGCGGAATTATTAGCATTTTAGGAACAATTTCAGTCATATCTGCGCCATTAGCATTGACAGGTGCCTTGCTTAGTTTTGCTCCTTCATTAGTAAGTTTATTAAGTGATAAGACAGAGGCGAAAAATTCTGTTATATCTATATTCAATAAGTTGTTAGAAAATTAAAAGTAACTCTTGAAGAAGTGAAGAAACAAAGAAAAGAGGGAATGCCGACATCGGGAGACATTCTCTCTTTTTTACAGCAACGCTTTCAATTTCTCCTCCAGCACGAATTTGGCAATGGCTCCGACCTGCCGTCCGACCTCCTTGCCGTCCTTGAAGAAAATCACCGTCGGTATGTTCCGGATGGAATACCTTACGGCTATGTCGTTGTTCTCTTCCACGTCACACGCAGCGATAACCGCCTGTTCCTTGTAGGCCTCCGCTAACTCCGCAACCATCGGTGCCAACGCCTTGCACGGGCCGCACCACTCGGCGCCGAAATCGACCATGAGCGGCTTCTCCATAGAGAGCAGCTCATCAAAGTTCTTCTCTGTCGCTTGTATCATAATCATTCGTTATAGGTTATACTCAAAAGGCTGCAAAGATACCGAAATATCCCCGGATCGCAAACACAAAACCGCCCCTTTTCAAAAAGAAGCGGTCCCATGCAAGAGAATGAAAGCTAAATGGTATCCCCATCTCCAATCTGAATATCAAAGGGATTGAGGTCGAACTCGTGCGTAATATTGGTATCGTCCTGCTGGCTCTCCATGCCGTCCTCGCTGAAGATACAGCCTTTCAACGTGACGGTGGTGGTCGTCCAGTCATCGCTGGCCATCGGGTTGGCGAACGAGATGATCAGGTCGAACTCTCCGATGTCCATCAGACTGCCGTAGGTCGAGCGCAGGGTCTGCTGCGTGGCATAGTCCATCGTGATGCTCGCCGTGTAGGAGATGTTTCCGAAACCCCGGCTGACCGGTTTCCCGCCCAGACCGTAGTTGGGCTCGATTTTGCGTTTCTTGCTCCATTTGATACCCGAAACGCCTTCGAGTACGGTGGAGCCTTCCTCGATTCCCAAAGCCGTACTGGCTAAGGTAATCATCGACCAAGAGTATGCGACGTTGTTTATGATTGCCATGTTTACATCTATTTAGCGGTTAGTGATAAGCCTTCCTCGACATAGATTTTCACGGCCACACCGACAGGTACGATGACATAGCTGATGCGCAGCGTATCGTCCACCAGTACGTTCTGGTTGGGGTCAATGGTCACGGCATAGCCGCTGATCTCCTGTGCTGCCTGCATCTTGGCCAATATATCACCGATCAGGGTCTTGAAGGCCGTAATCTTCGAGGGTGCGAGAAAGCCCGTTGCAGGGTTCACCATCAGAGGGCTGTGCAGATACGGTAGCAAGGCTTCGCGCACGGCACGGCGGCTCTTATTTATGGTACGGTTGCGGGCGATGGTACGGTAGTCCCCGTTGGAGCAGGTCTGGTCTTTGGAGATGTAAATGCCATTCTCCCGACCCGAATACTTGATGGGAAAAATGTATCCCTTGTCATCCAGTTCGTCCAGCAATACCGGCGAGAGGGATTCGTACAGGTTGGTCGATACGAATTCGTCCTCGGCATCGAGCGTAAGATCTCCGAACCCGAGCTCAATCTGCTGGAAGTCGTCGGCAAAGAGGTTGAACTGACGTACCCAGGCGATGGACTCGTGAACGCTCGCCTTGGCAAGGGCGCCCATGACAGCACCCAGGAATCCCACCGGCGTATGGTTCGGGTTGCGGGACTGAATCGTCGCGTTCTGGTCGTTCCGCGCCTGCCCGAAGATGACGCTGGTGCGGGACGACTCGCAGATGGCCGACGGGATACGGTTCAGGTCAATGACCTTTGCCTCTTCCGTGTCGCTGCCCGTGTTACCGGGGTTGGCGCACAGCACCACCGACAGGGGTTGGTTCAGCTCGGCCAGTGCCACCGCCTTGTCGTTGATGCCCTTGACGAGGTTCAGGTTGTATTTCTCCTGCTCGCCGTTGAGCTTCCAGAGCGGCTGCTCGGTCCAGATACCCACCTGCGAGATGAGCCCGTCCGCCGCGCGCTGCATCACGTCCAATGCGTCCCAGTTCTGGGAGCAGTCCGCGAACATGACATACAGCCGCCCCGGACCGTCGATGTTGCCGCCCATGCGAAAGAACTCGCGGATATGGTAGGCCGGAATACCGAACAGGAAGTTTTCGTTGGCCTCCTCGTCCGGGTCACACGCGACACGCTCCTGGATGCCGAAGTCCTGCACGGAGGATTTACGGCTGGTGATGCAGATGACATCGCCCGGTGCCACGTTCATCTCGTTGCTTTTCCCGTAACCGGCGGTAAAAAGGTCGGGCTGTCCCGATACGTCGAACAGCAGGCCCGTGATTTTCTCGTTGCTTGCGGATGCGGCATACGGCAGATTGCCGTCCACATCCTTGATGATTACATTACCTAAAGCCATATCGCCTGCATGTTATGATTTGTAATAGGGATTCTTGTAGAGGATGGCCTTGCCCCGGATGGCCGGAGTGGTCTGCGGCGTGTACATGCTGCCGTCGGCATCGATGTAGAGTTCCTTGTAGTCGGGAAATTTCCCGAGAATGGCCAACACCGCAGCCGGAATCTCGGTCGCCGCTTTCGGTGCCTGTTCTTTCTTCGGGTTTTTCTCGGATGCCGTATCTTTCTCCACAGTTGCTGCCGACGGTGCGGCTACCGTCGCATCGGGCTGGGTTGTATCTGTTTCGGGAATGGTCGTTTGAGTCTTTGCCATAGATATTTCGGTATGAAAAAGGGGGATGGAGCATGGTGTCCATCCCCCGCACGGTTATTATTCGGTGATTCGGTAAAGGGTTATGCCGTTTTGGCGTAGGCCGTATGGACGACGATTTCGGCAGGCTTGACGATGTTCACGTCCATCTTCATTCGCATTTGGAAGAAGAAGAGTTCCGAGTTGGATTGCAGGCGGTCCACTTTGAGGACTTCGGCATCGTTGGCGTAATCGACACCCATCCACAGGTTGGAATCCATGCCCGACGTGAAGTTGCCCATGACAATGGTGTGCTCCGGTACGCCCGTGATGGGGATGATGCGCTTACCCTTGAAACGGTAGCGGTTTACCTCGCTGTTCTCGGAGTATTTTACCATCTTGTCGGTGATATACTGGTCGTAGGCGTCCCACGCTTCCCAGCCCATGACGATGCTCAGGCCCGACCGCTTGCGGATCTGCTTGGGGCATTTCTTCCACATCGAGTAGAGGGCCGCCTCGACCGCAGCACCGTCCTTGAGCTCTGTCGTACCGGAGACGATGCACTGGCCGCCTGCGACGGTCTGGGCATCGGTGGCGCCATATTGGGTTTCCTTCTTTCCGGTTTCGGTTATGTGTCGGGAGCAGGAACGGAGCAGACAGACTCTGCCATCCAAGGCATCCTGCTTTCATCCAGTTTGATTCCTGCTGCGACATTCTTTGTAGGCGTTATCGCCCTCTACTTCTACCCCATTACCAAAGAGTATAACGAACGTATGCAGGCCGAACTGAAAGAACGGAGAAGCAAAGCAGACTATTAAAAGTTCAACAGCAATGCAAAAACAGGCAAGTAATAATTCAAATTCTATAAAAAATAATTCAATAACTTATAACTAAATTCTGATTCACCATGAAAAAAGAAATGAGATACTTAGTTCCGGGAGGTTATATGGCAGCCCCTGCCGTACATGTTTTCAACAACAGAGTTTACATCTACCCCAGCCATGACTGGGAAAGCGGTATCGAAGAAAACGACAATGGCGATCATTTCAACATGAAAGACTATCATGTTTTCTCCACCGACGACATTATGAACGGTGAAATCAAAGATCATGGAGTAGTCCTTCAGGTGGAGGACATACCTTGGGCAGGCCGCCAGTTATGGGACTGCGACGTAGCCCGGAAAGACGGAAAATATTATATGTATTTCCCCCTGAAAGACCAAAACGATATTTTCCGCATCGGTGTAGCTGTCAGTGACAATCCGGAAGGACCGTTCGTTCCTCAAGCCAATCCGATGAAAGGCAGTTACAGCATCGACCCTGCCATCCTGGATAATGGAGACGGTGATTTCTACATGTATTTCGGCGGTTTGTGGGGTGGCCAGCTGCAACGCTATCGCGACAATAAAGCTTTGGAATGTGCCGTTTTGCCCGAAGGCGACGAACAGGCTCTCCCCGCTCGTGTGGCCAAACTCAGCAAAGATATGCTGGAATTTGCAGAAGAGCCGAAAGCCGTTGTCATTCTGGATGAGAATGGCAAACCTCTGACGGGAGGCGACAATGAACGCCGTTTCTTCGAAGCCAGTTGGATGCACAAATACAACGGCAAATATTATTTCTCCTACTCCACCGGCGATACGCACCGCTTGTGTTACGCCATCGGCGACAATCCTTACGGACCTTTCACCTATCAGGGTGTCATCCTCACTCCGGTAGTGGGTTGGACCACGCACCATGCCATTGTAGAGTATAAAGGAAAATGGTATCTGTTCCACCACGACTGTGTGCCTTCCAATGGAAAGACATGGCTCCGCA
>OGQO01002968.1_pt1 | contig 12353 bp, 10 predicted proteins | sample 1553241 | NCBI WGS metagenome assembly OGQO01 (sample SAMEA2579933, study PRJEB22360) | human gut metagenome | biome: human gut; feature: human-associated habitat; material: faeces | place: Denmark | collected 2008/2010
ATCAGAAAGGCAAAGATGTAATCTGTGTCTATGTTGCAATCGGACAGAAAGCATCGACAGTTGCCAAAGTTGTAAATACATTGCAGACGCATGGAGCGATGGATTATACGATTATCGTATCTTCCACAGCAAGCGACTGTGCCCCACTTCAGTACATTGCACCATATGCAGGAACAGCAATGGCTGAATATTTCATGCACAAGGGAAAAGATGCCCTGATCATTTATGATGATCTTTCCAAGCACGCAGTTGCTTATCGTGCTTTATCCCTGTTGCTTGGACGTTCTCCGGGACGTGAGGCATATCCGGGAGATGTCTTTTATCTTCATTCAAGACTTCTGGAGAGATCCAGCCGCCTGAGTGAGGAACTTGGAGGAGGTTCTATTACGGCACTTCCAATTATTGAAACGCAGGCAGGAGATGTATCTGCATACATCCCGACCAACGTAATTTCCATTACAGACGGACAGATCTTCCTGGAGAGCGGACTTTTCGCATCAGGAATGAGACCGGCGGTTAATGTCGGACTTTCTGTATCCCGTGTAGGTGGTGCGGCACAGACGAAAGCAATGAAAAAGGCATCAGGAAGTATCCGTATCGATCTTGCACAGTATCGTGAAATGGAAGTGTTTACGCAGTTCAGTTCTGATCTGGATGCGGCAACCAAGGAACAACTGGAATATGGAAGTGGTCTGATGGAACTTCTGAAGCAGCCATTATATCATCCGCTTTCACTGCATGAGAAGGTAATCACACTCTGTGCAGCAACGCATAAAGTACTTCTTGGAGTAGAAAAGACAAAGATCAAATCATTCCAGGCAGATATGCTTCGTTATTTTGATACAGAGCATCCGGAGATCGGTCAGGAGATCGAGGACAAGAAAGTATTGTCAGAGGAATTGATCACAAAGATCGTAGAGACGGCAAAGGAATTTAAGAAGAGCAGGTGTTAATATGGCAAATATCAGAGAGATACAGAGCAGGATCAACAGTGTCAAGGACACGATGAAGATTACCAATGCAATGTATATGATCTCTTCTTCAAAGCTGACGCAGGCAAGGAAAAAGCTGGCAGATACAGAGCCGTATTTCTATGCACTTCAGGGTGAGATCAGCCGTATTCTCCGTCATATGCCGGAACTGCATCACAGTTATTTCAATCAGAGAGAAGAGATCCCGGCAGAAGAACGAAAGATCGGATCGATCGTGATCACGGCGGATAAGGGTCTCGCCGGAGCTTACAACCATAACATTGTAAAGTTGGAAGAAGAAATCCTGGCGAAGCCGGGACAGCATAAGCTGTTCATTGTCGGAGAACTCGGAAGACATTATTTTGCCAAACGTGATGTAGAGATTGATACAAACTTTAAATATACAGTTCAGAGACCGACCATGCATCGTGCGAGGGACATTTCGGGAGTGATCCTGGAGCAGTTCCGCAACAGGGAGCTGGATGAGGTTTACGTGGTTTACACGAGAATGGAAAATTCGGTGCAGGCTGAAGCGGAAGTCATGAAACTGCTTCCTTTGGAGAGAAGTGATTTCGGTGAGATGAAGATGCCACTGAATATGTACCGTGAGGAAATCGAACTGAATCCATCACCGATGGCGGTCATGAACAGTATTGTACCAAGCTATATCAACGGTATGATCTATGGTTGTCTGGTAGAGGCATATGCAAGTGAACACAATGCACGTATGATGGCGATGAAATCGGCAACGGACAGTGCCCAGGAGCTGATCAAGGAACTGTCGATCCTCTATAACAGAGCAAGGCAGGCAGCCATTACGCAGGAGATCACGGAAGTCTGCAGTGGTGCGAGAGCACAGCAGAAGAAGAGTTAAGGTAACTGTTTAGGACAGATACAGAAAGCGAGATAGAGACATGAATAAAGGACGAATTGTACAGGTTATGGGACCTGTCGTTGACGTAGTATTTGAGAACGGCGACCTTCCTTTTATCAAAGATGCTCTTGAAGTTGAAAATAACGGAAAGAAATGCATCATGGAGGTTGCACAGCACCTCGGAAATAATGAGGTACGCTGCCTGATGCTTGCCGCCAGCGAAGGACTTTGCAAGGATATGGAAGTCACAGCGACCGGAGCGGGTATTCAGGTACCTGTCGGTGAGCAGACACTGGGCAGACTGTTCAATGTACTCGGTGAGACAATCGACAATGGCGAGCCGATCACTGATTCAAAAAAATGGGTCATCCACAGAGAACCACCGACATTTGAAGAGCAAAGTCCGGTTGTAGAGATTCTTGAGACAGGAATCAAGGTTATCGACCTTCTTGCACCTTATGCAAAAGGTGGTAAGATCGGTCTGTTCGGTGGAGCCGGTGTAGGTAAGACTGTATTGATTCAGGAGCTGATCCGTAACATTGCCACGGAGCATGGCGGATATTCCATCTTTACAGGAGTCGGAGAGCGTTCCCGTGAGGGAAATGACCTCTGGACAGAAATGAAGGCATCAGGAGTACTGGATAAGACAGCACTGGTATTCGGACAGATGAATGAGCCACCTGGAGCACGTATGCGTGTCGCTGAGACAGGACTGACGATGGCAGAATATTTCCGTGATGAGCAGCATCAGAACGTGCTTCTCTTCATTGACAATATTTTCCGTTTTACACAGGCAGGATCTGAGGTATCCGCACTTCTTGGCCGTATGCCTTCAGCCGTTGGTTATCAGCCGACACTGGCTACCGAGATGGGTGAGCTTCAGGAGCGTATCGCATCAACAAAGAACGGTTCAGTTACATCCGTTCAGGCGGTCTATGTACCTGCCGATGACCTGACTGACCCGGCCCCGGCAACAACATTTGCCCATCTGGATGCGACAACTGTACTTTCAAGAAAGATCGTTGAGCAGGGAATTTATCCGGCAGTAGATCCGCTGGAGTCCAGTTCCCGTATTCTGGAAGCAGATGTAGTTGGAGAAGAACATTATGAGGTTGCAAATAAAGTAATCGCAATTCTTCAGAAATATAAAGAATTGCAGGATATCATTGCCATCCTTGGTATGGAAGAGTTATCAGATGAGGATAAGGCAACTGTTATGCGTGCAAGAAAGATTCAGAGATTCCTTTCTCAGCCGTTCTTTGTAGCGGAGACATTTACGGGAATCCCGGGAAAATATGTACCGCTGAAAGAAACGATCCGTGGATTCAAGATGATCATTGACGGAGAGATGGATGAATATCCGGAAAGTGCATTCTTTAATGTTGGAACGATCGACGATGTCATTGCAAAGGCAAAAGCTGAAGCAGAAGAGGCACAGGCATAATAACGGGGTGAGTGCATATGGATACATTTGGTCTTAAAATCATAGCGAGTGACGGAGTGTTCTATGCAGGAAGATGTCAGAAACTGACTATTCCGGCACCGGATGGTGAGAAAGGAATCCTTGCCCATCATGAGAATATGGTGATCGCGGTGACAGTCGGGATTGCCCGGATGAACGTTGACGGGACGGAATGGAAAGAGATTGCTGTAGGAACAGGATTTGCGGAGATTGTAAATAACCGTGTAACTCTGATCGTAGATACAGCGGAGAAGCCGGAAGATATTGATGTACGTCGTGCAAGAGAGCAGAAAGAGCGGGCAGAAGAACAGCTTCGTCAGAAGCAGAGTATTCAGCAGTATTATCATACGCAGGCTTCGCTGGCAAGAGCAATGAACCGACTGCGTCTGTCGCAGGATAAAAAATGGAACTTGTAAGCAAAGTGAAAATATAAGATTATATTTCTTAATGGAAGAGATGTGCATGGAAGGACAAAGGTCTGCAATGTACATCTCTTTTGTCGTACAAACCCAGGCAGGTGTCAGCCTGCCTGGGATCCCTTTTTTGTGATAAAGGAATCTTTTTTATTGCGTTTTCGTATGGATTATACTACAATTAATTATGTCTGAGTATGGGCAGAAGAACCATAGTAATAGAGACAAGGGGAGATATTTGTATGAGTGATAGAGATAATCCGCGTTCTCTCGTAGAGATTATGAATGATGTACTGAGTACGGTACGTGAACATTATGACTCCGAGTATGTATATTATATTGAAAAAGAATATGAAGATATTGATGTGATTTATGAGTGGTGTGCCAAGCATGTGCCATGGCAGAGGGATAAGATCAAGATGCTGCCGAAGGATCAGCGGCCACGCTGGATGGAACAGGAGATTACGGACACCACGGAGGACAGCTACAGTGTCTTCAGGAGACTGGATGAGAATACTGTGGCGATTCTTGCAGCAGTAGGGGTTCACCGTGGAGGATGCGAAGTGGATCTGCTGCGGAGCGTTCTGGCGTATCTTCCGGAGGCCATTACTTTACAGAAGCTTCAGAAGCAGCAGGAGTATCTGAGTTATCATGACAAGCTTACGGGACTATACAATAGAAACAGTTTTGTTTCTTATACAACGGATATAAATCCCGATGAGTTAAATTCATTAGGTGCAGTATCGGTAGATATTAACGGTCTTAAGAATTTTAATAAGGAATTTGGAAGAGATTACGGAGATGAAGTAGTGATCCGTGTCGGGGAAGTGCTGGAAGAGTATTTCCATACTGCAAATGTATATCGTATGACCGGGGATGAGTACCTGGTTCTGGTGGAAAATATCACATACGAAGAGTTTATGAAGCAGGTACACGGCACGTATACGAAGCTGGATAATATCAGTCTCGGACTTGCTTCTCTTGGCTGTGCATGGGAGAAGATCGACATTGATGTGGATGCACTGGTTTTAAGTGCCGAGAACATGATGCGTGAAGAGAAGAAAAAGTATTATAAGAATCTGCGGAAGGGGCATCATGAACCGATCATCAAGCAGGATCTTCTGGAGGATATTGAGGAAGGCAGATTTATCGTATGTCTTGTTCCGAAGATTGATGTGGCGACCGGCAATGTGGCAGGAGCAGAGGCAGTCGTACGCTACCACCACAAGGATCTTGGAATCATGGAACCGGGAAGATATATTAATCTTCTGGAAGAGACAAGACTGTCCCATTATCTGGATCTGTATGTTTTTGAGGAGGTCTGCAAGACCCTGCACAGATGGGAGCTGGACAATCTCCCGATGATTCCGGTTTCTGTCAATTTTGCAGGCACGACATTAAGACAGGACAATCTGATCGAAGAGATGGAGAAGCTTATAGATCGGTATCATGTCCGTTGTGAATATCTCGAAGTAGAGGTATCCGAATCTTATGCCGACATGAATCAGGAGATGCTGGCAGAGACCAGCAGTAAGATCCGGAAGGCGAATGTCCGGGTGATCCTGGATCATTTCGGGTCAAAAAATTCTAGCTTTTCCATTCTTTCACTGATGGAATTTGATGGATTGAAGCTGGATAAAAGTGTGATTTCAAATTTAGTCGGAAACCGGAGAAGCAGGCTTGTTGCAAAAGCGGTGATCGATATCTGCCGTCAGCTTGGTGCCGTGGTCATGGCATCCGGTGTGGAGACGCAGGATCAGGTGAATGTACTGGAAGAACTGGGATGTGATTATGCACAGGGATCATTCTTTAATAAGGCGATTACGATCGAGACATTTGAAGTAAGATATTTAAAAGAGTAGAGAAATGAAAAATGAGAGTTTCAGACGATCTTTTTCGATGTTGTGTGCGGCAGTGGGATTGATAGTCCTGATGGGAATTGCAGTGGCAGGGCAGATGGAAAGCACGGAACAGCAGAATCAGAAACTCCTTTCTGAAAATCAGAAGCTGACAGAAGAGAACGAAAGACTTGAAAAAGATTTAAATAACTGGAAGATTGCAAAAGAAATAAAAGAAGCACCCGCAGTCCGGCTGAAGGAAGATTCAGAGAACTGGATGCTTGCACTTGTAAATGAAGAGTATCCGCTGGCGAAAGACTATACACCGGCATCTCTGACAAAGCTGGATGAGAAGTGCTCAGTGGATACAAGAATTTACGGAGAGCTGGAGCAGATGATCGCAGATGCGAGACAGGCGGGGCTGAATTTATATGTGACATCAGCATACCGGTCTTATGATCGCCAGCGGGAAGTGTTTGATACGACAATGAAAGACTGGATCAGTAAAGGATACAGTCCACTGGATGCTTATGATGAGACGAAGAAATCTGTGGCAGTTCCGGGTACCAGTGAACATGCGACAGGACTTGCGGTGGACATTATTTCCGGACAGTATACCGGATTGGATGATAAGCAGGGAGATACAGCCGAGCAGGAATGGCTGATGGCACATTGTCAGGAATATGGATTTATTCTGCGGTTTCCAAAAGATAAATCCAATGTAACGGGGATTGTTTATGAACCGTGGCATTATCGATATGTAGGAAAAGAAGCGGCCAAAAAGATAACTGAGCAGGGGATCACCTTGGAAGAATATCTTCAGGCTGATTGATGGATAAACAGGGGGCAGGCGAAAATAAGACTGTCGATACCAATGGGAAATAAAAGACTGAGGAGTATAAGAGGAGTACATAAGGAGGAGCAAAATGGAAGACTTAACATTTGGTGAACAGGTCAAGATTATTCTTGGAAGAAAAGGAATGACGATCAAAGAACTGGCAGAGACGATCGAAAAAGAGACAGGAAAGAAGATGTCCCGTCAGAATCTGACGCAGCGGCTTGGAAGAGATAATTTCCAGGAGCAGGATATGAGAATGATCGCACAGATTCTGGGATGTCAGTTTCATTTAAGTATTATGGTAGCTGAAGGAGAGAGCGAAGAGACGCAGGGCGAAACTGTTGTAAGATATGAGCAGAAACCAAAGGCTCATAAGAAGCACATTTCCGATGAGGGAGTGCCGGAACAGTTAGAACTGGATCTGTTCTTTGATAAAGATCCGGATGAAGCAGAGCCGACAGAACCAACAGAGGCAGAAGAGACAACTGTGGCACAGGAAGTTGCGTCAGAGCCGGAAGAATCAGAAGAGGCAGTTATGGTTCAGGAAGTTGCGTCAGAGCCGGAAGAATCAGAAGAGGCAGTTATGGCTCAGGAGATTGCAGCAGAACCTGTAGAGGAAGAGACAGCAGATACAGAGGAAGCCCCGGTTTATGAGGAAGAGACGGCATATTCTCCAGAGGAAGAAGCTCCGGTATATTCAGCGGCAGAAGAGTCAGCTTATTCAACAGACGCAGAGCAGGTTTCAGCTTATTCAACAGATGCGGAGTCTGATTCAGACTATGAAACAGAACAGATTTATGCAGACAGAACACCTGCAATCCAGGTGGAGCCGCTGCATCCTGAAACAATGGGTGAGGATGAGCGTGATATGACAATCGGCGAGTTGTATGATATCCATAAGGAACTTTCAGATCTGGAAGAAAATGTAAGGGCAGGAGAGCCGGTCGAAGAAATCAAGAAAGAACTGGAGAAGCCTAAGAAAGAAAAATTCAGAGGATTGAATTTCTTTTCAAGAAAGAAAAAGGCAGTGGAAGAAGAGCCTGCACCGGTAGAAGCAACTCAGACTTATGCAGAAGAGGAAAAAGAACCGTATCGTGCAGAGGAAAATAATGCTGCAGATGAAGGATACAGTTCCTATGAAGAGCAGGAAGAATACGGACAGCCGGAATATGCATCTGAAGGATATCAGGAGGCAGCATATGAAAATACCGGATATGAGCAGAATGATGCCGGATATGAGCCGGAATATGAACAGGGCGATGCCGAATATCAGCAGGGAGAGGCTGAGTTCCAGCCGGTGATCCCGCATGCTGATGAAGAGGAAGACCGTGAGCTTGGAGATGTGAATCCATATACCGGAAAAGAATATCAGTCCAACAGTGTGCGTATGCATCCGACAAGGATCGGATATGTTCAGGTTTACGACAGAACGATTCATAAATGGACAGATATGACGGAATGGGCATTCCTCGGATACCAGGAGCGGAAGAAAGTGCTGCTTGGAAAGGCATACGAGCCACCGATTTATTTAGACTAAAATCAGGCCGGGGAGATACAGGATATGGAATGGAGTACATTATTATCACCGCGAAGAGAGCGGGAAAGCAGTGAAAAATACAGGTCCAGTGATCTGCGGAGTGAATTTGAAAAAGATTACCACCGGATCATAGGAAGTGCGTCTTTTCGCAGACTTCAGGATAAGACGCAGGTATTTCCACTGGATAAAAGTGATTTTATAAGGACAAGACTGACACATTCGCTGGAAGTATCTTCTCTTGGAAAGTCATTGGGACAGAATATTGGAGAGAGTATTTTAAAATATAAAAAAGACAGTGGATTTACCCCGCAGATGAAGGAAGATATCTCGCATATCCTTCAGTGTGCGGGACTGATCCATGATATAGGGAATCCACCGTTCGGCCATTTTGGAGAATCTGCCATCCGGGAGTGGTTTATACGAAATCTGCCGGAACTGAAGTTTGAAGGTGAAAGAGTAGAAGATCTTCTGACAGAACAGATGAAGCAGGATTTCTATCATTTTGAAGGAAATGCACAGGCACTGAGGCTTGTATCAAAGCTGCACTATCTGGTTGACGAACATGGAATGAATCTGACCTATGCGTTACTGAATACCATGATCAAATATCCTGTTCCATCCACCGGGATCGATAAAGAGAGTGGAAATATCAAGGACAAAAAGATGGGATATTATCTTGCAGATGAAGAATTGTTCCACAGGATCACGAAAGCGACAGGAGCGGGAAATAACCGTCATCCGCTGACATATATTTTGGAGGCGGCAGACGATATCGCTTATAAGACGGCAGATATTGAGGATGCTTTTGTGAAAGGATTTATTTCGTATCATCAGCTTGAGAGTGAGCTTGTAGTGCTGGAAAAGGAAACGGAAGATTCTCCGTTCAAACCGGCGACAAAACTCTGGCAGTTATATCAGAGGGGTGTGGAGAAGCAGGTCAGCAGTCCTGAAGCATACGCAGTGAAGAACTGGATCATCAGTGTGCAGGGATTTGTACTAAATTGTGTGACCTATGGATTTACTTCTAATTATGAAGCTATTATGGCCGGAACATTCGGACAGGATCTTTTTTATGGGACATTTGCAGAAAAGCTGATGAATCTGCTCGGAGATCTTGCTTACCGGAAAGTTTTTTCATCCAGACAGATTTATAAAATGGAGCTTGCAGAATATACGATCCTGGATTTCCTGATGAACCGTCTTGTAAGTTCTGTGTTGTATTACAATACGGACAGCGAACAGGATTCACTGGACAGCCGTATGGTATCCTTTATTTCTGATAATTATAAGACCGCCTACAGGCTGCAGTCACAGGGAAAAAGCAGGACAGAGAAATTATATCTCCGCCTGCTTCTGGTGACAGATTATGTCTGCGGAATGACAGACAGCTATGCAAAGCGTCTGTATCAGGAAATGAACGGGATTATTTAGTGGCGAGATGCCGGCACCAGTGTCCGAAAAGTGCATCGTTATTCCGCTCATCATCTCCCAGTTCAAGAACGGATACATAAGAACTGGTAAATTGAGGAAAACCGAACAGATCCGCAGCACGAGCCTCACGGGCATCATAAATGCCGGGAACGCCAAGCCATATATGACCATCTTCTTCGACCAGAAGGAGGTGGTTATAATTATAATAACCATGTAAAAGAAAACTATTGTTGGCAAGTGACCAGAATTTCCTCGGGAGTGTGGATAACTCTGCCCGCGTGATCTTGCGTGCTGTAACAGAGGATGTGGTATGTTTCGTGTCATCGGAATCAGAAACTGGGGCAGCATTCTTGGTCCCGGCTGTAGCTGTAGTAGCAAGATGGACAGAATCACCGGGATCAACAGATCTGACTGCCTTTGTGGAAGTAACAGGCTGAGTCCCGGCAGACTCCGCAGAATCAATGTCAGATTTCACAGACTCAGTCGTAGGAGCGGAAGTGACAGTTTCAGAACTGGTCTCCGCAGTTTCAGATCCAGTAGTTTCGACTGTCTCGCTTTCCTCCGGTTTGATTTCTGCGGCATGAACGGAGACTTCTTCAGGTGACGGAGACGATTCCACAGGAGAAACTTCTTCAGGTGACGGAGACGATTCCACAGGAGAAACTTCTTCAGGTGACCGGGACAGTTCTTCGGCAGAAATCAGTGAAAAACCAACAGGAAGTGCATTAACTGAGGCAGCCCAGAAGAGTGGTTCTGCTTTCCCTTCCGGCAAAAGAAGAAAGCCTTCAAGTCCGGAAAAAGATTTCCCGCAGGGAAATAATGACTCAGATATAGATAACCGGGTTGCAATACTTCCACCGGAATAGTTCAGGATTGCACAGGGAGCATGGATGAGATCCCTGTCTTTGTTATAAAATCCATGGAGTTCCAGTGCCGTTCCGGGAGAGAGTGGCAGACTTTTCAGATGAAGTGTCATCATACAGGAGCGGTACTGATGGGAAATCTGTAAAAATCCAAGATTCCTTTTTCGCTGCCCGGTTTCATATTCATAGAGATAATAAATACCCTGGTTCATAAAATACCTTTCATCTTGTCTTTTTCGTATAATGTATTCAAAAGGAGCAGAAAAAAGAACAGAGAAATAAAAGCCGGGAATGTTATGAAAGAATGGAGTGAGAGGAGAAACCGTTATGGAACAATTAAAGAATGAATCAGAAACTGAATTACAAAATCAATCAGAAATTGAAATGCAGAATCAATCAGAAGCTGAAATGCGGGATGAAAAATATATGAAAGAAGCGTTGAAGCAGGCAAAAAAAGCATATGCCTTAGAAGAAACCCCCATCGGATGCGTGATCGTCCATGAGGGAAAAATCATTGCCCGTGGATACAACCGCCGCAATACAGATAAAAGTCCGCTTGCTCATGCAGAAATTTCCGCAATAAAAAAAGCCAGCAAAAAGCTGGGTGACTGGCGGCTGGAAGAATGTACTCTTTATGTGACACTGGAGCCATGTCAGATGTGTGCCGGTGCGATCATCCAGTCCCGGATTCCAAGAGTGGTGGTGGGCTGCATGAATCCAAAGGCAGGCTGTGCCGGATCGGTGCTGAATCTTTTGGATGTGCAGGCATTCAATCACCAGGCTGAAGTAAAGACCAAAGTCTTAGAAGAAGAATGCAGCCTGATGATGAAGCAATTTTTCAGAGAGCTTCGTGCGAAGCAGAAAATGAAAAAGAAATCACTTCTCTCTGAATAAGAGTCCGAATACCTTTCTGACAAATGGACCGGCAAAGCAAAGCTGCCAGAAGAATGCCATTGGGAAATTCAATGCGGTCGTCTCAAGCCATACGGCAATAAACTGACTTCCTGCATTTTTGAAAAGCAGGGTCGCAGCCAGGCTCATCAGCGGACACATACCGATGATCGATACGACAGAAATTGCAAGCACGATCATAAACGGGTTGTCTCTTTCTGGATTTACGATCGAAAAAGCTTTCTTTTTGGCAAATGGTCCTACAAGAAAGAAATCAAGGATAAATGCAAGTGGTCCCATGATGACAAGTTCGTGGAAAGCACTTAAAAATACTTCATTCTTCATACCGCCGATGTTCAGTGCGATATTGTAGCAGATCATCACATAAACCATGACAAATACCATGATAATCGTAAAAATTACATCTTGAAACTTATTTTTGGGCATAAAAAAACCTCCTGAGATAATAAGCGTAACAGAATCGTGTTGTTCGTTCATCATTCCGGGGGAATGTATCGTTTCCAATATAACCAATATTCTATTTCATTATTTGTTACTAAAAGTGCATTGTGCTTCGAACTGGACCAACAGACGTTACCCCGACAGTTGACTCAGCCCAGGCACCCTTACGGCACCCGGAAGGTTCTGCTTAGTGCTGCTCCGTTCCCGACCTGACACGGTTCACAGATTCCCGTCGCGTAAGACCCGGACATCAACGTCACTTATCGGGGGCAGCTCTGCCAGCTTTCGCCCTCTGCACAATATCACCCCTGCTATAGCGGATTGCAGGTTCAAGGTACCGCTACCACCCCGGCTGCACGGATTATTATTTTACATGATAAATGAATGCTTGTCAAGTATGCTGCTCTTTCTTTTGCACAAGATTCCACATGATTTTATACCTCTGTGTTACAGACTCTGTGCTTCTGCTTTTTTCTTCATCTTCCTGGCTTCCCTGAGTTCTCTGAAAAACTGCTTCATCAACTGGCTGCATTCTTCTTCCAATACACCTGTTGTAAGATCTGCCTGATGGTTAAATGCCTGGATATCCAGTAGATTCAGAATGGAACCTGTACATCCTGCTTTCGGATTCATACACCCGACAACCACTCTTGGTATACGGGACTGGACAATTGCACCTGCACACATCTGACATGGCTCTAATGTCACATACAATGTACATTCTTCCAGACGCCAGTCACCAAGCTTTTTGCTTGCTTTCTTGATTGCTGCAA
>OGQO01002970.1_pt1 | contig 12344 bp, 12 predicted proteins | sample 1553241 | NCBI WGS metagenome assembly OGQO01 (sample SAMEA2579933, study PRJEB22360) | human gut metagenome | biome: human gut; feature: human-associated habitat; material: faeces | place: Denmark | collected 2008/2010
CCACGCCCGCCGCCACCGCTTCACCGTCATCTTCTAATCCATGCACCAAAAGAGCCGTCGCGGAACAGCGACAGCCCTCATGGTTCTCATCAGTGAGTCTAAATCAATAAACCGTATTCTGCGGGTCGAAATTGGTCCAACCTTTCATCCAGTTGTCGGAAGCATCTTTGAAGGCTCCTATAAATCCGCCCTTACCATCGCTTATTGTAGCCACCGGACAATAATTCTGACCGGTCATGTAAGGGTCGGACAACCCGAGTGAGGTTTCGTCAACTATTTTGTTTCCACTCCCTGAAAGGAAGAATGTATGGGAGAACGATGGCTGCGACCTGTCTTCAGTTCCGGTAAGATAATCAAACAAATAATCATCATATTCCTTGTTTTTGTCAGTGCCGACTACATCCATTCCGGCAAAGAGCACATTTTCAAGTTTAAATTCGCCCGATTTAGCAAATGCCACAGATTGTCCTTTTTCACCATCTACAATCAGCCCTATCGGATAACCGACAGCGAGAAGGTTGGACAGATTCAGTTTGCTACTGCGACGAATCTGAATCGCTGACTGGAACTTGCCAAGTTTCGAACCGTTATCAGGGAAAATCGAACCTGCCGTAATATAATTTCCATCATTGACGAAATCAACATTTTTCATAGTCTTGGGACCTATGAGAGTCACATTACTGAAGCGTGCAGACGTAAACGGAGTTGTCTCCGCTCCACTGGCATTGTTATCACTCTCAAATCCATTGGACTGTGAAGTATCGGCAATTCTCGGGTCACGCACCGCAAGACAGTATCTAACTTCGCCGCTAAAACCGTTGTCAGTGTCAAAATCATCATCCCAGCCTTTGTAAGCGATGAGATAGGAGCAGTTTGCCGACCCGCCGAACCATTCAAAAGAATCATCATTGGAATAGGATACCTGAATATGGTCAATCTGTGTTCCGCTACCGACCGACCCGAATGTAACACCGTTGATTTCCTTATCGGTGTCAAACGGATAACCGGCAAATTCCACTCGTATATAACTATATATTCCGGAATTGTCAGATGCATCATTTCCTCCGTGGATAGTTGTAGGACCACCTTCAATCTGTTGAGTTCCCTGATTATTAAGACCTTTGCCACATACAATCAGTCCACCCCAGTCACCTGGTCGGCGCTGTCCGGGATTCTGTGCTGAAGTCATCACAATCGGGTCACTTGCATTACCTTTCATCTCGCAATATCCACCAGGCTCTATAATAAGCGATGCCATCGTACCTTTGTCACCCTTTATTATTGTCCCGGCGGGTATGCGAAGCTTTGCACCGGCATCGACATATACCCATCCTTTCAGAAAATAAGTACCTTTCTCAAGAGTCACATCACCGGTAAAATGAAAATTCTGTGTACCATTGCCAAGTTCATTGCCCTCGAACACTATTCCATCGCTATAAGCCACATTCCCCTTGTAAGTTACTTCCGGATTGCCGGTCGACGGATTGGAAGAGGGTTCATCACTGTTGTCAGAAGAACAGCCCATTGCTAACAGACTCAAAGCACAAACAATACCTGTCATCGAATGACGGCTTAAATGTTTTGTTGTTTTCATCATAAAAAAATTTTATTTAATAAATGCCACATGGCAGTTTAAAAGCTATATGATATCGACAGATTGAAGTTTCGTCCCGGCTTATAACTACGGGTAACCTCTTCTATATGCTTGTTTCCTTCAAGAGTCACGACATCTTCAATCTGCTTAAAGAGATACCTTTCTGCGAGAAGGTCACGCACGGCAGCCTTAACTTCCCAATGTCGGAATTTCTTTCCAAACGACAGGTCAAGCGCGTTACGCGGCATCTCATACGAATTGGGGATATTTCTTGCGGTTCCGTCGGAAGCTGTCCCGTATTTATTTCCGACACCGACAATGCGTTTACCGATACTATTATAGAGTATCGCCGCTGACCAACCGCTTTTATTATAGAACAGCCCGGTATTTATAAGATAAGGCGACTGTCCCTGCATAGGGCGGTCAATATTATTTCCTCCGTCAAATGTCACCTTACTTTTAATCCAGGACCCGTTAAATGAAATGCTGAAATCATCAAGTCCTATAAAACCGAGATTCTTCCGGATATCGATTTCTATGCCATAATTATCAGCGCCACGTGCATTTACATAAGAATATACAAGATCCGTGCCACCGGCGACCGTATAAGTCCATTCGATAGGATGAGTAAATTTCTTATAGAACAAGGCTATAGAAACAAGCTCATTCTTAGAGGGATACCATTCGTATCTTATGTCGAAATTCTGAATATACGCGGCTTTAAGGTCATAGTTGCCCATGACACTACTACCGAGGTCAAAATCGTAATAAACAGTTGGCGCGAGTTCGCGGAACTCGGGGCGATTGGTTGTGCGACCATATGCCGCCCTCAGCTGGTGGAAATCGTTGAACCTGTAATTCAGATTTACCGACGGGAAGAAATCCTTATAATAATAGTGTGTATTCTGAAGGCTTTCTTCAGCCTGTCTTGTATTCATCCTCAACAACTGATCGACATATTCATATCTGACACCGCCATAAAAGGTAAAGGATTTCCAAGGAATATTTATACCGACATAGACGGCAATCTGACTGCTACTTGCCTTGTAGCTGTTCAAGAAATTGACATTTTCATAAAGATACAATTTGTCCGGACCGTAATTTTCCGGCAGAAGCACTTCTCCGGGTATATCTCCTGAAAACATGAAACCGGCGGGAAGATTATTGTCGGGCTGCCACCCGTATTGAAATTCCCGGACATCATAGTCGCGTGTACGGTATTCACCATATATTCCTGTCTTTATCAACGGATGTATCTCGCCGAATATAAATTCATGCCTGTAATTGTTGTTAAGTGACGCTGCATGCTCACGCAATCTCGTGAACTCACGGTTAATACGATATATGCCCATGCGGTTATCGGTTCGGTCTGTGAGTTGGACAAGACGGCGATCAGGCATATCCCGGTCGGAATAGGCATACCCGGCGCTCCAGTCCCAAAGTGCTGAAGATGAAAATTCATGCCGCCCGGTAAGCTGGGTATTGAATGTGTTGCGGGTAGAATAGTAATATTCCATATCTCGAATATTGTCGGGCTGGGAATTGAATCCTTCACGATCAGAATATCGGTTCTTAACGATACGATTGAATATATTCTTCCATTCTAACCGATGATTATGATTAACCGGAATGAATGAAAGGTTAAGCAACGCGCCGAATTTTATGTCGTTAGTATATTGGTTGTCGGTCGCTTTCCTTAGAAAGACAGGAGTGTCATTTGTTACGTCATAGGGACCATACAGTGAATTTTCCATGTCAATCAACGTCCTGTAGGAATTTGAATAGTTTATACTGCCAAGTAATCCCAATGTGGCTCCCGATTCAAACTCCCACTTGTTATTATAAGCACCATTGATTTTCAAATCACCGACAGGCTTTTTATCATAAACCCTCCAATCATTGTTGAATCCATTGTTCATTACATCAATTCTTCCCGGATAGCCGTCATATTCTTTCAAATGGCTCTTGAATCCGCCGGAATAATAATGGCTTCCGTCAATAATACCTGGCAAAAATGACGGGACATTATGAGAATACCGAAAATCCCGAAAATGAGTCATATCATTGATGGTCGTACCTAAAGAAAGATCAAGACCGGTTTTCACAGGATTATACTTAGTCTTTATCATGACAAATCCACCGGTAAAATCTGAAGGGTATTCAGGAGCCGGACTCTTGACAATCACAATATTGTCGAGCTGCGAGCTGGGAATTATATCAAACGAGAACGCCCTGGAATCAGCCTCGGAACTCGGCACCGCACTACCGTTAAGCCACACGTTATTGTATCGTTGTGACAATCCACGCACCATCACAAATTTGTCATCGATAATAGAAATGCCCGGAACGCGCCTGATAACTTCCGAAGCATCCTTATCCTGTGTGCGGGCAATCTGCTGGGCTGAAACGCCGGTCTGCACTACATCACTCTGCTTTTCTTCTTCAATCATGGCTGTCTCGGTATCCTTTCTTGCCTCGGCAGTCACCGTGACCTCCGATAGTGTAGCCGTATCGGGATTCATCAGAAAATCAACTACCACTATTTCATCTCCGGAAGGAATCTGTCGGGTGACAATAGTATCGCAATATCCTATATATTTTACACTCAAGCTATATTTTCCCGACGGAAGTCGCAATGAATAGTTACCGTCTATATCAGTGGCTGTGCCTGCTCCCGAAATATCACACATAACGGTAGCTCCGACAAGAGGCTCATTGGTCAGCCTATCATAGACCGTCCCCTTTATAATTCCGGCTTCAGCCGCTAATGGTGAAAATGCTGTCGCGGCAAGTGTCAAGCCGATTGGCAATCTTACTAAATCCATTTTATCTTTATAATAATTTCAGGGGCAAAGGTATTGGAGATATGTTTCATGAATTTAGCAGATTTGTTGAATTTTCATTAAACCGCGAGATTGTTAAACTTTTATGAAACTTTTGATTTGCAGTAGTGTTGGATGGGTATTATGGCTAATTTTGCGGTATGGAAACAATGAAACGGATTCTGGTGGTCGACGACGAGGAGACTTTGTGTGACACCCTTGGTTTCAACCTGGAAGCGGAGGGATATGCGGTAAAGACAGCATACAGCGCCGAAGAGGCGCTTGCACTCAATCTTGCCGACTTTGACCTGGTGATGCTTGACATAATGATGGGTGAAATTTCGGGCACACAGCTTGCTCGAATCATGAAGTCAAACCCCGCGACAGCCAATGTACCGATTATATTCTGCACGGCAAAGGATTCGGAAGAGGACATGATAAAGGGGCTTGATCTCGGAGCCGACGATTATATAATGAAGCCGTACTCGCTGAAAGCCGTACTGGCGAGAATCAGGACGGTGCTGCGACGCACATCAACTCCACGGTCGACACCGACGACCGACACCGACGACACGGTTTCATATAAAGGGCTTCAGCTGTCGGCGCGTAACCGTACATGTACGGTTGACGGACAGGAGGTCAAGATGCCTAAAAAGGAATTCGAAATTTTATTGAAGATGCTCTCCAACCGCGGGCGTATATATTCACGCGGGGAGTTGTTGAAAGAAATATGGTCGGATGAAGTGGTGGTGCTTGACAGGGTCGTGGATGTGAATGTCACACGCATCAGGCAAAAAATAGGCGAATACGGTAAAAATATCGTGACGCGCTCGGGCTACGGCTACGGATTTATAGAGTGATTCATGCCTATGGCATGAAGGTTATGAGGTTAAAAGGTTATGAGGGTATGGGGCCTTTTAACCCATTAACTGCTAACCTTATAACCCATTAAATAAAGCAGGCTTGACCCGCTTTATTTAATATATAGTTAAGCTTTTTGAAATATTCATGAAATGTTTTCTCTGTTATTTTGCATCGTAATCAGTAATTGAGAAAACAATGGAAATACTGTTTCTTTGTGTAGTTATCTTTTTATTCCTGTCGGCTATCTTCGAGCTGCCTGAATTAACTGAACCGGCAGCCACAGCAACCGCCATGATGTCAGGAAAGAATTATCGCTCCGGAACAGCGCCGGATAATAACAATATTCCTGCCGACTACACCGAAAAGCATATAGAAGAGATAACCGCCACATGTAACGCCATAATATGCAATGCTTTAGAATGTGTCATCAGCAATGACGCAACCGAAGCATGTAAAAATCACCGTCACGCAACCCGTTCCCTCTGCCAACTCCATAAAAAACTGAAATCAGTCACAGGAAAAGAGAGCATGACACGGACATATTTGACTTACATGATTGAAGCAACCGAAAAAATAGCCGAGACATCACGGCATATAGCTACTTCCCCGGGCAACACCACAACTGCACTGAGCCATAACGACATACAGATTTTATGTAAAAATCTCTGTGAAAAGCCAAACGCCGATGACAATATCGCAAATGCACTTGCCAACAAAGAACGGCTGGAACGAATGATTGCCATTCATACAAAGACAATGAATTACGAGGATTTCAACGAAGGATCGCCGGTCTATTCCGGTCTGATTCTGTTGTATTATCTCCACTCGTTTATCAACTCATATTATCGCGTCATTTCCACATCATCACAATCGCCCCGGCGGTTATAAGCAATCCACCTACGATTATCTTAGGCGACATCGGTTCCCGGAGAATGAGAAACGCGAGAAGTATGGTGAACACTACGCTCAATTTATCAATGGGCGCGACCCGCGACACATCACCAAGCTGTATCGCCTTGAAATAAAACAACCATGACAAGCCGGTAGATAATCCTGACAGTATAAGGAATGCCCACGTGTAACGGGGCACACTCTTTACTTCGGCAAGATGACCCGAAGCGAAAACTATCCCCCAGGTAAGCGCAAGGATAACGGTGGTGCGTATAGCCGTGGCGAGATTGGAGTCAACATCCTTGACCCCTATCTTAGCAAAAATAGCCGTAAGCGCGGCAAAAAGCGCCGACAACAGAGCATAAACTTTCCACATAGCATCGTCAAATTACCCGCAAATATACGGAATTAATCCAGATATTTACTCTTTGGGGGAGGAGTCGGTAAATGTTGGGGCATCGCAGCCGATGGCTATGTCAATGAAGAGTTTTACGCGGGCGAGATATTCGCGGAGAGTGTTTTTGATGCGGTTGCGGATTATCGGCGATGGCTCGGCATTGTACCCTACAGCCTTGATGCCATATTGGTCGGCAAGATAAAGAGCGCGTTCATTGTGGTATTTCTGAGAAATCAGGGTAAGGCTGTCAAGACCGTAGACCTCTTTTGCCTTGGCGATGGAATTGAGAGTGCGTGTACCCTCATAATCGAGGATAATTCTGTCTGCCGGAATACCGCGCGCAACCAAGGAATCAAGTATTGCCTTAGGCTCGTCGCAGCCATATTTATGTGACTGCCTGTAATCGCCGCCACTTGCGATAATGAAATCAACCTTACCCGCCTTATAGAGTTCGACAGCCGATGTGATGCGATTATCGAAGTAAAAATTGTGCGCGCCCCCGGGAGTGACAGGAGAAGTTGCAAGAAGCATCCCGACCCTATTATGCGGGACGGCATCAACAGTGTCAAAAGTGCGTCCCGATGCATTGCACACTACCATTATGTGACATACAAGTATCAGCGCGATAACCGCTATCGCCAACGCACCGCCACACCATAAAACTTTCTTTTTCATCGCAAGGATTATTTATTTCCGCTATAAAGTTACGAAAAAAGTGTCCTTGACCTTATCCTTTCGTCAAATATATTTTATCGGACATATAAAAATGCCGGAGAGTGCATCGAGTTACATTCTCCGGCATTTTCATGACTCGGTAAATTCATATTCTACTTTTTACCGAGATACTCGTTGAAGAATTTTTCAATCTCGGCAAATGGAATGATGTCCTTTTGGTCATAGAGGTCAGTGTGGCTTGCACCGGGGATGACCATGAAGAGCTTATTGTTCTCCTTACCGGGTGCAACGGTCAGCTTCTTGTAGGCATCGCTGCCGAAATAGAACGAGTGAGCCTTCTCTCCGTGAAGAATCATGACGGCGTTTTCAATCTCTCCGGCACGGCTCATAAGCGGGAAGTTAATCCAGGGAATCGGAGATGTCGCGTTACGACCGCCGTTGGAGTTAAGCGAGCGGGGATGATAGCCACGTTTGGTTTTGTAGTAGTCGTGATAATCACGGAGGAACTTGGGCGCGTCGTCGGGCAGCAGATCGGGAACACCACCCCCGAGTTTTGGTGTGCCGTTGATATAATCCTCGGTGCGTTGTGTGGCAAGTTGCTCACGGAGCGCGTTGCGGGCTTCCGCGTTGTCATCGGCATCAAAGTATCCATTGGCTGTCACGCGGCTCATGTCGTACATGGTCGAAGCGAGAGTAGCCTTGATACGGGGGTCGGCAGCTGCTGCATTAATGCCGATGCCACCCCAGCCACAGATGCCGATGATACCGACACGCTCGGGGTCAACGTCAGGATTGGTGACAAGATAATCTACAGCAGCGCTGAAATCCTCGGTGTTGATGTCGGGAGAGGTCATATAACGGGGAGTGCCGCCGCTTTCACCGGTGAAGGAGGGGTCGAAGGCGATTGTCAAGAAACCGCGCTCCGCCATCTCCTGTGCGTACAGCCCGGCTGCCTGTTCTTTGACTGCTCCGAAAGGTCCGCAGACAGCGATTGCCGGAAGTTTGCCTGTCGCGCCTTTGGGTTTATACATATCGGCGGCAAGCGTGATGCCGTAACGGTTGACAAACATCACTTTGCTGTGGTCAACTTTGTCACTCTTGGGAAATGTCTTGTCCCATTCTTTTGTAAGAGTCAGATTTTCCATATTGTTTCTGTTTTCTTTTGGGCTGGAGGCATGGAGGTCGGTCATTCCTGTCATAAGAGCCACCAAACCTGTTATCAGTAATTTAGTAATATTCATATCGGGTTGTTTTTTTCAATACCAGTCATGTTTCTCGCGGCGTTCAAGAGCGTCGATGCGGCTCATCTCCTCAGGAGTTAGCTCAAAGTCAAAGATTGACATATTCTCTTTCTGATGGTCAAGGTTGCTTGAACCGGGGATTACAACCACGCCATTCTGAAGATCCCAGCGGAGTATAATCTGCACCAGTGATTTCCCATGCTTGCGGGCTATGTCCATGATTACCGGCTCTTTCATCAGCTCGGAGTTGTAGCCGCGACCTCCGAGAGGATACCATGCCTCGACCACAATGCCTTTATCATGCAGATACTCTATCACTGCTTTGTCTTGATAATAAGGGTGAATCTCGTTCTGGTCAAGCACCGGCTTGATGTTTACTTTCGGCAGAAACTCCGACATTTCCTTTATATAATAGTTGGAAACGCCGAGGGAGCGAATTTTGCCCTCCTTTACATACCGTTCCATTGTCTTATAGGCTTCAACATCGTGTGAGCCGGGATGATGTAGAAGCATCAAGTCTATATAGCCTATATCGAGTTTTCGGAGGCACTTCTCGATATTTTTCTCGGCATCGGCAAACTCGTTGGGATAGAGTTTTGTGGTTACGAACACATCCTCGCGTTTTATCAGACCTTCATCTATCACCTGCCGTATCGCCCGCCCGACGTCCTCCTCATTGCCGTAGAAACTTGCTGTGTCAAACTTGCGGTATCCCAGCCGGATAGCTGATAGAATGGCGTTGACGCATTTGTCGCCGTGCAGACTGTACGTGCCAAGTCCGACAATCGGCATATCATATCCGCTACTGAGTTTTATAACGGGAGGATTTCCGTTTGTCGCTTTTGAGAGGTCAAACTTACCTTTTTCACTCAACTCGGGCTGAGGTGGGTTCTGTTCTCCCTTTTTGATGTTGTCGTCATCTGAATGGTTACAGGCATTTGCTGTCATTGCCATAATCATTGATATTATGAGATTTATGATTTTCATATGAGATACATTATCTGACTAAGTATTTCTTGCCATTTTGAATGTAGAATCCTTTTTCCGGCTCTGAACTGAGACGGCATCCTGTCAGATCATATATAGGGCTGTCATCATGTCTTCTGTCAACTGTAATTTCGTTAATTCCCGAATGGTTCCTGTCTCTGACAGGACGAATAGGAAATCCGCTGTAACGTATCGCCGGATTATGGTTCAGTCCTTCTGCTCCGATATAAAGCCGATGCGCCCTCTGTTTATGCATCGACGGGTCTGTGCCGAGTGTCCCGGTCCAATAGTAACCGACCGTGCCGGCATAGCGGACAGTCTCGCCGTTTCTCGCGCCTCCGGCAGGGAGAAATAGCTTGGTGCCGTTCTCACCTATGAACTCATAGCCGTTTACACCGTTGAGTTTAGTCCACTTACGCTGACAGGCTGTAAGTTCTTCAAGCTCAGCCAGTGTCGGAAGACGCCAGCCATTGCCGAGTCTGACATGGACGATATCCAGTTCTGTACCGCTGATTTCCGAGGGTGGTTCCGGCCCTCCATATAGGTCAGACACCCAGTTGCGGGACTTGTCGAGGACATCCATTGTTGTCTCCAGACCTGTCGGGTCTGCCCAGCCGAAGTAGCCGCCAAAATCTTCCGGGGTGGAAGCATCAAGATTTGTTGATGCCCACTCGACACTCAACCCCAGGTCAACAGGCTCCGGTGTCTGCGAATGAGTTGCTGTCGCAAAAGACATCGACAGAGTCAATGCTATCACAAACATTTTATTTAATCTCATAGTTGGTTGATGCTTAGCTTTCATGATGCAAAATTACGCAAAGAGCCCCACAGCAAGATTACTGTGAGGCTCAATTATAGTTTCTGAAAAGTTCAACCGGAGTTTAACTAACAACGGCGGTCGGCGCGATGCCAAACTCTTTTTTGAATGCTGTGGAGAAATGTGATGGGTTGCGGAAGCCCACCTCGGCATATACCTCGACGACTTTCTTCCGTCCTGTTTTCATGAGTTCGTATGCCTTTTCAAGGCGTTTCTTGATGAGCCATTTTTCGGGAGTAAGGTCGCTGATTTTCTTGAAGTCACGCTTGAACGTGGCGAGGCTTCGCCCGGTATAGTGGGCGATCTCCTCAATGCTCAGGTCGCACATGAAATTATCTTCCATAAAGCCCAGGATATCTATCTTCCACGGTTCGTTAAAATCAAACATCGTAGGCACAAATCTCTCATCAATCGCCAGAAGAGCCATCAGCCCCTCTTGCAATTTCAATTCCATGAAACTATCCTTTGGCTTTACCTCCGGGTCGAAATAAGGCGTCATCGAGGCGAAAAGGCTGGCAAGTTCAACGGTCTTGGGCAGTTTAATCACCCCGTCGGGCAGTTTGCCGGTTTTTACATTTGTTTTATTAAGCGACAACTTCCCATACATTTCCCTGAGAAAATTGCGCGTAAACATAAGGAATATACCGCAATAACGCTCTCCATCATAGGTCTTCTTATACATGGTGATATGGTGGTCACGCGGAATGAACACACATTCTCCCTTACGGACATGAATCTTCTCCGTGCCGTTGTCAAGAATCATTTCTCCGGAATATACGTAATTGAGAGCATACTCTCGCGAGCGGTGGATGCAGCCGCTAAGGTCATCATAAAAGAAGCTGTAAAACACATTGTTATAATTGAATATCAGCTTCATCGCGCCGAGATTCTCTTCTTCGTTTATTGCCATACGTCTTTTCAGTTTAGATTGCAAAATCAGCAAATTATGCCAATATTATATGGGTTCTGGTTTTACAGGCATCTCATATTTTTTATCCACAATCAGAAGTACAAGAGGCTGCATCGTATATGACATCTTTTCACCACGCTCAATCGTGTATTTCATGACAATATGACTTGAGGCGGATTTTGTCAAGGATACGACAGACAGACGGGTATCAACATCTGTTGGAGCCAAAGATATCGAAATAACGAAATCCTTATTGAAATCAATCTTGGTAGGCTGACCGTTTTTACCCATTACAGCAGCCATTCCGAAGTATTTTTCAAATTCTTCCCGGGAAGTGATAACCGTAGGCGGCAAGCCCGCGACATCGTTCCTAATGAAATAATGCTCGGCAATCTTATACGGAATCGTGTTGTCACTACTCTCTTTTGCGGAGGAGCATCCCGACAACACGATGCAGCATAATGCCACCATGCTAATAATCAATACAACTTTACTCTTCATATATCTTCATATTTATTAAATTCAAAATCCGGCGCCCACCCGCTTAGGCATCATACATTCTATTTCTCCGCGAAAGTATTTTCGCATTACTGCATCCGGTCCAATAAATAATCTTTTATTATCCAAGGATGGTTGAAGCCCAGTTGGGAAGCTCTTCAACATAGCGTTTTGCAAGCGCGCCGTCGCTCAGGCGGAACAAAAGGCGCGCTTGGCATTGATTGTCGGAGATTCAGTGGAAACGAAAAACAGACGGATGAAGAATCCCGCTTCTTTTGCCCTAAGAATGTAATCGACCTTATCGGTTGCCGACATCACAGTCGCAAAGATATGACTCTTGCGTTCTGCAAGACATCTTTCTCTCCATTCATTGCAATAGTTGGCGACTTTCAGAACAGACTCCTGATTGTTCCCGTCGCCGAAAACATCGCGGGCGACATTGTCGGGATTGATGTATTCAGAATCCTCTAGCCACTCATGATGCAGAATCTTGGAGGTCACGGAAGTCTTGCCCGACCCGTTGGGCCCGGCAATCACTATCAGCACCGGTTTGTGCTCACTTACTGCCATTGCGAAGCCTGTTTAAGGTTTCTTCAACTCTTGCGCGAGCCTCATGCGTAGCAGCCTCAATCCCGGCGGCCACACGCT
>OGQO01002971.1_pt1 | contig 12337 bp, 15 predicted proteins | sample 1553241 | NCBI WGS metagenome assembly OGQO01 (sample SAMEA2579933, study PRJEB22360) | human gut metagenome | biome: human gut; feature: human-associated habitat; material: faeces | place: Denmark | collected 2008/2010
TTCGACAGTCCCTTCACTCTTCACTCTTGACTCTTAATCCTTGGCGCCCCGCGCCCCCGACGCCTTTGCGGAGCAAGGTTTTCCGGCATAAGAATTCATCCGTCATTATCTTAGCCGGCAAGCGACGCCACTATTTCCGTCAATGATATATCTTTAATATTCAACCCGTTATAACCGACAGCCATTCTTGATTCATCCGCTGTCTGAAAAATTATTTGCTGCCTCCAAAAATTTGAGTTACCTTTGTGTGGATGTTAGCAATTCTTCCTTAATGATATATCAACTGACATACGAGCTCCGGACTCCCGACTTCCCGTACTCCGATTTCCTGATTTTTCTCGAATCGGGCCTACAGGTCGAGACTTACCGTGCTTTCCGAGATACATGGTGGATTGACGCTAAATCCTTGTCGCTGGATGATCTGCGTCTGAAAATCAAGGAGAATATCGGTCAGGACGATATCTTCTTCATCTCCACTTTCAATGTCGGCGATTTTAACGGATGGATGCCCTCTTCTGCTTGGCAATGGTTAAACACCGCTCTCAAAAATGATCACCAATCTTGTATTTGACAATTTCAAATGTCTTGACGGTAAGTCATTTGATCTTAAAAACCTGAATGTTTTCGCCGGATACAACGGCCGTGGCAAGTCAAGTGTGCTTCAATCTCTACTGATGCTCTCTCAATCGACGGGCCATCAGCTTAAAAGGCTCCATCTCAACGGAGACATGATTTATCTCGGTGAGTTTGACGAGATATTGTCGGACGTGAAAAAAAACTACGTCGGATTTAAGTTATCCACCGATGATCCTAAGACTGAATCTTTAATGTTAGGGTATTCCGCCTCTCCTGTAGATTCAGCCGTCGGCGTCATTTCGAAATGCATTATAAACGACCGGGATTTCTTTGACACTGCTTCCTCTTTGCCCACTGAAGGCGAACAATCTCCTGATTCAATTCCTTCAAGGCGCTTTCTCGGCATAATGCCGGAAACGGCCCTAAACCTGTTTTCCAATATCCACTATATATCTGCCGATCGACGAGGTCCGGTGAAATTCGAGGAAAGGAAAGATGTGCCCGATGTGCATCGTATTCATCCCTACGGAGATAATGCCATCAACACCATAGCCTCATACCGCGACTTGATTTCACCCTCGATGAATCTTGACAAATCCGATTCCATATCTAAAAGCCTTACCAATCTCGCTTCTGAATGGCTTGGATATATCATGGACGGCGCCGCCGTGAAGGTCGAATCCGCACCTCACAGCCCGGTCATGACCATGCATTTCAATATCGGTCATGACCATGATTCAAGGAATTTCTCTTCTTTCAATGTCGGGTTCGGCTACAGCTATATCCTATCCATCATTATCGCGGCCCTGATCGCCAAGGAAGGAAGCATTGTCATCATAGAGAATCCAGAAGCGCACCTACACGGTCAAGCCCAATCACGCCTCACCCAGCTGCTCTCAAAACTCGCCATGCGCGGTGTACAGGTTTTTGTCGAGACTCACAGCGAACACATAATAAATGGGTTCAGACTTGAGATGCTCAGAGACAACTGCTCTCTTTCTAATGAGGATGCAGCTTTCTTCTTCTTTGATCTCGATTTCTCCGTCAAACCTCTAAAAGTTGAGAAAAACGGTAAGATTCTCAACTGGCCGGATGGCTTTTTCAATCAGGAAACACATGACCTCGCCGAGCTGATGCGACTTGGTGCAAAGGTCAGATAACCGCCGCCCAAGACAATGAAAGCGACTTTCTATCTTCACGAAGATACTTTAGCCTGTTCTAAGGAAATAGACAAGCAGGAGTATGTGAAGCGTCTGGGCGATCTCCTTAAAGATATTTCATATATCGTCGATGATAAAACCGACGAGAATGACATCCGCATTTCAGAAGGTATATATACGGCTCAAATTTTCGACGGTATAGGTTTTGTTGATTTCGCAGTATCCGAGTTGGATCGCGACGAACAAACAGCTTTCTTTAAGATTCTATATGATTCCGACAAATGCGAATCATTTAAAGTCGAGGATATCGAACCTCTGACACACTATCAACCCGGTGAATCAGAATGTCACGCGCTCATGGTGCTTAATCAAAAGCCGGCCACCGATAAGCTTGAATCGGATGATAGCGATCTTCGCATTCCTTTTATGCAATTCAGCAAATATGAGATTGTCTATGATCGCACGTCATGGCTCACCGTCAGGCGTCAGATTCTCGGCAACCACCCAGGGATGCCCTACGAGTTTATCGACAAATGCAAGCATTATTTCGAGAATCTTGATTTCGGTCTCGATTGTGTGGATACTCTTGAAGATCACCTGCTGTTCGTGCCACGAAAGATTGTGTACTATCTGGCATGTATGAACGACTGTCTTCTCGACTTCTGGAAAGAACATACTAACAAAAATTCTCCAAAAATCTATTGTGCTGATTTTGCCGGCAGATGCAAGATGGATAAGGCCGGCTCTCCTCAAGGCAGCAAGAAAGAAAAGGCCGAGGAGTATTCTTTCAGATTTAAAGACGGACTCAAACTGAAATGCGGCGCTCATTTCAAAATCACACATATTGATGACAACTGCAATGACGCTGAGGCACAAAAATCTGAAAAATTCCATTCACGCATCTATTTCGCGATATACAAGGATAAAATACATGTCGGCTCCATAGGCCGCCATGTATAAGTATCCTGAAAATGACCGGTTTCGCAGTGCTCTCCGATGTGGCGGTATTCCAATATAAGTGTGACAACTACTACCATCCGGAGGCCGACGGCGGCATCTCCATCGCCGACCCCTCCCTCGCCATCGACTGGCACCTCGACCCCTCCCAGGCAATCCTCTCCGACAAGGATACCCATCAGCCGCTCCTCCGCGATTTCGACAGTCCCTTCACTCTTCACTCTTGACTCTTAATCCTTGGCGCCCCGCGCCACTGCCCTCCTCTCCGACAAGGATACCCATCATCCATTATTAAAGGACTTCGACTCGCCATTCGGCAAAGAGTCAAGTGTCAACAGTGAAGAGTGAAGCCGCTGACTCGCAAGAGTGAAGAGCCAAAGACCCCACAATCATCTGCTCCCATCTTACTCTGCTGGCGATAGCGAAACTTTTAGTCAATGCAAGCGTTAAAAATTTGCAGGATTAGGAATTAATAGCTACTTTTGCACAACCCTTGAAGATATGGAAAATAATACTAATAACACTCAATTCAATGATTTGATAGAATCAAAGGTTGGCATGTCGATTGAAGAGATCAGAAGGCAGCCATACGATAGTGTTGTGCGCCACATCGAAAGGAGTGCTTCCAGACCATTGACGCTTTCAGACTCTAAACCGACTCTATCCTATCGCGGCAACATGTTGCTTGCCGTAGGCAAAATAGTCAGGGATATAGACAGTCTCTTCAACCGTACATTCGGCATACGCTAATACGGCAATGGCACCGAAACTGTCACAGGAAACAGAATCTGAATTGTTTGCCCTCTATGAGCAATACACTGTCTCTCTAAAACCCCTCCTTGCCTTTGTAGAGACCAAGGTTCTGGAGTTCCCCGGCCCAATACTCAATGAGCTCCGGGCGGTAAACGACCATGTTTCCCGGTGTTTCTCAAACCTCACCAACGAGGAATGTCATATCGAGATAGGGAAGGCTAAAGGGCATCTTATCCGTGCGATGCTCGATTGCTATAAACTGACCTTAATCAGTTATGAGGATGATGTACAGGACTTCTATCATCAATATAAGGATGTGGATCTTACTGTTGTCAACAATGGTGATTTCCTACCTGCGCTAAAAGATAAGCATAAGCTGGCTACCATAAAAGCCAAGGAGGCGAAAATAGTAGAATCGAAAGCATTCCCCGAGAAAGAGAAAGCCTACGAATCCTATCAAGAAGCCATCCTCGCCTATGAAACAGTCATTAAGCATATCGACTCCAATTCCGCAGGACTGGCTAAGGCTTCACAATACGCGAGAAAACAGACCTGGACGCAAGTATGGTATTGTGTCCTCAGTGCAATAATAGGTTGCCTGCTGACTCTTCTGATAGACTATTGGAGAGATATCATATCCTGGATTTCCGGATTATTCTCCCGTTAAGGCTGATTATTTAGCTATTATTCTGATGCGGCGGTTTCGTGCTCCATGTTATAATAGTAGCCGACGTAGCCTCGCTTCGCGAAGGCGGCGGGACGCCGCCACTCCCAATGGCTTCGCACCCAACCGCCAACCACGAGTCCATTGCTATCATCTTTGCCGACGTAGCTCCACTTCCAACCGCATTGCCGACGTAGCCTCGCTTCGCGAAGGCGGCGGGACGCCGCCACTCCCAATGGCTCCGCACCCCTGCCAACCCACGAATCCATGACATTCATCGCTTCTCCACTCGAAGACGGAATGCACCTGGGAGAGGCGGCGCACCCCCGCCAACCTACGTGTCCATGACATTTGTCGACCACGCCGCTAACGTAGCCTCGCTTCGCGAAGGCGGCGGGACGCCGCCACTCCCAAAAAATTTTTCTATCATCACTGTCGCCGGAGATTCTTCAGCCCTCGCCAACGCGCTGACTGCCAGCGTGCTTTCTGACACGAAATTCCTCATGCGCCCATAAGCACATCTTTTTATCTATCATCCCCATTTTTAACCCACTTTCTATTGTAAGATTTGAAAAATTATGGCTACTTTTGCAGCGCACAACACCTAAAAATCCACTCAACCATTGCTATCGACAATCCCGACTCCTACGACAATATGACTTATAGTTTCCGACTTGCATGAGGATGCACCCCATAAGGGAAGTGCATCCTCATTTTGCTCATTTGCCCACCCGACACCTGCGGATTGCCAGCTCCGCATCAACGCGGTCTTATTATTCCGTTTTATTTGGCGCGACAGCGGATTTATGATAACTTTGCACCGATAAAAATCCATCCATGAGATTTCCTTTAACCATAGGCATCATCCTGCTCCTGCTGCTGACGGCCTGCCGCAGCGAGACCGACTCCCGCCTCGACGACATCGGGCGGTTCGCCCGGTCAAACCCCGACTCGGCCCTCACCGAGCTCGGAAAGGGTTTCGACTCCACCAGGATGAGCCGCACACAGCTCGCACGCCACAAGCTCCTGACCGCGCAGTCGATGGACGCCGCATGGATGGACTCACTGCTCGCCGCCAGGTCAGACTCCCTCCTTGCCTTTCCCATCCGGCACTTCAGGGAGACCGGCGATGACGGAAGACTGGCTGTCGCATTGCTGCTCAAGGGCAACTGTGAATATAATGATGCCCGCTATCCCGAAGCCCTGAGGTCGCTCCTCGAAGCCTCCGGGCTTGCCGACAGCGACACCATCCATTACTGGAGCATGCGCGCCCACGAGCTGCTGCACTATATCTATAAGAACGGTTATCAGGCCGACAAGTCGGTGGAGCATCTACGGAAAGCGGCGCTCTACAGCCGGCTCGCCAACCGCCCCATGAATGAACTGTACAACCGCAGCGACATGGCCGTCTCATATCTCGACGACAGGCGGTATGACGCCGCCGTTGCCCTCGCCGACTCGATTCTAAGGGAATACTCATGGATGAGGGGAGACGCGCCCGATGTGTGGGGGGAGATCAACTACTATCTGATTCAGGTCTATGCGGAAACCAAGAATAATGATAAGGCCCTGAAGGCTTTTCACTACGTCTCTAAGGCCGCGCATCCCCGGCAGCCGCTCTATTACCTGGCCGTAAACCAGATGTTTGTAAATCTCGAAGAGCATGATAAGGCCGCTGTGTATCTCGACTCGGCAAGGATTACGGCCACCACCCGGGAGGATTCGATGATCTACAGCCGGCACCTTGCGGAGCGCTTGCGACGCGAGGAGAGGGAGGAGGAGGCGATTCCTCTCGAGCTTGCCGTCAAGAAATGGAGCGACAGCGTGGCCACGACCACCCTCAGCCGCTCCCTAACGCAGGTTGAGGCTGACTTCAACCGCGACCGATGGCTGCGCCATCAGGAGAGCAGCCGCAGGCTGAAGATTCTCGGCTGGACAGCCGCTATCGCCATACTGATTGCCGGCGGCGCTACCCTGATATTCATCAGACGCTGGAAGCGGAAGCAACAGGAGCGACTCCTCGCCATGATGGATGAGCTAAGAAATACGTTTGAGACCCTCAAGACGCGTGATGAGGAGCTGAGGGTCTTGATCAATGATGAAGGCAGGCCGAAAGGACAGCTTGGCGAGCTGCTTGAGGATAAGGTGGCTTTCATCCGGCACGTGGCCGACTGCTGGAGCAGATATGGCGGCGACGATTACGACGGTAAAGGGATCGATCTCCGCCACATAGTGGCCGACCTCAGAGCTCCGGAGAGTATGCGGCTGTTTCATGACCTCGCGGAGAAGAACAGAGGAAGGTGGCCGGATCTGAAGGAGAAGGACCTGCTGCTCCAGACGCTCCTCGGCCTCGGACTGTCGGTGAAAGCGATAGCCATGCTCCTCAACGAGCCGGTGAAAACCATCTACAGCCGCCACGCCCGCCTCCGCGCAAAGACAGACATCCCCCTATAGTCAACACCCTGAATCAAGAAAATTTGTATTAAAACGAGAAAATCTGATTCTTCAAACCACTATAACCGAAACCTAACTCATAAATTATCAAGGTCAGTTGAAATGAAGAATTCTTCAATTTACAACTCCCTGATTATCAGTTCAGATTCCTTGGGTTGAAGAAATCAATATTATTAGACTTTGTTTGGATTTTCGTTAAAAACAATATACCTTTGCACTGTCAACTCTAAAAAATGTGGCAAATGAAAACAAAACTAACCCTGACTGTGGGCGCCTTCATCGCCGCCCTGCTGCTGCTGACAGGATGCAACAGCGACAATCCCCACCGGGAACGAGAGACACCCTACACGCAGATTTCCATGTCGGATGCAACAAGGGCCGTCGTGGCTCCCTCCAACGACTTCTCTCTCGACCTTTTCAGACTGGCTGCCGCCCGGAACAGCGGCAACATGGTCATCTCCCCGATAAGTATCTCCAACGTGCTCTCGATGGTGGCCAATGCGGACTCAGGAGAAAGCCGTGACGAGATTCTCTCCGCACTCGGTCTTCCTGCAGGCCAACAAGGACTCGACATACTCAACGAATACAATCGGCTGATGCTCTCCACACTTCCCATACTTGATGGAAAGACTATCTGCAACATCGCCAATTCAGTATGGACTGAATTCCCGCTAAACAGGATTTTTGCGGAGAATATGGTGCAATATATGGGAGCCGAGCTCTTCAAGCAGTCGCCTCGCGGAGAGGATGGCCGGCAGGCTATCAATAAATGGGTAAATGCAGAAACCAATAGTATGATACCGGAATTCCTAAAAAATCCGCTTGACGCTTCATGGGCTCTTGTCAACGCATCTTATTTCAGAGGAATATGGGCCAATCCATTTGACAGAGAAGAAACTGCCGACATGACATTCCATAACCTTGACCTTTCCGAAACAAGGACACCGTTCATGTATGTCAATGCGGATTTCTCCTACAACTCATTTGATGATTTCGAGATTGTCTCTCTACCTTACGGCAACGGCAATTTCTGTATGGAGGTAATACTTCCTGCAGAGGGGAAATTCACGGATGTGATGAGCACACTCACGGCTGAGACATTAGAGGCGGTTCGCCGCGAGGCAAGAAGCTGCGATATAGTGCTTCGTCTTCCTAAATTCGAAAGCGGCTTCGCCACAGACCTGATGCCTCTTTTCGGAAAGTTGGGAATCAACGGCATGTTCAGCAGCCTCGACCAGCTGATGGACTCCGACGAGGTTGCGGCCACATATGCATGCCATGCGGTGAAGATAAAAGTTGACGAGGAAGGAACGGAAGCGGCAGCCGCCCCTATTGTAGGGGGGGGGACAGGCGAACTCATTTGGATATTGTCTCACCGCCCCGCCGCCACTATTGTAGGCGGCGAGACAGCCGATCTCACCGATACGGTAGTGATGACGGTAGACCGTCCATTCATCTATCTCATAAGGGAGACCTCTACCGGCGTCCTCCTCTTCGCCGGCACACAGGTAGCCTTCTGACATCTTTACATCCACTATTAAGTCTACAGATAAAACAGAATTCATTTTGGCATTTTCATGGCATAACCGGTCTGTAGGCCCGACCTTGTAAAATATCCAAATACTTAGTGCGCCTACTATATAAGCGACTCACAAAGCGCCAAAACAAAAAAACACTATGGACAAGATTTCTATGTTTCTCATGGCCATACCGTTACTCTTGCTGGGAGCATGCGCTCAGGAGGCTGATGACCTGATTGAGAAAAACGAAACAAACGGACAATGTGATTCCACGGATCCATTGATCCGGTACATCAACATCAAGAATGGAGAAACCCGCTCAAATGAAACAGTATCCATCTCTCCCTACATCTATGAGAATGACACGGTGATGTATGTGGCTCAGCATCCAGACGGCTGGGAATTATACTCGAACGACAGACGGTTCCCGATGATTCTCATGAAGAGCGAGGATGGCACTTTCAATGTGTCGGAGTTTTCTTCTGCTGTCAAGGCGGAGATTATGGATATGGCTGCTGCCATCCATCAAACCAAGATTGAAGATCCTGATCTGCCCACAGATGAGAGCTGGAGCTGGCTCGATCCCCAATTCGTGGAGGAAGACGAGAAGATTGCAGCCCTCTCTAACACAGAAACCCCAGACCTCGACAATGGACACTGGGTTCTTCTGGAAATCATAGACAAGGGTACCTCCGTACATGACGTTCCGCATCTGACACAGACTAAATGGGGGCAGCTGGAGCCCTGGAACGCTTATATTCCTTTCGACAGGAATAAAACTGAAAAACACAGCGCTGTCGGGTGTGTGGTGGTAGCAACCGCACAATACGCGTATTTCCTCCACTTCAAGCAGGGAGTTCCCAAATGGGCGCCGACATTTGCCACATATCTTTCCTCAAAAAACACTTATACATTTGGAGGCACCGCCAACAGCGGACCATGGGCCAGCATGGCAAAAAAAACATACCAATCCGGGACAAAGGAAACTGCATTGTTCCTGGGATCCGTCGCCAGCAATATCGTAGATCCTGACAGATTTGCCGCAGATGGCACCGAGGCTACCGAACAACAGGCTGTCACAAGGTATCTACAACCGCAGACAGGACTGGAATTCGAAATACTCAAATTTGACAACAAGGATTATGGAAGGATATTGTCGGAAATCAACAACGGATATCCCGTCATAGCCGGAGGTCGCCGTATCATATCAGAGGATGGCAGGGAATCCACCGTAGGGCATACATTCCTCATAGACTCCTATCGCAAGGAGACCAAAACAACCGAATACGTATATGGATGGGATGGGAAAACTGTCAGCGGCAGAGATCCCAATATATACAACCTTGACGGAACCATCGCCGAATACGGTATCAAGAGAACCACTTCCCAGAGCTCGATAGAATACTATTTCAGAATGAATTGGGGAGACAACGGGACTAACGACAATATACTGAGTTCCCCATATTCATGGAAAAGAGGGTCATTGACACCATATTCAAGCAAGAGAAAAATAGTTTTAAGAAAATAAAGAAATATGGAAACAATCAACAAAAGTCTGGCGCTTGCATTAGGCGCACTGTGCCTTATGGCGCTCCCCTCCTGCGAAAGCGAAGAACCCGACAGTCAGGACAACAACATCCCACGGACATCAATCTCCCTGTCTCCGGGTCAGACAAAAGCATGCCAGGCAGGCAACGAATTCGGAGTGAAGCTGCTCCGCAACGCATATGCCCTCTCCGATGGAGAAAACATCGCGCTGAGCCCCATCACCGTGTCGATGAACCTCTCAATGATTGCCAACGGAGCCAAGGACGAGACCCTCACCGGTATGCTGCGCCTTATGGAGGCGGAATCACTTGAGGACCTCAACTCTTACTACTCACGCATGCTCTCCACGCTGCCGGCCATGGACAGAAAGGTCGACATGTATTTCGCCAACTCGCTCTGGCTCGACGAGACCCTTACACCCTCACCCGACTACCTGTCGGCAATCGGGGAATACCTCGATGCCACCTACCACCCCTTCTCCGCAGGTTCTGAGGACGCCTGGAGCGACATCAACCGCTGGTGTGAAGACAACACCGGAGGCATTATCCGCAATTTCCTCGATACTCCTCCTCTCAACAAGACATACCTGATAAGCACCACTGCCTTCAACGGCAGATGGAGCATCTTCGACAAGGACAGGTCGAAGGAAGGAACGTTCACCAACCGCTCGGGTGAGACCTCGACCGTCACCATGATGTCCACATCCGATACATATTACGCAGACTGCGGCTGGGGCGATGACTGGAAGGGCGTGAGGCTGCCGTACGGCAACGCCTCCTTCAGCCTCACGGTGATCCTCCCGGATGAAGGAAAGACCGTTGACGAAGTGCTCGGGCATCTCGACAGCAACGCCGTGGCGTTTGCCGACAATTCGGAATGCCGCTATCTTCAGGTGAAGATGCCTCGCTTCGATGTCGGGTCGAAAGGCTCCCTTACGGAAGAATTGGCTATGATGGGATTCCGGCTCGGAGATTCAGACAATGACTTCAGCGGAATCTGCGGTGAGAGGATATCGCTTTCCGAACTGATACAGCAGACAGTCATAACCTCCAACGAGGAGGGAACCACGGCCGCGTCGTCGGCATTAGCAGATGCCTCTCTGGAAATCTTCGCAGACTCGACGGAATTCATCATCAATCGCCCGTTCATCTTCTTCATCACCGAACATAGCACAGGCGCGATGCTTTATGCCGGTGTGATCAATCAGCTGTAAACCCCTTACTTAGACCTTGATTACTAATGACGGCCGCATGTATGGTCTGCATGCGGCTGTCTATTATAGTAGACGCTTTAAGTATTTGTGCGCCTACTATAAGTTCTAAATATATGTGGGTTGGCGTAAGATTATTCATACGCCAACCTGCATATTTTCAGTTTATCATTCCTCATTCATCCAATTTATTATCCCGTTTTATTTGGCACGGCATCGGATTTATGATAACTTTGCACCGACAAACCAACTTCCATCTCCGAAAATGGCAACCTTCAATAAAATACTGACTCTGCTTGGCATGACTTTTCTCATGAACGCACTCACCGCCTGCGACGAACCTGATGAATCTCCTATGGAAACCGGAGATCCGGACCACCGCGGCTATGTGAAGCCCACACGGCCACGTGTATGCGAAAAAGAAATATCATTCAAGGCGGATGGCCGTCGTCTGATATTCACGTCCGGCTACCGGAAGGGCTCAATGGAGGTGGTATGCCGCAACATCGGCTCCGGCGAGACGATCCACTCGACCGTCACAGCTGAAAGCCCAGTGCTCGACCTTCCTTCGGAAGGCGTCTGGGAAGTGGAAGTGACCTATGGCGGAGGGCGCTGCCATGAGATAGTGGAAGTGAATGAACAACCCCTATCCTTTAGACGCGAAGAGTAGATGCTTAGGATCAGTAGGTTGAGATGCCTGATTGCTATTGTCATGGCGTGGCTATGCGCCGGGTGCATAACCGATACAGACGATGATGGCTCTCATGCGGAAGCCATGCTGGAGAAGGGGGAGAGCTTGATGGCTTCCGGACGCTATCCGGAGGCCCTTATGACGCTGCTTCAGGCTGCCGAGCTGGCCGACAGCGACTCTGTCCCTGACCTGAGCATGAACATCCATCTGCTGACAGCCGACATCTATCAGCGCGACGGATATACCGACCGCGCCGCCCACCATCTCCGCAACGCCCTCCCCTTCAGCCGTCTCGCCGACAGCCCGACAGAGCCCGACATCTGGACCAGTCTGGCCATCGCTTATTCCGAAAACAAAGACTTCGATATCGCGACCGCCACAGCCGACTCCATCCTACTGCGGTATTCTCGCTTAAAAGCGGATAACCCGGAGGCGTGGGCGCAGACCAATCTCCGGCTGCTGGAGGTGTATGTCAACGCCAGCGATACAGCAAAATCAGCTAAGTCATTTACCGTCGCCTCCGCCGCTATCGAGCGGCCGCTGGAGAGCCGTGAATATGTCACCGTCGGCCGGATGTATGGCAATGTGGGCGACTGCCGGATGGCTCATGCCTATCTCGACTCGGCACTGAAGACAGCCCGTACACCCGCCGACACGATGGCCTGCCGCCTACGTCTCGGCGAGATCCTGCGGATGGAAGGACGCGACCAGGAGGCCGTAATGGCGGAGCATTCATATTATGAATGGCTCCGCCCCCCCGCGGCGGGGGGGGAGCCGGTGCTGCCGTCGCTGATTGCTAACAAT
>OGQO01002973.1_pt1 | contig 12334 bp, 13 predicted proteins | sample 1553241 | NCBI WGS metagenome assembly OGQO01 (sample SAMEA2579933, study PRJEB22360) | human gut metagenome | biome: human gut; feature: human-associated habitat; material: faeces | place: Denmark | collected 2008/2010
GATCTATCTTGTTTTAACGAAATGATGGATATGCACAGAAGATATGAGTACCAGCTATATAAAGATGATGATTTTGTTATGATTGACTGTGTCAATAAGTGAAATAATAAATACATGGGTAGCGTACGCTACCCATGTATTTTAAATATCCTTTTTCATATATTCCAATGATAAATCCAAAAGTCCTTTGCATAATTCTTCACCGTTTTTGGGATCTCTCCAATATCGTTCATCACCTTTTTCTCTATTAAGATCAAGTTTTTGACTAAGATATTCAAAAAACTTATTTTTATCCATGACTACCATTTCTTCTACACCAAATTGAAAGAAATTCTCTGTCTTATGCATATTTTTATAATAACGATATGCAGGGGTACAACGATCAGAAAATATTGGTTCAATACCATAGACGATTAAATCTCCAGTATCATCATTATTTCTTGCAGAATATATGATTCCGTAATCAATCATGAGATCTGCATTGTGATTTAAAAATGCATATAAAAGCTTCATTGATGAATATCTTTTTGGATATCCCTTGTATATTTCTTTGAAAACTTCTACACGAACATCTGGAGCTATAAATGATCTATATTCAAAAGGAACATGGATACGATTTGAATTTTTCATCATAATTCATTTCATCTCCTTTCATGTTATTTAACTGTAGTAATATCAACTAATTCTTAAATAAATAAGGAAATCCATATTATTTCCTTAGAAATACGGGAGAAAGGAGAAAAATATTATGGATAATTACATCTTATTGATGAAAAATGGTGAAATTATTATTACATCTAATATAGATCATTATTTTGAAAATATAGAATACATTCTATTTCAAGCAGATAACCAATTAAACACATTTTTATTACATGAGCCTAAGAGATATATGCTTGATATGGATAAAGCTGAAATTATATATGAATCAGTAATTACACAACAGTGTACTGAGGATGATTTGTATGATATGTATACGAGTCCTATGTCTCATACAGAAAAAACCGTTAACTCATTAGTAGAATTAATGCAATATCTTCAAAGTTTGCATAGAATATGGTTTTTCAATGATGTTGCAAGATCAAATGATTGCCCTAGATATGAAGAAATTCAATTTTGTTATTTCAAGATAACATTATTTTGCCATGGTAAGAAGATATTTAAAAAAGTCTTATCTTACAAAAAAGAAAATAAAGTCTTTTATCCAAGTTACATTTTAGAGGATATTAAAGGGATATACGATCCAGTTAAGAAATTTCCAGATAGATTCCTTTCTATAGATTATCATGATATGCAATGGGGATTTTTTCCGGAGTTACATTATGATGATATGTGTGGGATTCTACTGAAATCTACTAGAACAATCACATTTTTTAAATTTATAGATTTACTACCCTTAAAATATAGATTGAAATCTGTAATGACACAAATACTTCTATTTAGTCCAGAAACAATATCGGAAGCAACAGCAGATCAAATTCTAGAAGATGCTTTTGAAGATGATGGATATAGAGAAGTTCATCAAGATTTTTATCCGGCTAGACTAATGGATAAATGGGATCTAAAGATTCCTGATATTTTGGAGACTATTACTTATCTTCCATATATATTCATGACATTTAAGACAACTTCAGAATTATATGATATGAGAAAACTTAAAAACATCTATATCGTAAAGGCAGTTGTCATAATAGAAACTGAAAATTCAGAAACTATTCAGTACATGATAAAAGAAGATGATCCATTTTTACCGATGGATTTAATAAAAATATTCAATGAAGGAGATGATGAAGATGAATAAAAATGAAGTGATTCTTCTATATAAAAATGGTAATGCTGAAAGAAAAAATGAATCTTCCATCTCTTTAGAAGATTTGAGACAGAGTAGATATCTTATGGTGGACACTTCTATAATGAAAAGCGAACCATCAAGGAACTTTGTATTAATTGATTCTTCAGATTACTTATATTTCACAAAAGCTATTGTGGATTACCAATTATATGGAAGTGGATGGGATGCCGGTAATAATGGAGAATCTAAAGAAATATTAAAACCAATACACGTTGAAACTTCGAGTTTATCAGATGTAATAAATCTTATAAATTGCATTGATCGCATTCATTGTATGAATGACATGATATTAGAAGAAGAAACATGTGGGGAAGGCGTACGTGTCCATATTCAGTATTTTCAAATAGTTCTATATCGTGAAGATCAAAAAATCTATGATAAATATTATTCTCATGATGAAAATCGTAAGAAGAAAAATTCTCGTTATATAACGAGAATTTTTTATAATCTGTATAATACACCTATTCTGATGATGTTTAAAAATGCCGAATATTTAATTCTAACAAATGATAATACTTGGAGAATAGGGTCATCTGGAGAATATTCTATGTTGGGTGTTCCATTAAAAGAATCCAACACAATAACGCTATGCCGAAAAGATGAATTATATCGCTTATCAGAATATTCTGATATAAACTGTACATTTACTGTGCACGATGAATCAAATGAGACAAAAGATATACTAAATAAGAATATTAAGAAAGGACGATATAACAAAGTAGAAGATATAGGAATAAATTTAGATTATTTCATGTGCTGTTATACTTTATTTAAACTGGAGAATGCTGATAAATTTGCTCATTTAGAGATTATCTCAAATATGAGATTTTTTGTATCTATCTCAAATCTTATTTACAACGAGATATATAATGGAATGAAAGGAGATTATGTAAATGATATTTTTGATTCCGTTTTATCTCTTAATTTGTATAAGAAATCCGATATAAACCCAAAAACTATTTATCTTAATGAAGAAACTATGATAACTATTAATGACTTTTTAGCAATTATATGAAAAAGAAAAGGAGTTGATTTTATGTATTATTACTTTTGGAAGGATGGTACTTACTCAAGAGAAAAAGACCCGACAAAAGAGATGGAATTCGGAATTGTTGATATTTCTACTCAGAGAAAAGGACCAATTGTAGCATTTACCAAAAATGAAGATGAAAGTTTTGAGAAGATGCCTCCATTATATATGAGAATGGAAATGACATATGATACACCAGATGTTCCATTTGATGCTCAAACTGCATTTGAACACTACATGAAGATGAATCATACAAACCATGCGTATAACGCTTATCCATTAATAAAACAGATGATTGCATGTAATGATTTTATCAATGGTCAATCATCATTTATGGATAGCCATATATACATCAATAAATTGATTCTGGAATCCAAGAAGGGTAATTTTGTAATCACTGAAGACAATTCTGATCAAGATATTGCGGACATGTTTCAGCATATGGGAATCAAAACAGATATGTCTGAAGTTGTAAAACCTGGTTTTTGTATAATGATGAATAATAGAGGATACTGGAAAAGGGTGATGTTTAAAGATAATAATAGCTACGCAGATTATCTTTACCGTATGAGATGGACACGAGCTCTAATATGTTTTCCAGAAATGGAAACCGCATATAACATGAGATACAACACTCTTCGTGAATTAGAAAGAGTAAAAGAGCTTTCGGTTAAAGTTACCTACACCCCAGTACCAGATAATTATTCATTAAGTTATTTCGATGCTTTAGAATCGCCATATGAAAATGAGTATTCAGCAACTGGAATTACTGATATTCTACGTATGTGCATTTTTGTTCCTCAGATTATTTATATTGAGCAAACACTTTACAATATGGATGCAACAATCGAATTAAATATGGTTGAAGATGATCAGAATATCAAATTAACCATAACAAAAAAAGAAAGTAGATGTGGAATTAATACTTGTATCTACAATCTTATGGAACGTTTATTAAAAATCAATATGGAGAGAAGAGATGTTAAAGAAGAATGGTTATATGAGCAAGCAGGAGATGGAGAGTTTGACGAAAAACATCGGAGAACAATGTAAAGAATTAAAAGATGATCTGCTTGATCAAAGCAAGTTAAAGAAAAAAGATGATTGGAAAAAAATGCATTATATAAAAGAAGGTGGTGATCAAGAAAATGAGTAACTTTAATAGAAGTAACCCGTTTTTATACACTCTTGACGCAACTAATCAAAAATTAGTCACTGATATTCAATTATCAATTAAAGATTGGATTATTCAAGGATGTATCGGTGCTATTACAGTAATGACTTCTATTATATATTGGGGGTTATATAGGAATCCCCAATATATAAGTATTGTATTATGTATTGGATTATTCCTTTTTACTTTGATTGAAATCAAAAGAGCAGTTAAAGAATCAGATACTGTACAAATTGATATTATGAAATATGGTAATGACAATGGAAAAAATATGATGGGCTATTCATATATTAATAATGAAGAGCTTTTCATGAAAGTAACTCACATAACAACACAATGCGGAAAAGTGCAATTTATTAGAGAAAGCATTTATGTATTTGATTTTATCGAATTATTTATACTTGTGGTCAATATTTTGCATATCCTAATTTTTATATTTAAATAAAGGAGGTAATTTAAAAATGGCGATTGATAACTTAGGAATGTTTCAGGGAAGACCAGTTGAGCAAAAGAAAATTCAGCTTGGAAATCTTGGAGAAGGAACGTATAAAGGAATTGTAACTCCTCAAATGCAGAGAATGGGTGGAATTAATAAAACAGGTTACAAAATTGAAGATATTATCGAAAAAGAAGTTGTTAGGGACAGATTCCAGAGAAATGAGTTTCCTCAATTTGAAAAAACCTCAGATGGAATATTCTTTCAGCCAATAGGAAAGGTGTTTTCTACATTTGGAAATTATTACATTAAATGGTTCTCATTGAGTAAAGATCTGGAATTTTCACACGACCATGATTATGATTATGCAAGATTAAATACAGATGGATATTTGATGAAGATATCTGCTAAAATGGTTCATGATAAAATTAATGATTTTGAAGTTAATTATGTAACAAGAGCGGATAATATTGTACCTATTACGGTAACGGTTAGACCGGAAGGTGCTAATATTGATTCATTAGCATCGGCTCCTATTGATATGTACACAGTACCACCATTTAATGCATCTGAATTTCCTTCATTAGTACAGGTATTTATGGAGCATGAAAATTTTGTAAATATGTATCTTTCTGATATTATAAATAATCAATAACAATAAAAACCACAGAATACGATATATGTATTCTGTGGTTTATTTTATTCATTATACGTCTGATTTTTTTTTGTCCAGATTTACTATGTTGCGAAGATGTTCTTTTGAAGTAGCTATATGATTTATCATTTGCCATTTTTTCAACAAGTTTAGCTGCCTTCATAGGATCATAACCTGATATTGGTCCTTCATATATTTTGATTTGCATCTCATTTCCTTCACGTAAATGATCCGGTTTAACTAAATCCGTAGGTCTATCATTTAAATTTACATCAACTGATTTAAGAAGAGTATCAACAAATGTTGAGCATACCTTATCCAATCCAGTCTTTGATTCTTTATTTTTATTGAAGAATTGGAATAATAGATTGCTGAAACTATATTTTGTTTTCTTCTTATTTTCAATATAATGATTTAGTACGGCTTTCATCTTTTTATATCTATATTGAGTTAAGAAAATGCATCCAACGTACATTTCTCCTGTAGGGTGTTCTCTTTGATAGAATGCAAGAGATTCATAGGATAATCCACCTTTAAGTTTGTTTGCTTCTGCTTCTCCGAAATTAAACGAATATACACTTGATAAAGATGGTCCGAATGAAATCGCTGCATGCCAATACATTTGACCTTTTACCAATTTCCCGGCAATTTTATCAAATGTAGTTTTACAATTTAACAAAATTACGAAAACTGGGTGATATTTACAGCCATCGCCAGTGTCATAATGTAATGATTCCATTGCTTCATCTAGTGATTTACTTGTCATACAAGACTCATATGCTAAGAAATTCTTTGTTGAAAAAGCATTCATATTTATTCTCCTTTCAAAGTCTTTTTGTTTTTTAATTATATAATAGTTGAGGAAAGAATTCCAGAGGCTTAAGCCTCTGGATGCTATTTACCGGTTTACACCGATGTTAGTCATTTTTCAAATCTATATCTCTGCACTTTGTACAACTCTGGATATTTATTCTTATCGACTTCACTCATAAACATGTCATATGGTCTAACAAAAATATCAAAATTGATTCCCATCATGCTATCTGAATAAAGAGCTTGATAAACAACCATCTTTTCTTTCGTTTCAGTATGAGTTGCAAAAGCAAGTATTTTGTATTTGTAGATGTTCCTTCGTTTGTCACCATCTGGTAATGTGTTCCATTTAAAGTGTCTAACGATATCTCCTACTTTTAATCTCTCGTTCATACAATCCTCCTATTTAAAGTTTCACTACTTTTTCTATATGGGATACATCTAAATATCCACGATCAAAACTTGGATTATTTTTACACATGTTGATGTAATTCCATATCTTATATTTGTGTATATCATCTAATGAATCTTTATACATATCGATGAACGAAGTTATGTCTCCAATTCCTTGATTTACATGTAAAAAAAGATCTCTATTGTGTGCAGCTTCATGATTTGTAGTTGCAAGCATTACGACTTGAACTCTCAAATCAAAATGCTCATCTAAAACTGCATCTGTAATTCTACACGAATCAATCTTTTTATTTTGTCTTAGGAAATCGTTAAGAATAATTGAAACGACGTCGAATAAAGTAAATATTGGACCGTGATGCATCTCAATAGTTGCATCAGTATCATATATTTTGGAAGATACTTGACAGAAGTTCACACCTAAAATGCGCTTCACATATCCAATAAACACCTTGTAATCTGGGCTTTGTCTAACACATCTTTCGCATTCTTTTACAAATTTATCATAATTTCTTTCATCTTGAAAGTAATCGCTGTCTTTATAAAGAGAAATTACTTCAGTTGGGTCATTTTTGTCTTCAACAAATTTTGAAACATCTCCATTATACTGAATATTTGGGAATTCCATAATGCTTCACCTCCCTGTTGTATTATTCTTTATATGGAAAATCCGTATATTACGATCTTTAATATATTGTACCATTTAAATACGCAAAACGCGATGATGAAGGAGGGATTTTTCCCTCCTTCATATTATTCACGTCTTGTCATATTATAAAACGTTAGGTACGTTTCATTTCCAAGAACTCTGACTAACTTTCCTTGAATAGTCATATAATGCTTAATATCTTTAACCTGTGCTGCAGCTTCTTCATTTGCTTCAATAGAGAATAAGATTTTTGCACTAACAGTATCACCATCATACTTAATAAAATGATTTTAGTCATTTCACGGACTATCTCTTCACCCTATTTTAAATAGGGGATCTGCACTTCGAATATAAGCATGCAAACCTATATCCTACATATTAGTCTCTACACTTTCTTTAACAAAATCTGATTCTTTAAAGAATAAGTAATAAACTAAAAGATATTCTTTGAGTGATTTTTTAGATACTTTATTTTGTTTTTGTTTCTTTTCTATGATATGATTAACGCATTTAATTCTTTCTTCTTTATTTTGATAGAAAATGTATTCATTATTTATTTTAATACCACGTTTTATAGCTGCACTTACTTCTGATCTTGTTCTTCCTATAGAATCAGCGTGTACTTTAGCACTAATGCATGGAATTAATTTATTATTCCTTACTATAAAAATTGGCTTTGAACGACGTATTTTTTCTTCTTCTGAATGTTTAAAGGATTTAGATGATTCTGACATTTTCTTTTTAGACTCTTCTGTTAAAGTTCCTCCTTTTCCACCGGTTTTAGAATTATATCCTTTGTCTGGATTTCTAGCATCTAGTTCATCAATCCAATAAATTTCGCGTTCATTCAACTGATCGTTGGGAACCTCTTCCAGAATAGTCAATTCGAATTTGTCAAATCCAATTTCATTCATAACTTCCATAATTTTATATTTTGCATGTGAATTTAACTCTTTTGATTTGTTTTTGTATTCCTTCATACGTCGTTTAATATTAATAGTTTGCCCAATGTAAATCATATCATTTAAAGTATTTTTGAGTTGATAAATATAACCCATATTATCATCTCCTTTCTTGAATTATATTTCAAGAATCAGATTATAAAATGTTAAAGCTTAGCACGGTATTGGCTGCTATCCATATATAAATATGTGTATGGACCGTAGCGTCTCTTACGAAGTGTATTCGCGATGTTTATAGTAGTAGAATTAGGCAGTCCTACCCATCCTTATTTAACTTCTACCGTTAGCAGCGTTTTTACACTACACCGATTGTTAATCGTTCACAGATTTTTTGTTATGAATATTACTATTCATAGGGGACCATGATGGATTCAATCCCCGCCCAATGCATCAAGATAAAGATTTGAAATAGAAAATGTATCAATAAATTGCGTTGCAATTTCTGATCTAGGAAGATTCAAATTTATAACTGGATAATGAGGATATACCTTACCATTAATAATTACAGGAGCAGTCTTAATAGTAGATAAAACCGCAACCTGGCTCGGATATGTTCCAAAATAATCCTCTAATGGATATCTTGTGATGTAACAGAATTTATCAGATAGAGTTTCAACTGCTGCCAAATAAAACACATCAGTCCATGTTAATGGTCTATTCGCAATAGTATTTGCTCTAAGATCTGTTCTACCCTTTTCATTACCATAATACCTTCCAGGGAAATATAACTCTGTTTCTCTTCCATCTTTCGTTTTAACTTTGATTGTTTCGAAACGCTCTGCTCCATATGTCTTAATAAAAGTATTCATCTTTTTATCAATGAATTCTCGTGTAAAGACTTCAGTTTGATCATCGATTTCAAGATATTGCAATTCGTTATTTCCATCTTTTGTTTTCACATAGCATGGAAGAACTGATTTATTTCGAAACATATCTTCGAAAAATTCTGTTACCCATTTAATCATAAATGGATATCCCATGGAAATACAATATGCAAGAGGGATACCTGCATGTAGAACATCGACAATACAATCGTTTGGAGTTTCACATCCATTCAGAGATGGAACTGAAATAACTCCACGACCACCATAATCGACATTTTTTCCTAATACGGTTTTTTGGAACGCTCCCTTCTTCTTTTCAATTAGCGATTGACCAAATTTACGAATATCACAAAGTGTTTTCTGTATTCTATATAATGTCATATGTTTTGTAATACTCAAAATTTCGTTATCATAAGAAGAAACGTTCATGATAATTTCATTATACCAATAGTTTATATCCGGTATGGATTTCTTCCCTCCGGTTACTGTAAAATCACGATAAAAAATTGGAATAACGATCCATTTAGTAATGAATATTTCATCATCACTAAGATTTTGAATCATTTTCAATCTATTTTTTCTCTGATCTGATTCTGTTTCTTTAAATCGAATCTTTCTGAAGTTCTCGATGAGCCATCCTAATCCTGTATTATCTTCATTATATCGTTTATCTTGAGGATCTGTAATTTGCTCAATTGCTCCAGTTTCTTCATCAATATACCAAGCTCCTTGTCCCATTGCAATTGTATCAAATTGACTATATAGTTTCTTAAGAACTTCATATACATAAGGATGAAAAAATCTTCTTCTAAGCTCAATAAAACCATGATTCTTAGATCTTTCTTTTGCAGTTTCGCCGAAAATAACAGGAGAAAAAAGTCCATCATCGGTAGGTTCGGAACCATTCTTAAACCAGATGGAACTTGTAACTTCTTTTACATTATTTTCTTCTATCATTTTATCTGTTAAAATCCACACACCCATGGTTTCCCCTTCAATATCAATGGTATGTCCATGCGAGGTAGCTTCCAGTACAACTGAATTTTTCGGGATGTCATTTCGAGAGATTAAATTTTTTGCTGCTCGAAAATTCATATTATTCACCGCCTTTCTTACATTTTTAATGGATTGTCTGAATAATGTAAAATAAAGATGGTTGGGATTAATCCCAACCATCTTTTATACACCCATATCTCGAAGAGTTGGTCCTCTCTTCCTTTTTAATTCTTGGCGATGCTTCCGAAGATAACCGATTTCCTTATATGTCATGTGATATATATCATCGATTCGGAGTTGCCCGTCGAATTCGAACAAAACCTCATCAATATATGCATAGAATGATTCTATGATGTTATCTCCGTGGACGAATCGCGGGCTCTCAGAAAAACCATGTCATCAATAGACATTACATTTACCATATCATTACCACAGTGATCACACTTAGTTTTAAGAACAAACTTCGGTGTGTAAAGCTTAGGTGTTAGATACTGCTGAATAATGTCAAGTTCTTCCTGAGGGATGGAGCTAAGAGCTTCCATCAATGTAAGAACCTCTTCTTCATCGATTTCAAGATAGTCTCCAGCTTTGCTATCGTATACAAGCATCTTATCAATGAATAATGCAAATGCAGATAGGTAGACCATGTTTTCATCATTCTGATCAAGAGATCTGTACATTCCGATTGCACGGGCTAATGTAGGATAGTTCAGATGATAAATATTATTAGTAATTGGAGACTTAACAATGCTAGTCCTATTATTTTCCTCATACATTTCCTGAAGTTTATCTGGATCAGATTTGTTTGCAAGCACCTGATCGAACCTCTCTTTGAATTCATCGGACATATCCTCCATTGTGAGAAGGGTTTTAATATTGTAATTTGTTTTAAAAGGCTGTGAACAGTTTCCGCACGTTAACTCGACTTCAACTTCTTCCATAGAAGAAGCAACAAGAATTCCATAAAGAGCCATATCCAAATCATGGAACAAGAACTTATTTAAGAAGTCATTGTAGGTCATTAATGCGCGACCATTCTCATCAGTCTTACGAATGTTTGCAGAAGACACTAACTGGCTAAATACCAACGCTGCCTTCTTCTCGATCATTTCATCAACCGGTGTATCCTGGTATCTGATCGCCTTTATGAGCTGCATAATCTGAGATCCCTTGAACTGAACATAATCGTTCATAAGAGGAAGTGGAACTCCATACATAGAAACTCCAGTCTCGATATTCTGCAATACAGACAATTTACGTTTCTTATCTACTTTCTTAGTTTTGACGGTTTTCAAAGTAACATCCTCTACAACTTTTAATTGAAGAACCTTTGATTTCACCATCTTTTCCTTCTCTTCTTTTGAGAATTCTAATTTATCAGCATCGCGTTTATCTACCATGATTGTTAACGCTGAAGGATTTTCTTTACAGTAATGAACGTTATTTTCATCACCGAGCTTTTGAAGCTTTGCTAAAGCTGCTGCGGTTGCTTCATCCAGTGGCATACCATTCTGCAGAATTAATTTTCTACGATATGCGAGAACTTCTTTACGCATTTTATCAAAATATTTCTCAGCAACTTCTAATGGAATATCTGGCATTGTGTCCTTGATCTGTTCATCAGTGATGTCAAAATCGTCACCAAAATCGACATCAGTCATGCCAGTATTTACTTCGTTTTCTGTCATAGTTGAAGTTCCGTCACCAAAATCAGAAACGCCGGCTATTACTGCCTCTTCTTCATCATCTTCATTTGGTTCGTCTTCTCCATTTACGACAGATTCTGGCTCTTCCTGTTCAAACTCATTTGTGAAAGCTTCATCTTCTATTTCTGGGATAACAGGTGTCCCGGTTTCCCCAGTAGGAATTTCAGCTTCCGCATCGGTCGTAGGAAGAATTGCCTGACTTGTTGCTTTAGGAGCATGTTCATTTCTTACTCTTTCGGCAATTGCTTTTAAATCGTTATTATTACTCATGTGTTGTATTCCTCCTTATTTATGATATACTTAAACGACAACATCAAAATTTATGATGTTATCTGTTTTTTCTGCTGCGACAACAGCAATATCTTGCATTCCTGAATAATTAAAAATAAGTTGAATGATCAAAACCGGTTTTCCTGATGGTAATGTTTCTCCACGAACATCTACGGTTTCTAATGGAATATCTGGAAAATACATCCGAACTTGATCGGTAACTTTCTGTTGGATTTCATCTTTTTTATCATCCACGAATGAGAATTCATATTGCTGAATATTACAGCCCATATCTGGGTCTGTTGGCATTGTCCCAGGAGACATAAACATTAGATTTGATATTAGGTTTGCCCAAGCACCTGCACCGGCTGCTTCTGCCGGCTTTTCAAAACTATTGATGCCTAAGACAAGTTCTTTTTTTTCTGCTTCTTGTCTTTCAGCCACTGATTTAATCCTCCTTTTTGCTTTTAGAAATTCTGACCAATTTACACTGTTGTCAGGAATACAATAAATTTTACAAAAAAAGAAACTGGAGATCAATCCTCCAGTTTCCATA
>OGQO01002977.1_pt1 | contig 12322 bp, 14 predicted proteins | sample 1553241 | NCBI WGS metagenome assembly OGQO01 (sample SAMEA2579933, study PRJEB22360) | human gut metagenome | biome: human gut; feature: human-associated habitat; material: faeces | place: Denmark | collected 2008/2010
CCGTACCGTCAGGGGCAGCTCGTCCGTTTGCTCCAATTCGCTGAAAATACGGACGGCGGCGGGAAGTCCGAAATAGATGCGGCTCTTTTCCGCGCTGCCGGATAGCTGCCGCGCGATCTCAGCCGGCGCGCCATTTGACAGGATACGCCCCTGATCCATAGTCACCACACGGTCGGCGGCGGGGAATACCTCGTCCAGCCGATGCTCCGTCAAAAGGATGGCCACGCCCAGCTCGCGGTTGATCCGCTGCACGGTGGCAAGCAGATTGCGGGCCGCCAGCGGATCCAGCATGGAGGTGGGCTCGTCCAGTATCAGCAGCTTCGGCTCCATGGCCAACGCCGAGGCCAGATTCATCAGCTGCTTCTGCCCGCCGGACAGCTCCGTGGTCTTGCTGCGGAACCATGTCTCCATGCCGAAAAAAGCGGCCATCTCCGCCACACGGCGGCGGATCACCGGAACCGGCAGCGCCATATTCTCAAGGCCGAAGGCCAGCTCATGCCATACGAAATCGGTGACGATCTGATTATCCGGGTTCTGCTGTACGAAGCCGATCTCCGCTGCGGCAGTCAGCTCCGGCAGTTGGGAAAGGGGCGCGTCCTTATAAAAGGTCTCGCCGGCCCTTGCCCCCACAGGCAGCAGGCCGGGCTTGGCATGGCGCAGCAGTGTGGTCTTGCCGCAGCCGGAGGGGCCGCACAGCACCACATACTCGCCCTTATGTATCTCCAACGAGACGTCGTCCAGTGCCCGCGTGTCAGCCAGCGGGTAGGAGAAGCTCAGGTGTTCAAACCGTAAGAGCGCCATCTGATGGCCTCCTTTGTTTCAAGAATACCGGGCAGGAACATCAGCACGGCGTAGAACGCGAACATGGTATAGCTGGCACTGCCCAGCAGCACCGGCGTCATGGCGGGATAGAACTCCATATACCCGTGACCGAAGGCGCGGGCGGTGATGCAGACGCCTGCCACTGCCAGAATGAGGCCCAGCGTCCGAGCGTCCCGGCCATCGAAGCGGAACAGGTGGAAGGTGGTGCGCCGCTTGGCACCATAGCCCCGGGCTTTCATAGAGTCCGCCGTCTCCACCGCCGCCTCCATGCTCATGGTCAGCAGCACCGACAGGTTCCGCAGGGCACTGCCCAGCCTTTGCAGCAGCCGCGTGCCCTCCTCCTGCAACATGGCCTGAGACTGACGGATCTCGCGGCGATTCTGCTGAAGCTGTGGGATGAACCGCAGCGTCATGGTGATCAGCAGCGACGTACCGGGAAAGGGCTTGCCGAACAGGTACAGGAACTTATCCGAGGTCATGACCTCCTGATAGCAGGTAAACCACATAATGACCGCGCACAGGGAGCAGCCGGACACCAGACCGTAGCACACCGCCTCCAGCGTGTACCACAGGTGATTGATGGTAAAGAGCATGGTCACGCCCCGATGGTTGAACAGCGGATTGGCAAGGGCAATCAGCAGAAACATAGGCCCCACAAACCGCATGGTGTGGCCGTAGGCCCTCCAGCCCCGCAGCCGGATGGAAAACCAGCTGGCGCCCAGGAACGACAGCGCCACCGTGACCGGGTGCATACACCCCAGTGTCAGGCCCAGCACCAGTACGAAGTACGCCATACTGACCGCCGGATGCAGGTTCCCGAAGAAACGCATCCGGGTATCAGTCATGGTTATCCTTCCATTCCTTGCCGTACCCGTAGGGATCTCCGTTTTCCAGATCGCAGCCAAGGTCGCAGGTGTAATTCCACTCAATGACCTCGCCGGGCTTGACAAAGTACACGCCGCAGCCGTAGTTGGGATACCAGTCGTTGACACAGTACATCCAGCCGCTCCAGCGGCCGCCGTCGAATTCCTAGAGGTTGTTGATGCCATCCACATAGCAGCCACTGGAGGTACCGCCCCGATAGGACATGTGGATCTTGTACTTTTCACACACAAAGGCGAGGACGTCGAAAACCGTGTCGCCCTCCTTCACCTCCACCGTGGTCACCGGCAGGATCACGCCGGAGGCCGGGACGATGCCCGCCCACTTGCTCTCCAGATGCATACCATTATTCACCGCCGTATCGCAGCGAATGGTAATGGTGACGGTGTTTTTCTTGCTTTCGGGCTTCTGCTCGGGGGTAGGCGTAGGGGTGTTGCTGTCCTCGCCCTTCTGGTCGTCCTTTTTGTTGTCGTCTTTTTTGCCGCCGGAGTTGGACGGCTTGTTGGCGGTATCCTCCTCCGGGGTGGTAGAAGGCGTCTGGTCTGTCTTATTGCCCTTGTTGCCCTGCGGCGCATCTCCGGAGCCCTGGGCATAGAAATCCGCCACGCTGTCAGGCTTGCTGGGCGTGGTGGGGGTCGTGTCCTTCTTGCCGAAGCTGAAGGCCTCTGTAAACCAGGAATACCACGGCTTTTCCTCTTCGGGTTGGTCGGTATCCTCTCCCACATAATCCAGATCCAATTCGCCGCTATTGCCGGCAGTGCCGGTCTGGGCGCAGGCGCACAGACTCAACAGCATCATAATTGCCAGCAGGAACGCGATGATATATCTCAGATTCTTTTTCATGTCAATTCTCCTTCAGCCGTTAGGGCTGTTGATTTTGAGGATGCGGGAGGGGCCGGCAAACCCCTCCCGCTATGGAAAAGACAACGGCATTTGCCGTCTCGACTTGCCTTTTGCGGATTTGAGGATGGGGGACGGGGCGGCTTAAACCCCGTCCCCCTATGGAAAGCTGACAGTCTCCGTTCAGACTGTCTCGGCTTGACTGGGGTTAATTGCTGCGGATATTGTATCAAGTGCGGCTTCAGCGGAGGTCTCTGCCAAGGTGAGAGCCTTTGCTTCAGCCTCCGCCTTCTTCTTCGCCGCCCATTCAGCCTTAGCAGCCCGCTCCGCACGCTTTTTGGCGGCTTGTTCCCGTTTTCGCTGCTCGGACTGCTCCATCTTGCGCTGCCGCTTCTGCCTTCGCTCCTCCCGGAACAAGGGTTCCTGCTTCACCTTTTCCGCCTTATAGCGAGCGGTGTCGCGCAGCTTGCGCATGGAACGAGGCTGCGGCAGCCTTGCCGCCGCCATCGCGGCTGCCCAGCTGCCAAAACGCTGCTCAATAAACGTACCGCCATCCACTTCACTGGGGGATGGGCTGTGACCCAGCGAGATGGCACACCGGCTCAGATACCGCGCCAGCTGCGGCAGCGGCGTATCTGCGTTTCGCTCGGCAAATGCTTCGTCACGCGCTTCCAGTGCTGCTACAGCCCTTTTGACTATTTGGTTTTGTGCCCACGCCTGAAAATCAATGGGACGTCCGCCGCGTTGAGACATAGTAACACTCCTCCTTATTACGAAAAAATGCCGGACAAACCCCTTCTCAGGGGATGACCAGCGACATTTTGGCAAGAAAAAACGCTGACAAAATCCGTCAGCGCACGCTCCTGCCCTCGTCACAGCGAGAGAGCGCCACTGTGTACCAAAGATCCTTGACCGTGCAATTCTCCTGCCCTCGCGCCACAAGGCTTTCGCCTTTCGTACATGATCTACCTTCTCAGAAGCTTCCTCCCAATGGCGGTATTACCCAACAGCTTTCGCCGCTTCGACCATTTCCTTGCGCTCACAGTGCCGTCCGCAGAGGGTTTCTAACCCAAATTCCTTTTAGGCTGCTGCCTGATCTTTTGCATACAAAAAGATCTTTACGACCAACACAGCCACACGGTGTCACCGGATCATATTTACTTGTCTGCTGCAAATGAATGTTGCTGCTGCGGTTTGTGCATACTGCAAAGTGTCAGCACACGCTCTGGGTATTTCGTAAATCATATACAATTCACGACAGAAAAGTTACCGCAATTCCATCTTTTACTATACATTGACTTACCAAAAAAGTCAACAAAAAATGCAGGAAAATTGTGAAAAAGCAAGAACTATCTGAATAGCGATTCAAATTGCTTTATATTGTTTCCATCATCTGGAAGTTCAAAAGAAAGGATACCACGGCATCTTGTTAATTGCCGTCACAAACACCGTCAGAAGGAAGGGAGATTACTATGCCACGGCGAGGAGAGAACATTTACAAGCGGAAGGATGGTCGGTGGGAGGGCCGCTATATTCGCGGCCGGACACCTGCCGGCAAGGCAGAGTATGGCTATGTATATGCCAAAAGTTATGCAGCCTGTCGTGAGAAGCGACGGAAGATGGAAGGAGTCATACCACAGAAGCCGACCCTGACAGGTGAAATGTCTGTGGCCCAGGCAGTTGCGTTCTTTTTGTCAGATCGCCGTGGTGAGCTAAAGGCTTCAACGGTCGGGCGCTACGAGTATGTGATCAGCCATTATATTGTCCCAGATCTGGGAACGGTCATGCTTCATGAGTTGACGGCGGAAAAGCTTTCTGCCTATTTTAAGAGATTGCAGAACCGAGGTCTATCAAGCAAAACCGCGAGGGATATTGGTGTGCTGCTAAAGACAATTTTCAAAGTGGTGAAAAAGAAATGTCATTGTGATTGCCCCGGCCGGGATGTGGAGCTGCCCGCATATCGCGGCAAAAAGATTGAAGTATTTTCCGATCACGAGATAGCCCTGCTGGCGCAGAAGATCCTGGAGGCCCCGGACATCACAGGGCTGTGTATCCTTCTGGTGCTGAACACGGGGCTGCGACTTGGTGAGATCTGCGCTCTGCGCAAAAGCGACATTGACTACCGCTCCGGCTTTCTGCGAATTGAGCGCTCGGCTGCCCGTGTACGCGATGCTTCCGGGACACATCTGGTGGTGCAATCCCCGAAAAGCGGCAGTTCTGTGCGTCTTGTAGCCATTCCCAATGATATGCTGGAATTGCTGAAAGCGACCACCCAGAGCATTCAGAGAGACAATTATCTGCTGACCAACACGGACACGCCGATGGAACCGCGCACACTGCAATACCGATACCGGAAGCTGCTGGAACGCTGCGGTATCCGCTATCGGAATTTTCACGCCCTCCGACATACCTACGCGACACGGTGCATGGAGAATGGTGTGGACATCAAGAGCCTCAGTGAGCTTTTGGGCCACGCTGATGTTCGGACGACATTGCAGACGTATATCCATTCTTCTCTGGCCCATAAAAGGCAGGCTGTTCAGAGCATATGTTTCTTACCCATGGAAGGGGCGGGCAGCGTTTTAATTCCGTCAAAAATTCCGTCAGAGATCTCAGCAATTACCGTGCCGCCAAGCAAAACAGGGACTTGTTTCGTAAATTGTATATGATTTACGAAAAACGAACTATTCCTCATGCAGCCGTAGGCATCTGTGCCTACGGCTTTTTTGTTTTGCAGGCAAGGCGCGATCCGGCTTGCTGCGTCGTGAACAGGGGCTAATCATCCTGTTATCAAGACCGTCTGGGATAGAACCGCTCGCCGACCCACTCTGCGGTCAGCTCTTTCGGATGCAAGACCAGCGTGGGCGTATGGCTTTCCACAGCAAAAGCAAAGGCTCTGTTTTCCCCACTGTCCGTTGCTGACAAGTCCGTATCATGAACACATAGCACCACATCGGCAAGGCCGATGATCTTCCTATAGGCTTGCAGCTGTGCATCCGGCGTACCCACGGGACACACGACCGAAATATGGGTGCATTTTTCCAGCATAGTAAAGTAACGTTCCCGCAGATACGGTGCCCACTTTGTGGCCTGTTCCTCGTGTGGTGTGTAGCAGAAAAGCATCAGGCCTTGGTCGGTGGTTTCCCGCAGACCATTGACGATCTCGGCTGCGTAAAGACCTACGCCGCAGTCGCAGGCGGTCAGAAACTGTGTCACACCGCGCTGGCGCAGCGCCATAACCTGCTGCGCCAGTTCGATTTTCATTTTCCGGCAGCCACTATCTTCTTCATCAAACCCCCATGGAAAGCGCATGGGTGCTTGCCCTATGACTGCACAACGGTATATACGTCGGTATTCTTCCAAAGCAGTCACACCTTCACAGGATTATTGTCGCAATAAATAATACGACAATAATTATTAAAATGCAACGATTTTCCAAAGTATAATAAACGAAAAATCTAAGGTGGCGAAGTTGTGACAGATATTCTTGAAATCATCAAGCAGAATCGTGAGGCACGGGGATGGTCGGAATATCAGCTTGCTGAACGCTCTGGCCTGCCACAGTCTACCATCTCCTCGTGGTATAAAAAATCTATGACGCCATCATTTGCATCGCTTGAGAAGATCTGCGATGCTTTCGGTGTTACATTGTCGCAATTCTTTGCGCAGGACGACATTCGTGTGGCTCTGACTCCCGCGCAGCGTGAGATGTTGGATAAATGGAATTGTCTGACATCAGTGCAGCAAGCAGCTTTGGCAGCACTCATGGATACGATGATATGAATGGATAAGCCGGTTCTCGCGGCGAAGAAGTGTTTTCCACCTGTAAGCCCCGGCAGCTTTTCGCTACGATGGCCTTGCACTTGAGGTCATTAGGTGTTGAGGACGGAGCAGAGCAGGCGCGGGATGGGCGATCATGCCCAGCGGAGCATATCGGCGTGGCCATGACCCCCGACAAAATCTTGAAGGGGCGAAACGCAAATAAACCGATGAAAAAAGATGAAGGGTGTATCAGCTGGTACATCCTTCATCTTTTTCGCTATTCTTCTTTTGCTAATGTTTGCGTATGCAGGAACACATCCATCAGCATTTTCCCATCCTCGCGGTCACTCCACCAGTACGGGCGCAGAAACAACAGAGCATTCTCCAGCCAAACATAATCGTCCTTGGTCAATGTATGACTTTGAAGCCCTACACTGATCCTGATATACGATTCTCTTACTTTGGCACTGGCACAGTCACGCACAAGATAGCCGTTGAGAAAGCCGGTGATGACAGATATTTCCTCATCTGTATAAAACATGGCGTCCCTCCTGAATTCAGTCACACAGGACAGAGTATAGCATATTTTCTTTGCATCCACAAGCAGGCTTGTACAAAGCGGGCTTCCTCTGTTGTACAAAGCGGGCTTCCCCTGTGTCAAGGCCGCCTTGAAAAGTGCCGGTATACCGACTTTGTGGCAGTTTTGTGACACTTTCCCCGCACTTTTGCGGGGGAAGTTATAGGCTTCCTCTGATATGATACAGACAAGGTTGATACACGACCTGAATACTTCAAAGAAGGAGCGTAATATACCATGAAAAAGAAAACAGTTTGGAGCCTTTTACTGGCACTGGCAATGACGGTTACAGCCATCGGAGCATCGACTGCGGCATTTGCCGCTGCGCCCAATCAGGCAGAGCCGCAGACCCTCATCGCTACCGAAAACGAGGATGCCATCTGGGATCAGATCGAGGCACTGGAGGAAAAAAGTGATGCCGTATTCCAGAGAAATGAAGCACTGTGGGACAAGGTAGACGAGGCCTGCAATGCCCTGCCTGATGACTACGATTTCGAGAACTTTGACGAGGCAGCGTTCATCCGCAACATGACTACGCTGACGGAGGCGGAGAAGGAAACCCTTTTGAATGACATCAAGGAGCTGAACGAGCTGGATGCCCAGATGGAGAAGCTGTATGGACAGCTGCCCGCCTGCGACAATATGCCGCTTTACGAGAAGGCACTGGAAAAGGCCGATCCCAAGGTGCTGGACGAGATCGACACCCTGGAGCAGGAGTATGACCGCCTCTGCGAGAAGAACGCCGATCTGTGGGACAAGGTGGACGAGGCTTACTTCAACCTGCCGGACGACTACGACTTCGACAACTACGATGAGGCCGCCTTCATCCGCAGCCTGAGCTTCCTGACCGACGCGGAAAAGGACGCGCTGATTGCCGACTACAACCGTCTGGTAGAGCTTGATAACCAGCTGTGCAAGCTGTACGACACCATTTGGGGCGATACCGGCTGCGAAAGCGGCATCTGCCCCTTTTGACGGCAAAGAGTTTTTCTGATATGATTAACTAAATACGACGCCGATGCTGCGCCTGTGCGCAGCATTTGGCGCTGCTTTCTAGGAGGTCACCATGGGACATTCCATCTATTTGGCGGACGATGAAAAGAGCATCCGGGAACTGCTCCATAGCTTTTTGGCAAGTGACGGATATACCGTGCGCTCCTTTGAAAGTGGTGACGCACTGCTGGAGGCATTCCGTCAGGAGCCTGCGGAGCTGGTCATACTGGACATTATGATGCCCGGCACGGACGGCCTTACCGTGTGCCGGGAGCTTCGCTCTGTTTCCGATATTCCCATTATCCTGCTTACGGCCAAGGACAGCGAGCTGGACTACGTCATGGGCATCAGCCAAGGCAGCGACGATTATCTCACCAAGCCCTTTCGCCCCACCATACTGCTCATGAAGGTGAGAGCCCTGCTGCGCCGGGTGGAGATGGACAGGGGGAAAACAGCGGCGGCAGCAGATGAATTGCGCTATGGGGATCTCCGCTATTCCGCTACGGAAAATGCTGTCTTTTGCGGAAGCACGATCGTGGCACTGACCCAGACCGAGCTGCGGCTGCTCAGCTATATGATGAAGAAGCCGGAAAAGGCCTATTCCCGCGAGGAGCTGCTCAGCGCGGTGTGGGGCTTCGACTCGGAGGTGGAGACCCGCGTGACCGACGAAACCCTGCGCCGTATCCGAAAAAAGCTGACGCAATCGGGCAGCACCGTCAGCGTGAGCACCATATGGGGCTTTGGTTATAAGCTGAAGGGGGCGGAGCGCACGTGAAAAACATCAAGCTGCGGATCGTGTACCTGATCCTTTGCTCGGCTCTGCTGCTCTTTGCACTGTTCATGCTGGCGGTGAACCTCATTATACCTGCACACTTTGTGCGTGAGGCAAAAAAGGCGCTCATCAGCGAGGCACAGTACCAGAACCGCACCATCCCCTATACCGACGATGAATCCTTTTTTGACGATGAATGGAATGACACGGAGGAGCACTTCCTTACGCCAAGCATCGTATTTTTAGAGCTGGATAATGCCAATCAATCAAGCGGTTGGAACAGGGACGTATATCGTCTGGAGAAAAAACTGCTGGAATACTGTAAGGGGCGGGATCTATCGCTGGGCCAATGCTATACCTTCAAAATGGACAAGCATCACCTGATATTCATGTCCGTGCAGGAGGAGCAGGACGATTGGGAAAAGCCGTACGCCTATATCATGTACATAGACATCGGGCCCATCACCCGCTATATCGTGACGCTGAACTGGGCGTTCTTTGCGGTGCTGCTGGCGATCTCCTCCGTCATGTGCCTACTGGGGTTCCGGTTTGGCAGGGATATTGAGAAGGAGGCGGAGCAGCAGCAGACCTTCTTCCAGAATGCCTCCCACGAGCTGAAAACGCCGCTGATGGCGATACAGGGCTATGCGGAGGGCATACAGGCGGGCGTGATGGACACAGGCAGCGCGGCGGAGGTGATCCTGGAGGAAAGCGACCGCATGACGGAGCTGGTGGAGGAGCTTCTGGACATCTCAAAAATCGATATGGGGCGGCAGCCGCTTACCCTTTCCGAAACGGATATTCGAGAACTGCTCTACGACAGCATACGCGCCGTGGAGCCGACAGCCGCCGCCAGCGGCATCACCATCGCGCCGGACTTCCCTGAAGAACCCGTCATGGTCAAATGCGATGACACGCAGATGCGCAGGGCGGTCACGAATATCCTGACCAACGGATTGCGGTATGCCCGCAGTAAGCTGTGTCTGACCTGCCGGCCCGACAAACGGAATGTGATAATCCGGATACAGGACGATGGGGATGGCATTGCCGAGGGAGACCTGCCCCACATCTTCGACCGCTTTTACATGGGCAAAAGCGGAAAATCCGGCATCGGCCTTGCGCTGACCCGGGAGATCATCCACCTGCATAAAGGGACGATCCGCGCTTACAACGGGGACACCGGCGCTGTTTTCGAGATATCCTTTCCGGTGAGCAGATAAGAAGATCACCGCGCCGCCTTTGAGCGTCCCTCTTGCAAAAAGGACGGGCCTGGAAAGAGTCTTTGCTGGTGCCGGGCGGAGAGTTTCCCGTGATTTCCTCTTGTGCCCACATTGTCAGAATGGAGTACATCTATGGACTGCAAAACAAAAAAATATCTGCATATTTATGACTGGAACTACTGGTGGGGGTACTACCGCTGCGGCAAGGACTGGGACCCTTTCGACGCGGCTGAGTTTTCTCTTTCCGAGGACGAGGCGGGAGAGGCGCCCTTTTTCCACTTTGATTTCCATAACCTCCCCGCACTTCACCAGACCATTCGGGACGGTGAGTTTGTGGAGCCGGATAACCCGGATCATCCGCACTTTCTGGAGCAGGCAAGGCGGCTCAGAAGCGGTGAACAGGACTGGTTCGTCGGGGCGCTGTACTATCCGCTTTTTTCACCGGAGATGCATTTCTGCAACGCCTCCGTCCGGAGCGGCGTCCCGCTGACACAGCTGCTTTCCCCGTCTGTACCGCCCTATTACGGGGTGATCTTTCTCCGGGAGGAGCGCCCCCTCACTCCGGAGGTGCTGACGCATTGGGCGGAGACTCTGTCCCAGCCCCTGTTCGGCCAGCCGTTTTCCTGCACGCTTGCACAAGTTCCCAGTCGGCAGGAGGCGATGGAGCAGTTTGAGAATGAGATGCGGCTGACGCGATGAAATGTACGGTATCGTTTACCAGTGATTCTCTGTTGAAAAGCAACTGAGAGAGGCGTCTCTTGTGGAATTAAGACTCACGGAGCAGGAGGCTCTGACGCTGTATCGAATCATTCTGCGGTGGGATGAATTAGGCAGCTTGACCACAGAGGATGACGAGGAACGTCAGCTGCTATGGGATCTATCCTGTACGCTGGAAAAAGAACTGGAGCCGGTGGATGATGCCGTGAGATGCAGACTGCTTTGACTGCGTAAGCTCCCACCGGATTGAAGTCTTTGATGTGATACTGGTTTCTTTGACGCTGACGGATCTTGAACTGTCGGAAAGACGCCGGTATCGCGGGATGATATTGACAAAAGGGGAAATGATGCTATAATATCTGCGAATGATTCGCAGATTGGGGACGTCTTATGTCAGGCTATAATACAAAACAGCGAAGAGCCCTGCTTGCTTTTTTAGGGGAACACCCGGACGAGCTGCTGACTGCACGCCAGATGGCGGACGCGCTGGCAGAGAAGCAAATCAGTCTCAGCGCCGTGTATCGAAACCTTGCGCAGCTGGAGGCGGAAGAAAAGGTGCGCCGCAGCGCAAAAAGCGGGTCGCACGAAGCGTTTTATCAGTATCTTGACGCCAAGGGCTGCAAGGGCGCGCTGCACATGAGCTGTGTGAAGTGCGGCAAAACCTTTCACATGGCCGACAGCAACGCCGCCCTGTTTGCAAAGCACTTGGCGCAGAGCGAGCAATTCACGCTGGACGCAGCCGACACGATCCTCTATGGGATCTGCTCGGACTGCAAGGGAAAATAACGAACAGAAGGGAGGACAGACCATGACAAAGAAGCCTTGCTTTATGACGCGCCTGCTGGCGGCCGTGCTGGCCGTTGTCATGCTGTCCTCGGCGATCTACATTGCGGTCGAAGCCAACCACGACTGCTCCGGCGACGACTGCGCCATCTGCCGCCAAATCAGTGTCTGCGAGAATCTGCTGAAATCTCTGGGGCTTGCCGGTGCTGCCGCAGCGATCTCCGCTGCGTTTACATATACCGTGTGCAGGGCGATCCTGCCCTGCGCAGAGATGAACGGCACACTGACGCTTGTTGCTCTCAAGGTAAAGCTTTCGAATTAAAAACAGGATTTTTACAAGGGCGAAGTCTATCCATTTTCGGATAGGCTCTTGCGGTTTTGCCGCTGCCCTTGTATTTTTGCGCCTATTTTTCAATAATTCGGAGGTTTTATCTATACTATGAAGAAAATTATCACCCTGGTTCTTGCGCTGGCCATGGCGGTCAGTCTGTTCACCGGCTGCGGCAAAAAGAACAACGCAGAGACGGGCGAGAGCGATTCCAATAAACTGAGCGTTGTCACTACCATTTTCCCAGAATATGACTGGGTCAAGGAAATTCTCGGCGACAAGACCGGGAGCACCGATCTGACCATGCTGCTGGACAACGGTGTTGACCTGCACAGCTACCAGCCCACAGCGGATGACATCGTCAAGATTTCCGACTGCGACCTCTTCGTCTATGTGGGCGGCGAGTCTGACGGCTGGGTAGAGAGCGTCCTGAAAAACGCCGCCAACAAGAAGATGAAGGTCATCAACCTGCTGGAGGTGCTGGGAGATTCCGTAAAAACGGAGGAGATCGTTGAAGGGATGCAGGAGGACGGCCACGACCACGGTCACAGCCACGATGAACAGCTCACAGAGAATGACATCGAGGACCGCACCCTCTCGGATTTCGCCGGTGCGTGGAAGTCCCT
>OGQO01002985.1_pt1 | contig 12297 bp, 6 predicted proteins | sample 1553241 | NCBI WGS metagenome assembly OGQO01 (sample SAMEA2579933, study PRJEB22360) | human gut metagenome | biome: human gut; feature: human-associated habitat; material: faeces | place: Denmark | collected 2008/2010
CCTTCCGCAAGGCGATGGAGATCGGCGCGGACGGCGTGGAAATGGATGTACAGAAGACCTACGACAACGAGCTGGTCATCCACCACGACTACATGGTGGACATGCACACCGACATCTCCGGCCAGATCTACGACCTGACCATGGGCGAGCTGAAGGCTCTGGATTTCGGCAGCTGGAAAGATGCCATCTACGCCAACGAGAGGATCGCCACGCTGCAGGAAGCGCTGGAGCTCTGCGCCGGCATGGAGGGCACGCAGGTGCAGCTGGAACTGAAAAGCCCACTGGAGGACGACCCCGACTTTGTGCCCCGGGTGCTGGATGCAGTCCGCGCCGCCGGGCTCACCGATCGGCTCACCCTCATCTCCTTCCACCACTCTCAGCTGCGGCAGGCAAAGCAGCTGATGCCTGAGCTGAAGGTAGGTGCGCTGACCTACGGCGCTTTCCTCAGCATGGTGCTGCCTCCGCCGGTGGTGTGGAAGGATCTGGGCCTTGTGAACAGCATGGATGAGCCCTTCAGCGAGGAAAACTGCATCGACCTGCGGAACAATCTCATCTACCGCACTGTGGCCGACAAGGTCGATATGCTCCGTGCCAACTTCCCCGGCGAGACCGTGGAGCAGGTCATCGGCCATCTGGAGGAGCAGGCGGATGTGGCTGCCTACATCAAAACGCTGGATTTCCCTGTGGACATCGTCAGCTGCGAGTACCACACCGCCTACTCCAACCCCGATCTCGTGAACCAGCTCCACGCCATGGGCATCCAGGCCGCGTTCTGGACCGTGGACACTCAGGACGCTGTCCGTTCCCTGCTGCCCCTTGGCCCTGACTGCATCGTCACCAACCGGCCTGACCGCGTGCGGGAATGGGTGAATGCGGAAATGAGGAAATAAAAAGATCACAAAACGTCCCCGTGCAGGATATCAAAACTGCACGGGGACGTTTTCTATGTCAGCACCGCATTATCTGATGTCTGGCATCGTTATGACGGCGCTCTCCTTGCGAGCACGCTCTGCGCAGAAAACGCCCAGATGCCCATTGATTGAATCTTTGATCGTTGTGCAGGAGATGGAAGGCTCCTCCCCCTGAAGCACATGAACAAAGTCCTCCACCAGCCGCAGGTCGCCGCCGCCATGAGAGCCTGTCATGCCGCTCTTATCTCCACCGATCTTCAGGTCTACCACTTCCTCGTTCCAGCCCTTCTCGCTGGCGGTATCTATGGTGCGCACAGTGAAAACCGAATCGTCAAACACGCCCTTGATCTCACCCTTTGTACCAATGATGTGGATATTGCGCTCCGGCTTCGCTGCGCCGCCGATCATGTTCAGGGTCGCAGTTGCACCATCCGCAAAATTCATCAGCACCGATTGATGATCCACCACCGTATGTTCACAATCCCACACACAGCGTCCATGGATATTGTCTGTCATCAGCGACTTACGCTTGTCCTCCAGCGTCGGATTCTCAATATTCTCCAGGCAGTCCCATACATAGAACGCCCACCGATCCGGGTGATCCAGATAATGCTTTTTGGCAGAGTACAGACAAGTCTCCTCGCACTGGCAATCCACCAGGCAGCGCTTGCCCGCCCCTGCGGGCTTCTTGGCAGGATCAAACTGGAAGTCACTTCCAAAGCTTGCGATCTGTTTGGGCGAAACGCCGCTCTTCAGCCACATGATGAGATCCATGTCATGGCAGCACTTTGCCAGCAGCATCGGAGCCCCGCATTTTTCCTCGTTGCCCCATTTGCCGCGCACAAAGGAGACGGCCAGATGATGGTAGCTGACATGCTCCGTGGCCTGAATATTGATAATGTCACCGATCTCCCCGCTCAGCAGTCTCTGCTTGATTGCGACATAGAAGGGCGCATACCGCAGAACGTGGCAGATCATCACCTTCCGCCCGGTCTCTTTTACAACCTTATATAAATAGTTTACTTCCTCCTCGCTGATCGCGAAGGGCTTTTCCAGCAGCATATCATATCCTGCACGCAGGAGCGGAACCGCAGTGGGCACATGCTGGCGGTCCATGGTTCCATTGATCACCGCGTCTGCCAGCTTGGGCCTTGCTGCCAGCTCCTCAGCACTCTTGAAGCACATCTCCTCCCCGAAGCCATGCATCTCCGCAACCTTTTTCCGCCGGATCGGATCCGGATCTGCTACGCCCACGATCTTCAGCTCGTCCGGGTGTTCCAGCGCATACAGGCTGTACAGGATCGCCCGATGGCCCGCGCCCACGATGATGGCTGTGATTTGCTTACTCATAGTTTCTCTCTTCCTTTCTTTTGAATGGATCTCCGATTCCAATTTTGTTTCCAGCATATCTTTTTGTGCCGAAATCGTCAAGGTGAAGGAGCATGACATTTCATCCCGCACCATGACGAAAGGAAGAATAATCGCATCTTTGTGGATATTGTGCAACAATCACACTCAAAAATGAGAAAATCTTTTGTGCGTTTTGTATCGAAAAATGTTGCAATTTCAAAAAGAACATGATATGCTTCTGAGTAAGGAAAAACCACTGGTCGGCAGCGTACGAGCTGAGCGGAGGTTATGGAAGCACGGGGATCTTCCCCGTCCTATTCCATAAATCAAGGAGGAAAAGATTTTATGAAAGAAAGAAAAATCAGCAGACGCGCCGTATGCAGCGCTATGGTCGCTTCCCTGGCATTGGGTGTCCTGGAGGGCTGTGGCAGCTCTTCCTCTACGACTGCTTCTTCTGCTGCCGGTTCCGGAGCAGCTGCTTCCAACGAGCGCATCACCGTGCGCATCCTGAAATCCAAGGCCGCAAACGAGGTTGCGGCCGAGCAGATGGATGTCTGGAAGGTCCTGGGCGAAAAATTCAATATGGATTTTGAATTTGATAACCCCCCGCAGGACAATTACAACGAGCGCCTGAATCTCGTGATGATGGATGCACAGCTGCCGGACATCATTATGGATATGCCCACCACCGAAGTTCTGAAGTACGGCGAGTCCGGCGTGATCCTTTCCCTGAACGACTACATCGACAACAGCATGCCGAACCTGAAGAAGGAGATCGACAAGCGGGACGGTGTCGAAAAAGCACTGACTTACAGCGACGGCAATATTTATTATATGCCCATGCTGGATGAGAAGGTCTCCGGCAATATGCCCTACATCGTCCGCACCGACTGGCTGGAAAAGCTGGGCATCGAAAGCCCCGTGACCCTGGAGGATTGGGAGAATTACTGGCATCTGGTCAAGACCACCGATCTGAACGGAAACGGCTCCAATGACGAGGTTCCCTTCAGCTCCTATGATATGACCGGTCTGCGGAATTTCTGCACCGCATTCGGCTGCCTGGACGATTTCTATACTGACCCGGACGATGGCGGCAAGGTCCACTACGGCCCCATTGATCCCAAGTATAAAGAGGCTGTGACTTGGATGCATGATATGTATGAGAAGGGCTATATTGATCCCGAGATCATCACCATGGATTACGCCTCCTTCGTGCCCAAGCTCGCACAGAATACCATCGGCTCCTTCTATGGCCCTCTGGGTGGCATGCTGGCTGCACAGAATGCCACCATGCCTGCTTCCTTCCCCGGCTTCCATGTGGAAGCAACCGTGCCGCCCAAGGGTACCGCACAGATCCATTCTTATATCGATCAGGAGCCTCGTGCGATCGCAGCAGCCACCATCACCGCAAGCTGCAAGAATGTTGACCGCGTGATTGCTCTGCTGGATTACATGTACAGCGACGAGGGCACCCGGCTGATCAACATGGGTATTGAGGGCACTCACTACACCATGCAGGACGGCAAGCCGATCTTCACCGATTATGTTATGAAGAATCCTGACGGCCTGTCTCCCAAAAACGCGATCGGCACCTTCACCTTTGCACAGAGCTCCGGCCCGTTCATTCTGAGCCAGGATGAGGTCACGCAGCTGGATGATGAGTCTGTCAACCGTGCAAAGCAGGATTGCATCATTCCCTTCCTGGAAGAATCCAAGAAGTACGTCATTCCCGGCTCCACCTCCTTCTCCTCTGAGGACGATGCCGTCCGTCGTGCAGTGATGGCAGACGTGGATACTTACGTTGACGAGATGATCATCAAGTTTGTTTCCGGCCGTGAGCCGCTGTCCAACTGGGACACCTACGTTGAAAAGGTCAATGGCATGGGCATTGCAGAGGTCATCGATATCTACCAGAAGACTCTGAATGGCTGATGCCTCAGCAGGCACCTATTTTTTGATCCAGTAAAATAACGGCCGGGGCAGGAACACCCTGTTCCCGGCCTATTTTTTCCTGGGTTCTTCAGAACGAAAACAGGAGAATACCATCATGAAAACTGCCACCGCAGCAAAACCGATCACACTGCCAACAGCGAACCGCCTTGATCATGCCTGCAAAAAGTTCTGGCGCAGCCGCTATCTGCTTTTGATGCTGCTGCCCGCCCTGATCTGGTATATCGTGTTCATGTACGCGCCCATGTACGGCGCGCAGATTGCCTTCCGTGATTTCTCTCCCGTACTGGGCATCACGGGCAGCAAGTGGGTCGGCTTCAAATATTTCACCCAGTTCTTTAAATCCGAGTATTTTGGCCGTCTGATCAAAAACACACTTGGCATCAGCCTGTATTCAATTATTGTGGGCTTTCCCATTCCCATCATTCTGGCTCTGCTGATCAACGAAGTCCGCGGTAAATTCTTCAAACGCAGCGTACAGACCGTGGTGTATCTGCCCCACTTCATCTCCGCTGTGGTCGTTGTCAGTATTCTGAGCGCCCTGCTTTCTCCTTCCAGCGGCCTGATCAACCAGCTGATCACCGCCTTTGGCGGTACGCCGATCCACTTTATGGCCGAGCCCAAGTACTTCAAGACGATCTATGTTCTTTCTGACATCTGGCAAAGCGCCGGCTACGGTTCCATTGTGTACATGGCGGCACTGACCGGCATCGACCCCTCTCTCTACGAGGCCGCCACCGTTGACGGTGCTTCCAAATGGGACAAGCTGATCCACATCACGCTGCCCGGCCTGCTGCCCACGATCATCATCATGCTGATCCTCCGCATGGGCTCTATTTTCTCGGTCGGCTATGAAAAGATCATGCTGATGTACAACCCTGCAACCTATGAGACTGCCGATGTGATCTCCACTTACGTTTACCGCCGTGCCTTTGAGAGCGGCGATTACAGCTTCTCCGCGGCTGTGGGCCTGTTCAATTCTGTGATCAATTTTACCATTATCATGCTGTTCAACAAGTTCAGCAAAAAGATCAGTGAGGTGAGCCTGTGGTGATGAAAAAGAATATTGATGCGATGAATCACCCCACGAAAGTGAAGGAAACCATCGGGGAACGAATCTATACCATTGTTGTGTATCTGCTGCTGATTCTGATCAGCGCAACCATCATTCTGCCGCTTCTGCATATCATCAGCGGCTCGTTCAGTGATCCCATGCAGCTGCTGACAGGCAATGTTTCCTTCTGGCCCAAAGGCTTTACGACCTCCATGTATGAGAAGGTTCTGAAGGATGCCAGCATCTGGAAGGGTTATCTGAACACGATCCTGTATACCGTGCTTGGCACCCTGATCAGCGTGACCCTTACCGCCTGCGCCGCCTACCCCCTGTCTCGCAAGGATCTGTTCGGGCGCAATATCTTTATCAGCCTTTTCATCTTTACCATGTTTTTCAACGGCGGCATGATCCCCACTTACCTGATCATTCAGAAGCTGGGCATGCTGAATAAGATCTGGGCGTTGGTACTGCCTTCCGCCATCAGTACCTATAACATGATCATCATGCGCACCTTCTTTGAAAACACCATCCCGAATGAGCTGATCGAGGCCGCAGCCTTAGACGGCTGTAACGATATCACGACCTTCTTCCGCATTGTTCTTCCGCTCTCCGGTGCAGTGTTCGCCGTTATGGCGCTGTTCTACGGCGTTGCGCAGTGGAACAGCTGGTTCCCGGCATTGCTGTACATTCGGGATCGCTCTCTGTACCCTTTGCAGATGATCCTGCGTGAGGTCCTGATCCAAAGCGACATCGGCAACATGGCCGGTTCCACCGGTGATGTCGAGGTCATCGGCGATGGTCTGAAATATGCCACCATGGTGGTTTCCACCCTGCCGATCATGTGCCTGTATCCGTTCCTGCAGAAGTACTTTGTTGCCGGTGTTACCATTGGCGCGGTCAAGGGCTGATGGGAGGATACCATACCATGCAATCACATGATCTTTCCTTGCCTGCGTGGGGCCCCTACACCAAACGATACAGCGGCATTTCCCATGTTCCTGCGGCCAACGATGGCGTTCGATTTGACCTGTCTGTTTTTCCGGGAATGTATCGCCGCCGGGTCGATGTGCCCAATGTACGGTTTGAAAGCGGCTTTCACCCCTGGGCTGCGGCTCCGGATCTGAGCTGCTACACGTTCCGCCATGAGCTCCTGTGGAAGGATCAGCTGTATGCAGACATCTCTTTTGCTCCCTTGGGGGAGGATGCCCGGTTGATCCGTGCTGAACTCCACAACAATACAGATGCTCCGCAGAATCTGGTGCTTCATTATATGGCATCCGCCTGGGATCCCGTTCCTTCCTACCGCGGCTTCTCCCTGCCGGGCTGTGAGGTGTCCCTGCCGGAAAACGCCGCCTTTGTCTGGGCAAAGGATTATGACACCCTGGATTTTTCCATCCACCGTCCCAATGAATGTCTGACCTGGGATGGTCTGCGCCGGGGCGAAGAAGCCGTTCCCGGCTTTGGTCAGGGATACGGCATTGGCATGGGGTTCGGCTGTTCCGAAGGCAAAGGACCTTTTGGGCAGGTCATGCCCAGCGGAAAAGGGGACACCGTTACCTTTACGCTTTCCCTTACCGCGCCCCTGCATACCCCCTGTCTCTGTGTACGGTATTGGAATCCGGCAGATGAGAGTTCCGAGTACGATGTCAATGGTCAGGACACGCTGCGGCTGCCGCCCTGTCAGAAGCCTTCTATTGCCATCCTGCCGCTGAATGCTTCCATTCCCGCCGGAAAATTCACTCTGACCCTGACTGCTGCCGGTGTTGGAGGGGCGAAGCTGGATTGTCTCGCTCTGTGCGAGCAAGCGGACGCTGGTAACTTTACCGTCACCCTGCGTGGAGATGGCTCCCGGCCTCAGGCCGAGCCCGCCGCAGATGAGAACTATCTGACCCTGCAGTATCCCCACATTCAGGAGTGCTACGGGATTCTGTGGGATGATATCACCACCCATATTCGCACGATCGAAAACGATGAGCTGGATATCTTTCTGCGTGACACCGTACACGACCATGTAAATGCCACGCTGCGCGGCAACGGAAAAGGGCATTACGTCAACCTCTTTATGGGGCCGATCCCCTTGGAGGCAGGACAGACAAAAGTGATCTATGGAGCGGTCTGTGCTGCTCCGGATGCTTCTGCCGCCGCGCTGCGCTGCCATGAGCTGCTGACGCAGCGCAGTGATTGGGAGCATGTATGGCAGCAGGCTTCTGCCTCTCTTGCAGCACCGCCCGCTCTACCGGCTGCCGAATCGCTTGCCTTGGGCCAACAGTTGATGAATGCTGTTCTCTGCACCAACGTTGTGTATCCGGTATACACGCGGGGACAGTATATCCGCCACTACACTCCCGGACGCTGGTGGGACTGTGTCTACACATGGGATTCCGGATTCATTGGAATGGGCCTGGCTCAGACCAGCCTGCGCAATGCCTTTGACTGCCTGAACACCTACCTGATGCCCCCGGATTCTGTGGATGCTGCTTTTTTGCACCATGGCTCCATGGTGCCAACGCAGTTTTATCTGTATGCCGAGCTGTTGAATCGCACCAGCAGCAGAGAACTTGCCGCCTACTGCTATCCGCGCCTAAAGCTGTACTACCGCTTCTTCACCGGGCAGGAAGGCGGCTCCACTACCGCCAACCTGCACAGCGGCCTGCTGCGTCCCTGGGATTATTTCTATAATTCTGGTGGATGGGACGATTATCCCCCACAGCAGGAGGTCCATCGCCGCCGTTTGCAGGCCAGCTGTGCGCCCGTGGTCACAACTGCCCATGCGATACGCTGTGCCAAGATCCTGGCGTACACCGCCCGCCTGCTGGGCGAGACAACCGACGCAGATGCTTTTGATGCCGATGCGCTTCGCTTGGGGCGCTCCCTGCAGACTGCATGGGACGAGGAAAGCGGTTACTTCGGGTACCTCCTGCACGATCCTTCTGGTGATGCTGCAGATATTCTGCGCACCGAGCAGGGTCTGAACTACGATATGGGCATGGATGGCGCTTCGCCGCTGTTTGCAGGTGCCTGTACAGAACCGCAGAAGGAACTTCTGTGGCAGAAGCTGCAAAGCCCAGAACACCTGTGGTGTGCCTGCGGCCTTTCCACCGTGGATCAGAGCGCGCCGTACTATCGGCGTGACGGCTACTGGAACGGCGCTGTATGGATGCCTTATCAGTGGATGTTCTTCAAATCTGCACTGGATGCGGGCCTTGCCGATTTTGCTTATCGCATTGCCGACACCGCTCTTACCCTGTGGCAGAACGAGTGTACCGAAAGCTACTGTTGTTTTGAACACTTTATGATCGAGAGCCGCCGTGGTGCCGGCTGGCACCAATTCAGCGGGCTTTCTTCTCCCATTGTACAGTTGTTTTCCGCTTACTACCGCCCCGGCACCCTCACGACCGGTTTTGATGCCTTTGTCCGGCATACGGATTGGGCACCGGACAACAGCGCCTTAAATGCCACACTGGATTTTACCGCAGCGGGCCGCAGCACTGTTCTGGCTGTTCTGCAGCCGGGTCCCAAAGCTGTTACAGCCTCTGTGCCCTGCACCGTGGTCACACGCCATGATGGGCTGCTTGAGCTGACTTTTGCATTGGATGCTCCCTGCACCGTGACCATAAGCATCCATTCCTGAATCCGCCTGTAAAAAGAAACGAACGATGTCCGTCCAGATCGGATGACATCGTTCGTTTTTTCTCTGCGCTGAGATCAGTTGTCTCCCTTGCGAACTGCAGAAGGCGAGAGCTGATACTTCCGCCGGAATGCTTTATAGAATGTATTCGCCGTGGAGAAGCCGCACTGCTCCGCAATATCCGTAATATTCAGATCTGTCGTTCTCAGCAGCTGCATCGCATGATCCAGACGCAATTCTTCCACATACTCTGTATAGCTCTTTCCGGTTTGCTCCTTCAGGAATTGCGAAAGATACTTTTTAGAGATCTTGAACTGCTCTGCCGTCATCGCCGCATTGATCTCCGGATTCTGGAAATTCTGTGCCAGCCAGTCCAGAATATTCTTTTGAAGCGCATCATTGTGGCTATGCTTCAAGAATTGCACATGATTGCAGATCTCCACACAGCAGTCCTGCAACCGGCTCAGCATCTGGCGGGCAGTCAGTTTAGAGTCATAACTGCACAGATAGGCGATATCCGGACAGCATACCCTTTCCGCCGTGTTCAGCAGAATTCCGCCTGCCGTGTAAAAATCCTGCTTGAAGTTTTCCGGGTCCAGATTATCCACCGAGAACAGTTCATTCAGAAGCGAAACCGCTTCTTCCGTGCATCCGGAAAGCAGATATTCCCGAAGCCGCGCTGCATTGGTTGCATTGACCGTGGTACCGCGCTGCGCACTGCTGTTCCCCAAATAGCAGATCTTCTGTGTTGGATCCGCATAGGCCGCCACATTGCGGGCCTTCCAGTAAATATCTGACAGCTGCTCCATTTTCTCAAAAGGATCGCTCAATATCAGGGGGGTTGTCAAATGCAGCGCATCATACAGCTGCTCTGTACGGAAACACATTTCCCGCAGTTCCTCTGCTTCATCCGTTTCCTGCGTCAGGATCACCAGGATCAGGTCATCTGCCGTTGCCTGTACATAAAATCTCTGCCCATAAATTTGACGTATCTGCTCTGACACCACCACAGTACGCAGCTCTTCTTTCAGTGAGCACTCGGCGTTTTCCTGAAGAGATGGGATCAGCAGCAGGAAGTTATAGGCTTTCAGCTGCACCGCATCCGTCAGCTGCTGAAGGGTTTCCTGACTCACAGACCCTGTGCGCAGCAAAATTTCCATTTTGCCGTGTTCCAGCTCGCTGCGTGAATGCTCCAGTTCCCGCGCCAGTTCATGCTGGCTGTTTACATTACGGAGAAAGATCTCATTCAGCACTTTCCGTGATGCCAGATCCGATTCGTCCAGCGTATCCAGCATCGGACGCAGGCTGTTCATATCCTCCAGTGTCATGCAGACGCTGATCAATACACAGCCCAGAACGCCCACGATCAGATACAGACAAATTGCACGCTGTACTGCCAACAGACCCGATTCATAGAGCGACGGCGGCATTCCAATGACCGCCGTTGCATTCAGAGATGCCACATATCGCGTTGCCATCAGATAGCGCTTTCCCTGATAGGTCTCCCAACCCGTATCATCACTCGCCAGGGAAAGTGTCGTTCCGTCATAGTTGTTTCCCGCCAGGATCGTTCCGTCATCGGAGATCAGGCAGAAAAGCCCTTCCTTGCGCCATTGCTGCTGCGAAAGGAACATTGAAACGACATCTTTTTCCTTGATCAGCACCGTCATTGCGCCGCAAAGGCGGCCCGCCGTGTTCACATAGGGCTGATATACCGTGATATATGAATTGCCATAGCTGGAATGCATCAGTTTGACAACATGGGCGGGCTTTATCGTCGTTACATCGATCTGATTCTGTGCATCCCATTCCTCCTGAGACACATCCTCATACTCAAGTGCTCCCGGGTAAAAATTGCTATGGCTTTCATACGCACTCCGGTCATCCAATATGATGCCATTCCGCTCAAATGTAATATAGCTGTATGTGATCACAGAGGAATCGTAGGTCTTATCCTGTAACGATTTGCTGGCTCTCGTCAGTGTCTGATAATCTCCCAGAATACTGTTGTCATAACTGCTGGCAAGCAGCGTATACTCCGTTTCGCTGAACAATTTGTTTGTCGTGCTGCGGATATTGCTCAGGCAGCGTTCAAACTGGGTGGTGCCGATCGCCAGCATTTCCATCGCGCTGGAGGACTGCGCCTGGATCGTCTGGCGGATCATCAGGCTATACAGAGGAACCACGACCAGGAAGAACCCAACCGGAATACAAAGATACCTTAAAAGCCTTCGGATCCAGTTTCTAACAAACAGTCTCTTACGCATCTGCAAAAGCTCACTCCAAGCAATGATGATTTCTATGGAACTGTTGGCTGCACCTGTAAGGCGTTTATGGAGCTGGTGCATGTTGCACAGCTCCTCCCTCCGCAATTTCGCAGCATCTTTCTAATTATTTTACCACAGAAGGATTTTTTCCTCAACATTTTTATTGATTTGTAACAAAAATCCACTTTATCACCATGATTTTCAATGCTTGAAAATCTCTGTCAGATGGTCAATCACTTTGCTCCGCAAACCGTGTTGTCGTTCAAAGCCACCACCCGGGGCCTGATTGTCTGAGGGAACTCGATTCCCTGGCCCTCTGATTAAAAGAGCCCACCGGGCAGAACACTCTGATTTTAGAAGTTTCGAGTTTGCGTTGTTTTTTACGCAAAGCATCGTGATTTTCTGCCCGGCAATTTCTGCACCCTTTGCCGTATTTTGCAAGTCAGAGTACCCCATTGCATCCCTTGAAACCGTGCAAAAACAGTGCAGAAACCGTGCACTTACTCTGGGACAAATGAAAAATGATGATTTTTGATCCATGACTTGGTGGCGATTTGAGTGACCACAAAGGTAAATTTGATACACGGGAAGAAGAATGCCCACCCGTCTGAGGAGTTCTCAGGGGAGTGGGCAGTTCTGCGCAGGCGGTTAATATAATTTCGATTATAATAATTCAAATTATATTAAGACATTCCATGGGCTGTAACAGCTTCACCGCTTGGTTTTCAAAAACCACCTGTTGATAGCGGTGTTACTTCTTCACAAATTGGTATACGCCATATTCTGGTGACGTCACCAATCCATGCTTGATAAGATTCTTGATAATAGAGGATGCACGAGATTTCTGAACGCCATATAGCTGTGCAACGTTTATGCTGCGGAACTGATATTGATACCGATATCTCTTGAAAAGTTCAAGCGTCCGCTCTTTTGTACTTGCAGTTAGTCTCGTGCCATTCAGCCTTTCGCAAAGTTCACTCACTTCTGCATCCGTACTCATTCCGTGGAGCACTGTAGAAGTTTCCGCACTTTCCGCAGAGGTTTCCGCACCACTTGCCACACTTTCCATACTGATCTGTGCTGGAGTCGCTACACTTCTATTCGGCAGTGTGACGATAAAGAAATCCGAATCCGAGT
>OGQO01002987.1_pt1 | contig 12291 bp, 10 predicted proteins | sample 1553241 | NCBI WGS metagenome assembly OGQO01 (sample SAMEA2579933, study PRJEB22360) | human gut metagenome | biome: human gut; feature: human-associated habitat; material: faeces | place: Denmark | collected 2008/2010
TAAAGAGTTCTGCTGTCTGATACAAGAGGATAAATTGAATTGATAGAACTCACCTCAATATAGTATTTTTTGTTTTCAATCAGGCATACCTAAACGTGCCTGATTTTTTTCATATTTGTCTTGCCTCTATTGGCAGAGGAAATGACTTATCGTTTGGCATGCTCCATATATAGTTATACCCGGAAGAGTTTTTCATTAGGGACGAATGATTTTTCTTCCCGGTTGCCGTCGGGGAAGATAGTCATGCGGAAGGCCGTGGGCGGCCCGGCGTCCTCGGACGAAAAATCATCCTCGCCGGGGCTGCGGTATTTTTCGCCGCTCCGACGTCGCCGCATGACTGTGTCTCTCCCCGAGGCAACCGACCGCGTCGGGAATAAGTCCTCATAACATAATTATTTCATTGACTATGCAGTCCGTTTGGATTGCATGGTCCTAAAAACGTGAGACACACGGTAAAAACTGTTTGATGTTATGCAGACTTCCAAGGGAGAACCAAAAACGAAGAAGAGCAAGGCCAAAGTATCGAAAACCTCCACTTCAAATCCGAATCCCGACGTGCAGGAGTCGCCGCAGGCTGCGTCCTCTTCCGAGACTGCGGAACAGCAAACCGCTCCGGCCGTTCAACTGTTGGATCTGAACAGGATCGTCAACAGCACCTACAACCCCCGCAAGGATTTCCGGCCGGAGACCTTGCAGGAACTCGCCGACAGCATCCGCCAGGTCGGGGTTTTGCAACCGATCTGCGTCCGACCCAAAGAGGGCGGTTTCGAGATTGTCTACGGCGAACGACGCTATTGGGCTGCAGCAATGGCAGGGCTGAAATTCATTCCGGCCCTTGTTCGGGAGTTGACGGATGCCGAAGCTGAGGATGCCGCCATCACGGAGAACCTCCAGCGGGAGGACGTGACACCCCGCGAGGAGGCTGCGGCCTACAAACGGGCGCTGGAATCGGGCCGTCATACGATCGAGAGCCTGGTCGGGAAGTTCGGGAAATCCGAGGGCTACATCCGCTCCCGGCTGAAACTCTGTGATCTGATCGACGCCCTCGCCGAACAGCTCGACCGGGAGGAGATTTCGGTTGGCGTCGCCACCGAGATTGCGAAATACGATGCGGAGGTTCAGCAGGAGGTCTACGAAGAGCATTTCTCGGACGGCTGCCGCCTGTCGTGGAAGAATGCCCGGATCAAGGAGATTGCCCGGCGGCTCTACGATCGCTACATGACGCGCCTGGATACCTACCGTTTCGACAAGACCGAATGCCACACCTGCCATCACAATACAGCCAACCAAATCCTTTTCAAGGATGAATGTACGGACGAATGTGCAGGCTGCCAGAACCGGAGCTGCATGATGCGCAAGAACGACGAATACCTCGTTCAGCAGGCCCTGCAACTGCTGAAGGCGGATCCGCGGACGGCCCTTGCCACGGTGGGCGATACCCCCGATTCGGTAATCGAGCATCTTGAAGAGGAGGGCTACCAGATCGAAGAGTTGGATTACTACCTCGATTACTACGATACGGCTCCCGAGATGCCCGAAGCCCCGCAGGCGGAGTGCTACTCGTCGGAAGAAAACTACGCGGAAGCCGTGAAGCGCTACGAAGCGGCGCTGGCCCGGTTTACGGAACAGACCAGGCAACTCGAATTCGACGTTACGGAAGGACGAGTCCGCAAATATGCCATCATCGGAATGTTCGACGTGGAGATCCGCTATGAGGACATCCCGGAGGAGGAGCAGGAGGTCGCAGTAGAGGATGCCGCAGGAGAACGGACAGTTTACGTCACGATGGTTCCCGCCTCTCCGATGGAGAGCCTGCTGCGACAGGATCACCGAAACCGGCAGCTTTGCTACGAGCATATCACCGCCGAGATGAAGAAGCTGTTCCGCGAATCGAAGGTCTCGGACAAACCACTGACCGAGGAAGAGCACCAGATGTTCTACTACGCCGTGATCCGACACATGGCGGACGACCGGCTCCGGCAGTGCGGTATCGAGCACAAAAATCAGTGGCACGTCACCGAGGAGGAGCGCTTCGCGGCTGCCGGACAGCTGACACCCGAACAGCGTGCGGCAATGATCCGCCTCTTCCTGCTTGACTTCTTCCGCACGACGGCCCGGGATTACAACTGTACGGACGAAGAGGTGGACACGCGCCTGATGTGCCGGTTCGCCGATTTGAATTTCGAGGCCCAAAGCCGGACTCTGCAGGAGAAGTACCTGGCAACCTACGAAAGACGCCGGACGAAACTGCAGGAGCAGATCGACGACCTGAAGGCGCAGGAGGAGGCCAGGGCTTTGGCCGAATCCCGGGAGTCGGTTGCAGAATCCATTCCCGAAGAACTGCCCGAGGAGCCGGAAGCGACGCCCGACACGGAGATTCCGGCGCCGCCTGCCGAGCCGCTGATTATCCCGGCCGATCCGGAGTTCGGTCCGAACGAGACGGCAGAATCGCTGGCCGCCTGATCCAAGTAAAACCGACGGAGCAATCAAACGATTGCTCCGTCTTTCATTTCCAATCTGTTTTCAATCCCATCCAGCCATGAAAAACCAGAATCTGATAGATGCCATAGCACCCCGACTGACGGAGCTAATGATCCAGCGTATCGAACACCTCGAAACCGACTGGCAGAAACCGTGGATCACGGACCTCGCGCACGGTCTTCCCCGCAACCTGCGCGGCACGCCCTACCGGGCCGGGAATATTCTGATGCTGCTCTTCCTTTCGGGGATTGCCGGCTACCAAACGCCGATCTTCATGACCTTCCGGCAGGCCAAGGAGGAGGGGCTGAATATCCTCAAGGGCTCCCTGTCGTTCCCGGTCTACTTCTGGAAAATCTGTATCCGCCACAAGGAGAACCGCCGCAAGATCGACCTCGAGGAGTATCGCCAGCTTCCGAAGGAGGCCCGCAAACAGTACGAGGTCATTCCCATCATACGCTACTATTCGGTCTTCAACCTTGACCAAACAGATATGCAAGAGAAGCAACCGGAACGTTATGCGGCGCTGACAGCCCGCGCCGAACGGAAGGATTACTCCGACGGCATGGTCTGCGAGCCGATTGACCGGATGATTGAGCAACAATCGTGGCTCTGCCCGATTGAACTTCGTTACGGCGACCGTGCCTACTACACGCGCCTGCACGATCGGGTTGTCTGCCCGCTCAAGGAGCAGTTCCCAAAGGGCGAAGCCTTCTACGGGACGCTGCTGCACGAGATCGCCCACAGCACGGGCCATGCCGAGCGTTTGAACCGCACGATGGGGACCTGCTTTGGCGACGAACAGTATGCCCGCGAAGAGCTGGTTGCGGAGCTGACCTCGGCGCTTTGCGGTGCCATGGCTGGCTTTGCCACGACGCCCCGTGAGGAGAATGCCGCCTATCTCAAAGGGTGGCTTACACAGTTGCGCCGGGAGCCTGCCTACCTCTTCGATATTCTGGTCGATGTCAACCGGACCGCCCGGATGATCTTCGACCATTTGGAAACAGGTGCTGACGGAATCGCAGACGAGGAGACCGAAGCTCCGGCCACATAAATCCTTGTAACCGATTGTTAAACCATGCCGCAGTCTTCGGGCTGCGGCTTAACTTTTTCAAGCCATGAAAACCACCCATCCAATCTATGACGTCTACTTCCGCATTGAGGCGGGCTATAACGACGGCCGCATGTCGCACGAACAACACGACCGATTCTACACGGAGATCCGCGCGCTCTTCTCCCGTGTCGGTTTTACGATTCTGGAGAATCCGCCGGGATGTCCCTCCTTCCAGTTGGGAACGACTTGTCTCTACTGCCATCCGACGGAACTCTCCGGCCCGGTCGAGGAACCGCATATCGCCCTTGTTGAAAGAATCCTGCGACAGGGAACCTCGTTTCAATATCAGACAACGGACCGTTACGATCGGCTCTACGACTTTACCGTCGAGGAGGAGTTGGCCTACTACCGGCAACACTATTCCGAACAGCTTTTTCTTGAGGCTTTCCGCACCTCGGATCCATCGAAATACCACCTTCGGGATGAGGTTCTCGAGGAGCTGGTGAGGCAACTGATGGTGCACACCGTCCGTGCACCGCTGGGCTGTTCGTTCGATTCGCCGTGCGTGCACTTCGTCCGGGAGACCTACGCCTCGCTGGTCCAACGGGGCCTGCTTGTTGAGGTCCAGCGCCGCCGGAAACCTTATGGAACCATGACTTATTGCCGAACCAAATAACAAATCACGCTATGAAAATCATGTGTCAGGAGTATTTTGATGCGGTTGTCCGGTATGCCGAAAGTATCGGCGATCGCACCTTGCAGGAGTGCCTCGGCAGGCTTGAACGATGGGGACAAAACGCTCGTCAGACGAGCGAAATAGAGCTCTATCGGGATTTTGCTCCCTACTCGTTCCTATTCAAGCAGCGCTATGCAGATGGCTCGCTCGGAGTTGTCGGCGGACTGGTCTATCATGGCTCGCCGGATCGTTCCTGCTGCTTTACGCTGGAAAAGATGAACGGATGGTCTATTCACACTTGAAATTAGTTGGTAAATGCATATCATTGATATATATATGAATATCTCGTTTATAATGTAAAAATCTAGAATGTTCTACATGAATCTTTTTGTATTTCTATAATCTTCTCTAATTTTTATTTCAAAAATGTTTTGTGTTTAACTTAGGTATCTATTTACTTGTTTTCATGAATAGGAGATTAGCTTTGTTTGATAGATGAAAAGAGATATTCGCATTTTTAATGTTATTTCGATTCATATGTGAGATTAACTACGCAAATTTGTGTATCTTCGCATTACTTGCTTCTGTATAAACAAGGTCATTGATTTCCCATATATTTAATCAATTGATAAATGAAAAATAATAAGGAAGAAGCGCTGGACTGTATTTATTCTTTTTTCATCAACTCTTTGGATTTTAATGGTATCCCTCTTAGGCAAATAAGCCATGGCCTTGGAATCACATATGAAGAATCAATAGACATCGTAAAAGAACTTGTGGCAGAAGATAAATGTACGATTCAGTCTTCTACGAATCCTCATATCATATATTGGACAACATATCCTATTCCCTCTCAACTTAACTGTCTCGAATTTGCGAAGAAGATAACAGACGAGGTATGCCGAATTGGCAACATTGAATATGTGAATGAGTATACAGAATATCCTATCTGTGTTTATCCATCACAATCTTATCTTCGTAAACATCGAGATGTAAGCAAGATGCCATTTTTTACAAAATTGTTATCGTTGGGTGAACCGCAACTAACTCCATGTTATTTTGATATGGATGTATTGCAACGCTATTATGAAGATCCGAGATATCATTTTTATTTTAGGGATTATTCGGGAAGAATATCATTCAAAGAGAAAGATGGCGAATCGATGGTGAGAAAGGAAGATAGGGTATTCTTGCAATCCTTTGGGCTAGGTTATGATAACACGGGAACTCGCGTTGTAGTAGCATATCTACGATATCTCAATGATCTAACTCCAGAACATCAGAATTATTGGCAAAGTAAAATGGTTCAATCCAATCGGAGGCCTCAAATTCTTGAAGAATACTACGTGAACACAATTAAAGGGAATTGGGTTACATCAGAATCTGTATACTCTGCATTTCAATGTGAGGTCAATACAGTGATTGATTTATCACAACAGATTTTCGGGAAGCCATTGTTTCGAACAAAGATTTCCTTGGAGAACCCTCCTAAAGAATTATCTTTTTTCTTCCTGCCAACGAAGAAAAATTTCAATGCTTTTATATTAGCAATGGATCACATGATTTCCGAGAATATAAATCGTGATTTTTTTTCTGGAAAGGTAGTCTTAGAGGAGGAGAAAAAACGCGAGGATGGAAAAATAGTCGTAACACCTAAAGGGACATTGGCCTTGTTGGCAGAATGGCTAGAACAATCTATTACCACGACTGTCGGTAGTGTGGATGACCTGATCAAACCGTTCAAAGAAATTCGAAAATTAAGACAAAAACCGGCGCACACTCTGATTACTGATGAATATTCAACAGAATATTTTAATCAACAAAAGGAGATTATTAGGAAAGCATATTGTAGCATAAATAACCTTCGATTGATACTATCAAATCACCCGAATGCCAATAAGGAACTTGTTCCGAGCTGGCTAGATACGGCTGAGATAAAGAATTATTAAGTCGGAAGTATAGGAGCATCTGCAGCGTTTTGATGATTTTGTCGTGTAAGGCTTGTAGTAGAGCCTTTGTTTGTGACTCTTTTTTATTGGTGATACAATCGAAGTTGATATCCTTGGTCCATATGTGCTAGCATTATCACATAGCAAAATTCGTAATCCATGTCATATTGAATTATTAATAGGTAAAATCGGATATTGGTTAATGATTGAACCTGATAATTCATTTGCAAGGAATATGAAAAATAAATAGGGAAGTGAATATGCCAATAAGTTGGTTAATGCAAACTAGTATAAATTATTTCTACGGAAGCCCCGGATTGACTTGGACCAGAGATTATTTTCAGATTGAAGGCTAAAAAAATGAGTGCAACACACGGTTTGTTGATTGGAAAACAAAAACACAAAATTTGGTTATCTGAAAGATTTGAAAATATTTCCACAGGCCTACTTTGGGGAACACGACCTCCGAATCTATCACGAACGAATGGATATAAACAGTCGGCTGGTTGAGCCCACTGACGAATAATTGAGAAAAGCCACTTCTTTCGGGGATGAGTGTTTTTTTATAATTGGAATAGACAAAATGTAAATAGCGGAAAATCAATATATTAAAATTCCGTTATTTACACGGATTTCGGATGCAAAGGCTATTAAAAGTAGAATTCGACGGGAGTTTCGTTACCAAATCGTAACCCCGTCGAATTGCTTTATAATAGCATATATGCGACTGAATTACAATTTCTTGCGCAAATATACGTAATTCTTGAGAACTCAACAACCGATACCTTTGTCACATTAAAAATTGTTGAGTTATGAAAAGCACGTTCAAAGTTCTGTTTTATCTGAAAAAGGATAAAATCTCGAAAGACGGGAAAGTTCCGGTCATGGGCCGCATCACGGTTAACGGCACGCAAGCCGGTTTCAGTTGCAAGTTGAATATCGACCCGGCACTATGGGATGAGAAAACCAATTATCTGAAATCGCAACGAAATACGCTTTCGCGCGAAATTCACCAGATGCTTGAAAACATCAAAGCTCAAATCGCCAAACACTATCAGTCGATCAGTGACCGTGATGCGTATGTCACGGCCAATAAGGTCAAGAATGCTTACCATGGTTTCGGCGACCGATATAAAACGCTTATCGCAGCTTTCGACTACCATGCCGATTCTATAAAAGCGAGAATCGGACGTGACAGAGCGCAACGTACTTACGATAGGCTGATGGAAGAACGCCGTTGCCTGATGCGGTATCTGGTTCTGAAAAAACTGGAAGATGTGACTTTGAAGGAGTTGGATGTCACGTTCATCGAAAGATATTACGCATGGATGCTCTCAGACGGACATTGCGGCAAGACAACGGCTTTCAAACGCACCCAGACGTTGAAGTGTGTTTTATATGTAGCCGTTGAGCAAGGCTGGATAGACCGTCATCCCTTTCTGGCGTTCAAATGTGCACCGGATTATAAGCCCCGCATGTTCCTGTCCGACGAAGAAATACAACGGCTTATGGATATAGAATTGCGTTATCATCGGCAGCGGGCCGTGCGGGATATGTTTATTTTCTGTTGTTTCACCGGACTGGCTTATATAGATCTGAAGAATCTGACTTACGATCATATCGTAACAACTCCGACGGGAGAACAATATATCTACAATCGCCGTCAGAAGACCGGTACGCCTTATCACATCATGTTGCTGCCCATTGCGCAAGAGCTTATCGAACGATATAGGGGGTATCCGGGTAAAATCGACGAAACGCGGGTCTTTCCCGTGAAAGATCGGAAAAGTATGTGTACAACGATAAAACGTATTGCCCAAAAATGCGGCATTACCAAAAACCTATCGACGCACATCGGTCGGCATACATTCGGAACGACGGTCACGTTGGAGAAAGGAGTACCTATTGAAACCGTTTCGGAAATGCTCGGACATAAGCAGATTACGACGACTCAAATCTACGCCAAATTAACCGCCAACAAGATGAAGGAAGACGTACGTCTTCTTACGCAGCGCATCGGCAATCTGTATGAACTCACACAGCCTACGACCCGGCTGCTTTCCAAAGAGGCTTAACCCTAAACGAACGGCGACCAGATCAGTCTGGTCGCCGTCCGTTTACTTATTCCAGGGCCGGAAGTCGCGGTAGTTTTTCTTCAGCACCTCGAAGATACCGGATTCGGGATAGAGGATTTTCCCGCCGAGCGTCGTATAGGGAATCGCTTTCGTATCCCGCAAGGTCTGTAACGTCCGTTTGCACACATGGAAGCGTCTGCAAATCTCATCTCCGGTCAGATAATGCTCCTGACCGATCGTCGGCCGCAAATGTTTCATGGCCGTTTCGATCTCGCGCGTGGTTTGCACCATCCAATCCGTCAGTTCCTTGAACTCTTCGGATCGCTTCGTAATAATGTCCGACATACTATCTGCGGATCAGAGCTTCGCGGATGACGCGTTCGACGTCGGTCTCCCGGTAATAGAATTTGGAACCTATCGTGGAATACGGGATGATTCCCCGATCGCGGTAATTCTGCAAAGCCCGCTGCGAGATATGCAGCGCCTCGCATACTTCCTGCGTGCTGAGCCATTTCTCCCGTGTGGGCGGAGCTACCTTACGATACAATTCCGTTACGGCGACCGACAGGCCGCACAGACGCCTTCTCAGTTCCAGATAGGCATCGTGTTCCATCATGGTTACTTCCATAAGTCGAATGTTTTATGAATTAGTATTTAGTATAATTTAAGCACCGGCATCGGATGCCGTCGTGTTTCATTTCGTCGTTTCAAATCCGGTGCACACAGCCGGATTTGCCGTCGTGCCGAAAAGTAATCCTCCGTCAGCATCAGCTTTTCTGCTTCCGGTGTAAAGAGCATTACGCCTTTCATCACCGCATAATACGCCTCGTCATTCGCCACGACATGACGGGGCTGTAACTTCAGACGAGTCAATTCCGGCAATAATTTCCGCATGTATAGTTCATCGGGCCGCTTCGCTTCTTCCGTCGTCGCATGGAAGGATGCTTCCGGAGGCAGATCGTATTGCAGATAGAACAGGTTTTCGAGCGCCCGTCCGGGTGTCGTCTTTTTCAACTCTTCGGAGATGTGATGCCTGAAACCCTCTTCGCCGTTCGTTCCGACAGCGAAACGTACGGCATGCAGCGTTCAGTCGAGCGTCAGGTAAATACTTCGTATCCGGTCTTCCCGCATATTCGTTACATTTTTATTGCGGCACGTTTGCCGCTGACAGGACGGGAATGCCGCAGCCTGCGTTCCGTTTCCCGCCTTTTGGTTACGGTGCCCGTTCCGGGCAGGGAAACATGCTGTTTCGCATCCGGCGATGACTCTTTGTATTCCGTCAGGAATCTCCCGTTCTGAATGTTGTATTCCGTGCGAAGAATACCCGCTGCGATTTCACGGGCCTGCTGCTGCAAGGCACCGTACCCGAAGTCGTGCGTCGATTGCCGGTTTCCCATACGCGCCCGGTCGCAATCCCGGAGTTTCGACGCCACCTCGGAGAAGAACTCCCGATGTCTGAAACGATGCAACCCGTCGTCGGCTACAGATGCGGCGTACCCGTTTTCCGCGATATACAACAGCGTTGCGAGATCGTGATTGCCTGACGATACCTGTGTCCGGTTCCCGGCAACGAACCTCTCGAAGTCCTCGTAGCACGGCGATATGGAATATGCTGCCGAACATACGCCTTCCGAAAGTACCGATGTCGGAATCCACTTCTCCTCGGTAAAACTGTATCGGGATCTCTCCAGTCCCGGATACTCGCTTTTCAGATCGCTTTTCACGAATTTGTCGATACACTTGTCCGCCATCGCGGCGATTCGGGGCGGCAAATGTTTCAATTCATAGATTTTCAGCGTATCTGCATCAGTCCGCATTCCGAAGAAACGATCCGTCATGTATTGCATATAGCAGTACATGGCCCGCCGGCCCTTGGGCGTATCGCTGAAGAGATAAGTTCCCTGCGAAGAGGTTACAGCCCGATAGAGCGGTGCATCGTCGGGCGCCGTACGGGCACAATGCATCGTAAATCTCCGGTATTCGGAATCGCGCATCAGCTGTTCCCGCCGCCCTGCCGGAGAGAGGGGCGAAAGACCTTTCGAGAGTGCGAAAGCCGCATCCCGGAGCGAAACGGCCGGCTCGGGGTGTATATCCTGCCGGATAAAAGCCGGAGCCAGCTTCCCGTAAAAATATTCGTTCGTCGTACTTCGGCGCGACGGAATCGCTTTGCTGTCGGGAAAGGTCAGATGCAGCAGCGTGTGGTCGGGAACGACCGATGAACGGGAGCAGGCGGCAACCTGTTCGCGTATATAATCTTCGAAAGACTGACGTCCGTTTTCTCGGACGGCGATACGCACGGCCTGCATCTGCGGATTCATCGTAACGAAAACACTCGCCGGAACCTTGCGCCTCATGAGGCGGTCTAAAAAATCTGCGATTCGGGACATGAACGGTAAATTTCAGAGGATTTTACAAGACAGAATCGGAAATAATATCTATTCCCTGACACAACGCACCAGCCCTTTGCCTTTTCCGCCTTCGAAGTTCGTCCACCCGCTGTTGATCTCGAATTTGAAATAGACGGTCGGATACGGCGTAGCGGATGTCGGTTCGGACGCCGCTCCGGTCAGCATGACGGCAACGCCGTCACGATCCAGCCAAAAATCGTCGTTCCCGACCGGTACGGGATAAAACGTCCCCTTCGTATCTCCCCTGAAGCGCTGGAACCAATAGCCGTTGTCGAACGCTCCGACCACATATGGTTCTCCGGGAAAAACGTAATTCTCGAAAGCCGTCCATGTATAACGGCTCGGCAGCCGGTACCCTTCGGGACAGGGGTCATGCACGCTTTTCGCACTCGCCCAACCGTAAGTGTCCACAGGCGCGGGATCGCCCCAAAGGGCATTGTCGTAATAGGTATAAAGTTTGGCGTACCACCCCGTATAGACATACGTCGTCGGGTGCCGGGTCATATAGGTCAGATCGTATGTTTTGGCTTCGGATCCGTTCGAGGTGTAGATTGTCGGCCAATGGTTTATGAACCGATCCTTACGTCCTGCGGCGTTGTAGACCTCGTTCGACGTAAAGGGATCTTTGCGCCCCCATGTGTAGACCAGTCCGTAGCGGGTTTTCAAATCCGTACCGATGGCTCCCAGATTCCGATCCATGACAAGGAACTGTTCACCCGCCCGGTTCGTATATCGTTCGTCCTGCGGCCGATCGTTGGGCAGGCACCATATATGCCAGCTCCAGAGAATCGTCCCGCCGGCATCGTACACCGCGACGAGCGCATTGCCCCGCTGACCGTTCGTGCGCACCGTAAGACGGTTGTCCGCAAGCGTGAATCCCGTCACGATCTTGTTGTCCTGCCACAGCAGCCCGGCGGATGCCGGAGCGTATTCATCGCCCGCCTCGATTCCCAGATAGGCGTAATTGCGGCTGCGGGACGTGCGATACGGGGTAATATCGAACGTAACCTGATCGCCGGAGCAGATATGGCAGTTCGCCGTTCCGTAATACAGGCCGTCGTAGACGAGAACCCGGTTGTCGATCTCATTTTCGCCCCTGATAACAAGCTCCAGATTATGCCACGTGTTTCGGCGGACATTGAAATCCGACGTGTTATTTTCACCCGGATAAACGATGTATTCGACAAGGGCTTTGTCCGCACTCCGTTCCGCGAGAATCCGCAGGTAGGTGGCACAGGCCGGAGCATTTTCAGGGCACTTGTCCTTCTGGTCGGTGATCGTGTCTACCGAGCCCTGCAAGTTCTCGAAAAGATACGCTGTACCCGCGGTTCTCCGTTCATTGCCGACAGGCATCGCCTCGCCGTCATAGTAGTTCGCCTCGACCGTCGAGGAAATACTGCCCGAATCGAAGGGACGTATCGTCCGCGGCAGATTGCAGAACTGCACAGAGCGAAGACGGAGCGACGGTGCGACGGCGTCGGCGACCTCGATGGTATAGGCGATCTTCGCCGCACTGCGCGTTACGCGAAGCGATGAGGGGGTACACCGGCCAGCGCCATCGACCGCCAATGTTCCCCGATCCGTCATCGGGATAGCGTCCGAAGACTCCATCACGTCTACCGCTGTTTCGTAAAACTGGATCTTGAACGCA